>Ga0070726_10002693_pt1 | contig 15755 bp, 16 predicted proteins | sample tdAd471_FD_67275 | JGI IMG/M metagenome (GOLD analysis project Ga0070726, IMG submission 67275) | Marine sediment microbial communities from the Atlantic coast under amendment with organic carbon and nitrate - tdAd47.1 | ecosystem: Environmental > Aquatic > Marine > Coastal > Sediment | place... | reverse complement strand
GGTCGTCATGAAGTGGCTCAGGGGCGGCGCGACCGGGACGTTCGGCGTCGCGATGGGCATCGGATCGTCGTCGCCGAGGATGTCTTCCAGGCCGTCGAGTTCGTCGCCGCCACCATCCTGCGGCTCGGGCTGGTCGCCCTCCGTCGGCTTGGGGGTGGCCTTGGACTCCTCCTTCGGCGCGGGCGTGGCCTTCGGCTCTTCCTTCGGCGCCGGCGTGGCCTTCGCCTCTTCCTTGGGCGCGGGCGTGGCCTTCGCTTCTTCCTTGGGCGCAGGCGTGGCCTTCGCTTCTTCCTTGGGCGCGGGCGTGGCCTTCGGCTCCTCCTCGTCGTCGCCGAGCAGATCTCCCGCGGGAGCCTCCGTCGGGCGAGCGACGGGCGTAGCCGCCTTGCCAGCGAACTCGAAGTCGCCGAAGGTGACCGATGCGGCAGTGTCGCCCTCGGCAGCCACGAACACGAGCTCCTGGGAGCCGGTGCCCGTCACCGCGGGCCAGGCCCACGTCGCCATCGCGTCGGTGAGGCAAGCGGACAGCGCCTCGTCGACCAGGCCGTCTTCGGCATCCTCGGGCAGCTCAGCCGGGCCGTGCTCACCCAGCGTGCCAGCCTCGACGGCGAACGACATCACCATGCGGCCGGCGAGGTCGGGCGCGTCGGCCAGACGCTGCTCGTGGCAGCCCTGGATGGCCGGGATCGCCGTGGCGAGCGTGGCCCGCACCAGGGCCGACGGGTCGGCGGGGGGCGGGGGCGGCGGCGCGGCGTTGGGGTCGAAGACCTTGATGTCGTCGAACGGGTTCTCCCAGTCGACCGCATCCATCTCCGTGATCTGGTAGCCACCGACGGCGATGCCGCCCTGGGCCTGCACCAGGATGAACTGACCGGGAACCAGGCCCGCGATGCGCTTGAGCGACTCACGCTTGCCGTCGATCTTCACCGAGGCCTTGAACAGGCTCTCCGACTGCGACACGTCGAGAGCGGCCAGCAGCTGGCTCTGGCTGTGGTTGAAGGTGTTGCCGTTGCGCTTGCGGTTCACCTTCTCGGGGGGCGTGCCCTGGTAGGTGGCCTCGATGGTGCGCCCGTCGAGGTCTTCGAAGGTGGCGACGAGCTCGAGGCTGTCTTTGCCCGACTTGTCTTCCACGCGGAACGTCGAGTCGTTCTTGCGGCGAAGCGGCATCTCGGGCATCCACGCGTCGATGTCGCCAGGGACCCGAGCGATGAGCACCTGGTCGCCGTTGACCGGCTCCGACTCGAGGGCCAGCCACATCGGGCCTTCGGGGGTGCTGATGCGGGCGAGCTCGAGCATGTCGAGGTCGTCGCCGGTGTGCATCATGACCAGATCGAGATCGAAGGCCGCCCCGAAGGCCATGAACGGCACCACCGGAGCCGCCGTAGCGGGACCGGACAGGTACTGCAGGCTCTTGTTCCGGACGAAGGGGGGGTACTCCACGGTGCGCTGCCACTCGTTGTGGACCGCCTCCTTGGGCTTGTACTTGGCCCCACAGCCAGCGAGCAGAGCAGGAAGAATCGTGGCAGCTACAACCCAGCGCATCCGGTCGTCCTCGTGTCGTGGTGGCCGCAGTTCGGGCCATATGGCGGCGCTACTCTAACGAGTCTGGCGCCGCACGCCCCCACCGCGGTGCACTCCGCACCCCCAACGAGGAGCGTTTGCCGCCGCCAAGGCCGGCAAACCCCGTGCTGCCCTTACTCTCCGATCCGCCCGCTCATCGGCGAACTGGCCGTCGCGTAGGGCTTCATCGGCATCCGGCCCGCTTCGAAGGCCATGCGCCCCCCGATCACGCCGTGCTTCATGGCAGCCGCCATCGCCACCGGGTCGCCTGCGTCGGCGATGGCGGTGTTCATCAGCACCGCGTCAGCGCCGAGCTCCATGGCGCGTGCTGCATCAGAAGGCGTGCCCAAGCCCGCATCCACGATCAGGGGGACGTCGATCATGTCGCGGATCAGGCGGAGCGCGTGGGGGTTGACCACGCCCAACCCCGATCCGATCGGCGCCGCCAGCGGCATGACCGCGACGCAGCCGAGCTCGGCCAGTCGCAGGCAGACCACCGGATCATCCGGGCAGTAGGCGTAGACCTGAAAGCCGTCACGCACCAGCTCACGGGCTGCCTCGAGGGTGCCCTCGGCGTCGGGCCACAGGGTGCGATCGTCGCCGATGACCTCGAGCTTCACCCGGTCGGTGCCCAGGGCCTCCCGGCCCAGCTGCGCGGTGGTCACCGCGTCGTCGGGCGTGTAGCAGCCCGCCGTGTTCGGCAGCAGCGCCACCCGGCTTTGATCGATGTGGTCGAGGATCCGAGCCCCGACTGGTGCATCCAGATCGACCCGCCGCAGCGCGACGGTGACCAGCTCGGTGCCGCTGGCCTCGTGGCAGGCCTGCATGAGCTCGTAGGATGCGTAGCGCCCCGTGCCGACGACGAGGCGGCTCGACAGCTCCAGGTCTCCGATCTTCAGCACTGGTCCCTCCCGGTGCCGCCCCATATCCAGCCCCATGGCGACGCCCTCCCTCCTCGCGATCACCCCCGGCGACGGCCGCGACCTGGCCCCCTGGGTCCGAGCGCTGGGCGAGGCCGGCCTGCCGGCGATCCTGGTCAGGGAGCCGTCCCTGGCCGACGCCGAGCTGAGGCAGCTGGCGCGACTCGCCGCGCGCTGGGTCCCCCAGGTGATCGTGCACGACCGTCACCCGGCGGCCCGCGACCTGGGCTTACCCGTGCACCTGCCCGACGACGGGCGCTCCCCGCCAGCCACCGCATTCACCGCCTCGTGCCACGACGAAGCCGGCATGAACGAGCGCCTGCGACAAGGCGCCCGGTTCGTGCTGCTGTCGCCCGTGTGGTCCCCCACCAGCAAGCCCGACGATGGGCGCGAAGCGATGGGGCACCAGGCCTTCCTCGCCCTCGCCGACGGGCGACCGGTGCTGGCCCTGGGCGGGCTCGACGCCACCCGACACCGCGCCTTGATGCGCGCCGGAGCCGCAGGGGGCGCCGTGCTCGGCGATCTGTTCGGGCAACCCAGCCCCGCCGCAGCCGCTGAGCGGCTCGCCGCCTACTCGATCGGCGAGTAGGCGCTCTCCTCGGAGAGCAGCTCGGGGTTGGGGTTGGGCTCGAAGGGAAAGAGGTCTTCGTAGCCGACGTAGCAGACCCCATCGGCGATCTCGTCGCAGGTGGCGTCGAGCAGGCAGCGCTTGTGGTCGACGAACAGGTCTTCCTTCCGCTCGTCTTCCCAGTCGGAGTACAGCTGCTCCTGCACGGTGCAGTCTTGGATGCACGCGTCGAGGGCGAGCCGATCCGTGCTCAGGTTGCCGCAGTCGAGCACCTTGCGGCACGTGCGCTTGCAAGGCGGATCACAGGCGGCAGCACCGAGGAGCCCCAACATGAGCAGCGGGCGGAGCACCTAGATGGGCTCGCAGTAGCCGGCGGAGGGGTCGAGATCTTCGCACGACTTCTCTGCCACGCAGTCCATCCAGGCGGCGGCCTGCTTCTCGTTGGTGATCGTCTTCGGATCCTGCGGGTCGCGAGGGGTGTAGGGGTCGTAGTCGCCCATGGGGCCCGTCTTGGCGAGGGCCGCCGTGCACCGATCGATGCAGTCGCGCTGGAGCTCCTGAGAGGTCTGACCACCCGGGAGGATGCCGCACTCGGCCTCGTCGTAAATCTTGGAACACGAGTTCTGACAGCTCTTGTCGCAGGCGCCGAGCAGGAGCAGTGCGGCGCAGGCTCCGATCCATGACCTCATCGCTGGGACTTCCTGGCCCGCCAGGCCGTGGGCGACCAGCCGGACGGCGGGCGCTCACGGCCCTCGTCGGCAGGGTGTGGGCGAACGGGCAGGCCTCGATGAGGGGCCTCGTGGGCCTCTCCCTTGCCTGCGGGATGCGGATTGCCAGACAGACGGTCGGTCATGGGTCGCTCCGGAGCGGCGGGTGTAACGCGACGCCGCTCACGCGGCGCGCACGCGCCCATCGGGGGTGACGGTGAAGCTGTCGGGCAGCACGGCCGCGAGGGCCTCTGGATCGGCGACGGACCAGCCGCGCTGCTGGAACAGCTCGGCAATGCGCACCTTGACCCGGTTGGCCTCCTCTTCGGGGTTGGCCAGCACGGGCTCCAACAACGACGGCGCCTCGGGGTCGTCTTGGGCGGCGATGACCTCGATGGCGGCGTAGCGCACGTTCTCATCGAAGTCTTGCAGCAGGGGCGCGGCGGCGGCCGTGGCCCCCGCGTGCTGACGCTTGGCGAGCCACACCAACAGGTCGGTCTTGCGGCGCGGCTTGAAGTCGTCTTTCTCGACCTCACGCTGCAGCAGCGCGAACACCTTCTGGATGGTGGCCTCCTCGCCCATGAGATCTTCCATGAGACGAATCGGCATGGCGATGGTCTTGCAGCGCTCGAGGTGGCGACCCAGCGGCCGCTCCACCGCGTCGCCGAGGCTGGCGATGAGCGCGTAGATGAAGTCGCGCTCGTCGCCATCCTTGAGCTGGTTCTCCAGCTTCAGGTCGAAGCGCGTGAGCAGAGCGACGATCGCCTTGGGACTACCGTTGTCGGCAAGCCAACGGGCTGCGTTCTCCCGGTCTTCCGCCTGCGCGTCACGGTTGGTGAGGGTGCGCTGCTGCTTCTGGATCCGCTTCTCTTCCGACAAGAACATGTCGAAGATGCCCATGGAGGCTCCACGTCAAGGAGTCGAGACCTATCCACGATCCGCGATGCGGCAACGTTGCTTGACGCTGCAGGGCGCTGTGATACGTCGTCGCGTCCGCGGAAGTGGCGGAATTGGTAGACGCGCAGGATTCAGGTTCCTGTGCCCGAAAGGGTGTGGGGGTTCGATTCCCCCCTTCCGCATCGTCTGCTACCCGGCTCCGCCGGCGTAGCACGCCACATCGAGCCCCCGATCGTGCCCAGCACGGTCGGGGGCTTCGACGTCAGGGACCAGGGACCAAGGATCAGAGCTCCGGAGTCGACGGCGACGCCGCACCCGGCACCTCTTCTTCCGCCGGCGCCGGCTGGAAGTCGCGGACGTACAGCGTGTGCAGCGTCAGCGTCAGCACCAGCACCGACGGCCCGAACACCAGCCCCTGAGCCCCCATCACCAGCAGGCCACCGAACAGGGCCAGCAGCATCAGGATCGGGCTCACCTGCAGCTGGTTGCGGTACAGCAGCGGCTTGATGACGTTGTCGGCCGAGGCCGTCACCGCGAGGGACCACACCGCGACGAAGATGGCGGCCCCCCACGATCCTTGCAGGGCCAGCACAATGGCCACGGGCAGCCACACCACCGCGGAGCCCACGATGGGCACCACCGAGGTCACGGCCGTCACCAGGCCGAGCACCAGCTCGCCGGGCACCCCCGCCAGCCAGAAGCCCAGCGCCGCAACCAGGCCCTGCACGGCCCCGGCCGCCACCATGCCGACCGCCACGTTCGAGGCGAACTGACGAAACACCCCGAAGATGCGGTCGACATACTCGTCGGGCAGCGGCGCCAGGGAGCGCGCCGAGCGCAGCAGCTCCGGCCCGCTGACGTAGAACAGGTAGACGGCTACGCACAGCACCACCAGGTCGACCGAGGCCCGCCACATCAGGCCCACCAGCGTGGGCAGGGCAGACCCCAGCCACAAGCTCGCGTCGATGGCCAGGCCCTCCAGGGTGTGGGCCACGTAGTCGGCCACCACGGCGACGTCGGGCAGCCGCGCGCCGAGGTCGGTCGCCGCAAGCTCGGCGTAGGAGGCCTCCAGCCCCTCCAGCCAGGTGAGGGGGGCAGAGGAAGTGAGCGCCTCGAGGGCGCGCTGAGCGAGGGCGACCACCTCCAGCCCAGCGAGGAACAGCACCAGCGCCACCGGCACCGCGACGATCAGCGCCACGGCGAGGGTGCACAGCCCGGCCGCCAGCCGCGGTCGCCCGCCGAGCCGCGCCGTCAGGGCCAGGTAGGGCTGCCAGCTGATCACCACCAGCACCGAGGCGATGGCGAAGGTGTACAGGAAGGGCGACAGGACGTAGGCCAGCGCGAGCACCGAGCCGCCCAGCAGCAGGAGGAACCAGCGTTCCTGCGATGTGCCTCGCATCGAACCCCCGCGCCGAGGCTATCACCTCGAGAGGGTCTCCTCCGGGAGGTCACCCACCCGCACGGCCTCGGCGAGGATGAGGTACTCCATCCGCCCGAGCTTGTCGTGGGTGTCGCCCGCTGCCTCGGCGTACAGCAGGTCTTCACCGTAGAACCAGCCCTCCCACGAGCCGTCGAGCCCGCCGAGCTGCCCACCGGCCTCGCCTGTGTACGGGCGATCGACATCGGTGACCAGCGTCAGGTCGAGGATCCCCACCTGCTTGCCCAGGTCGCAGTCACGGCCCTTTCCGACAAACCACTGCACCGCGTCGGGGCTCACCTCGACCGAGAACGGAACGGTGCAGTCGCGCTGGGCAACCTTGACCTTGCCGGCGTAGCCCCTCACGTCGAGGAACATCGCTCCCTCGTAGATGCCAGGGGTGGGCTGGCGCAGCACATCGCCCGGCGGGCCCGACAGGTCTTGCCAGTTGGCCTCGTTGGTGCAGCCAAAGGCCACGGGGAGCAGCGCGAGAAGAGTCCACCGGGTCATCATCGACCTCCTGACACACCCCTCGGACCACCTCCGCGGGCGTTCCACTGACCCTGGGCAACCTTCGTCTCAGGACGGTCTCACCCACCTCAATGTGTCATCTCACACAGGGTGCTGGCCTGGGACCCTGCTCGGCGCGTATCGACGTTCTGGCCCGCCCATTGCAGAGCCACTGGGCATGCAAGACGCAACGCTGTTCGATCTGTTGTCGCAGGCCGGCTGGACCATGCTCCCGCTGTATGCCTGCTCGCTGGTGGCCCTCGCGGTGGTGCTCCGCAAGGTGCTGCAGTTCCGTCTCGACCAGGTGGCCTCCGCCGAGGCCCTCGAGGGCCTGACGGGCGACGTCGCGCTGGGCGACCTGCGCTCCCGCCTGGAGGCCCAGACCTCCCCGCTGGCCAGGGTCATGGCGGTGGCGGCGCGCACCGCCCAAGACAAGCCCGAGGCAGCGGAGGGAGAGGCCGAGCGTGCCGCCCTCGCCGAGCTCGACCACTACACCAGCTGGCTGCCGCTCCTCGGCTACGTGGCCCAGATCGCGCCGCTGTTCGGCCTGCTGGGCACCGTGCTGGGCATGGTGGAGCTGTTCGGCAGCATGGAGGCCGCAGGCGAAGCGGTGAGCACCACCACGCTGTCTTCGGGCATCTGGAAGGCGCTGCTCACCACAGCGGCGGGCCTGATGGTGGCCATCCCCACCATCGGGGCCCACCTGTGGCTGCAGCGCACCCTGGAGCGGCTGCAGCTACGCATGGAAGAGGGTGTCGGGCGCCTGCTGACGTGGCACACATGAAGCTGTCGAGAAAGCCACCCCAGCCGATCACGCTCAACCTGAGCCCGCTGATCGACGTGGTCTTCATCCTGCTGATCTTCGTGGTCCTCGTGGCCCGGTTCGTCGACCAGGAGCGCCTCGACGTGTCGCTGCCCAGCGCCGACGCGGGCCGACCCGCCGAGGTCGATGCGCTGCAGGTCACCATCACCGCCGACGGTGTCGTGGCACTGCAGGGAGAGATCGTCGCCGACGACGACCTGTTCGAGCGCCTCCGCAAGGAGCGTCCCAGCTACGGCCGCGCCGTGCTCGTGGCCGACCACACCGTCGCGCTGCAGAAGGCGGTCGATGTGATCTCCACCGCGAAGCTCGCCGGCTTCGACGCCGTGGCCGTCGCCACCCAGCCGCCGGCGCCGTGAGCCACCCCCTCCAGTCGTGGCCGGTGGCCTGGGGTGGTGCGGTCGTGCTGCACCTCGCGCTGGCCGTGGTGCCGGTCCACTACGCGTCGGAGGCACCGCAGGAGTTCGTGGACTTCGAGCTGGCCTCCCTGGAGCCACCGCCGCCCCCCGAGCCCGTGCCCGAGCCCGAGCCCGAGCCGGTGAAGCCGCCGGGGCCCAAGAACCCCGACCCCACCGCCGATCCCGAGCGCACTTCGGTCAAGTCCAACCGGGAGGTCGAGACGCCACCCGACAAGCCCGTGCCGCTGCGCACCGGCCTCGCGCTCACCCCCGACCAGCTGACGGAGTCCGACATGGGGGTGCGCGTCGGCAACACCGACGAGGCCGGCTACGACGCCGACGTGGCCCCTGGCGACCTGCAGGGCTTTGTCGGTGGCGGGGCAGGAGGTGGCGACGGGCAGGTCGTGAACAACCCGCCCGACCAGAGCCCGGAGCTGCTCCGCAGCTTCCGACCTCGCTACCCGGCGTCCATGCGCCAGAAGAACATCGAGGGGCGGGTCTTGCTGCAGGTCGAGGTGCTGCCCAACGGGCGAGCCGGTCGGATCAAGGTGATCCATGGGGTCCACCCCGACCTCGACCGCGTCGCGGTGGAGGCGACCAAGCGCTTTCGGTGGCGCCCCGCTCGGACCGACGGCAAGCGGGTGGCCGCCAGCGTGCCGCTGTCGGTGGTGTTCACGCTGCAGTGAGCGGCCGCCGGCGCATCACACGAAGATGATGTCGGCGCCGGTGGTCTTCTCGAAGAACTCGGTGGCGGTGATCACCTCGGCGATCTCGGGCAGTAGGTCGTCGTCGGTGCGGTCGAACATGCGCATCGCCAGCTCGCACGCGTACAGATCGCAGCCGGAGTCGTGCAGGATGGTGATCATCTCCCGCGCCCGCGGGATCTCGAGCTCGTCCATCTTGCGGCGCATGAAGTTGGTGCCGAGCTTCTCCATCCCGGGCAGCCCAGCGACCATGGTGGGCATCGGGCTCGACGGGTTGCCGACGAAGTTCACGTTGAGGTGGTCGACGGTCTTTTCGCAGATGACGTCGAGCCCCCAGAAGGTGAAGAACACGCTGCACTCGATGCCCGTCATCCGGGCGGCGTTGGCCATGATCAGCACGGGGTAGCACTCGTCGAGCCCGCCCTTGGCGCAGATGAGCGCGATGCGGCGCGGTCCTGCTTCGGCGGACTCCCTCGACGGAGGGGACTGAGCGAAGGGAAACGACATGGGGGCCTCCAGGGCTTCGACTACACGCACCCGACGGGCTTGCCGACGCCAGCGATCATCGCCACCGACTTGCCCGGGGTGCCAGGAAACAGCTCGTACAAGCGGCGGGTGCCGACGCCCGAGCCGAGGGCGATGCGCCGCACGTTGGGGGACGCCCCGATGGACTGGGCGTCGTGACGCACCCACTCCACGACCTGCCAGTGCTCGGCGGTCATCACGATGCCCAGGCCCTCCGCCATCTTGGCGGCGAGCCCCTTGTCCCACTGGTCGTAGTCGACGAGGAAGCCCTCGGGACTGAACCGACGCCCCTCCCACACGACACAGGCCTGCAGGTCGGCGTCGGCGTCGGCGTCGGCGTCAGCGTCGGGAGAGGGAGCCGGCTGCCTTGCTGCGGCCGTCGTCGACGCTGCGGGCTTTGCAGGCTTCGCAGGCTTCGACGGAGCGGCCGAGCGCGGAGCTGAGGGCGCAGGGGTCGAGCGAACCGGCGCGGGCCGACGCTCGCCATCGACCGGGGCACGCGCCCGACCGATCTGCCGCAGCACCTCGATGGCCACGGCCAAGCCACGCTGGACCTCCGGGTCGCGCGTGGCCTTCGCCAGGCCGAAGGCCCCGACCGGCTCCACCTTGTCGGCGTCGTGGATCACATCGGTGGCATCGTTCGCGAGGTCGAGCACATCCGCCTGGGTGAGGTTGCGGACCGTGTCGACCAGCTGCACCACGTGCTCGGAGAGCTCGGCGACGTCTTCGGGGCCGTAGGCCGCAGCGAGGCGGTCGAAGATGCCCACGAACTCGTGGCCCATGTCGAACCAGCCCCGCTCCTCCCAGCCCGCGAGGTGCTCGGCCATCGCGTTCACGCCCTCGCGGGCCACCGGGGTCATCGAGCGCACCAGCTCCTCGGCGTAGCGCTGGCGGTCCACCACGTAGTCGAGCTTGGCGTCCATGGCCTCGAGGCGGGCCATCAGGTCGTTGTCGGTCATCGTCAGCTCCACTTGCCGTGCATCAGCATGCGGTGATCGAGAGGTAGTTCCTCGCCTTTGACCAGCATGTGCCAGTAGACCCACTCGAAGGCGAGCTTGCCGAGGTGGTTGAAGCGGCTCTCTTCGAGCAGCGTGAACGGACCGATTCCCGGCAGCGGGAAGCGCCCCGGAAGCGGCTCGGTGTCGTAGTTGAAGTCGAGGAGCATGGCCTTGCCGTGGCCCGTCTCCAGGAAGCAGTTGGCGTGTCCGTCGAACCCGGGCAGCAGCGGGCGCCCGTCGATGAAGCGCAGCAGGTTCGGCGCGAGCACGTCGCCCTGGAAGTGAGCCACCGCCCCCGCCTTCGAGGACGGCAGGTCGGTCGCGTCGCCGAGCACGAAGATGTGGTCGTGGTGCAGTGACTGCAGGGTGTTCCGGTGGGTGGGCACGAAGCCGGTCGCGTCGCCCAGGCCGCTGTCGACCACCGGGTCGGCGCCACCGTGGAGCGGCACGGTCACCAGCAGGTCGAAGTCGAGCTCGCGGCCCTCGAAGCTGTTGAGGGTGCCGGCCTCGTTGTCGATCTCGGACGCGTGGAAGTCGGTGACCACGTCGATGGAACGGTCCCCCATCATCGAGCCGAGGATGGCCGACGCACGGGGCTTGGTGAACGCGTCGCTGAGGGGCGTTACGTAGACGAGCTCGGTCTTCGAGCGCAGGCCACGCTCGGTGAGCCACGCGTCGGCCAGAAAGGCGAACTCCAGCGGCGCCACCGGGCACTTGATCGGCATGTCGACCAGGTTGACCAGCAGGCGGCCGCCCTCCCAGCCCTCCAGCCGACGGGCCAGCGCCGAGGCGCCGCCGAGGCTGTAGAAGTCGAACACGTCTTCGCGCCAGCGACGGCCGGTGAGCCCCTCTGTCAGGTCGGGACGCAGCTTGGCGCCCGTCGCGATGACGAGGAGGTCCCAGGTGAGCTGCTCGCCGCCCTCGAGCCCCACCACCTTGCTCGCGGGGTCGATCCGGTCGACCGCGGCCACGACGTAGCGCACTTGCGGGTCGAGGGAGCGCCCGCGGGGTCGCACGAGGGACTCGGGACGAACCTCACCGAACGGAACGAACAACAGCCCAGGCTGGTAGATGTGCTGGTCGTCGCGATCGACGACGGTGACCCGCCAGCCCGAGGGCAGCGAGCGCACCATCTTGTTCGCCATCATCGACCCGGCTGTACCGCCGCCCAGGATCAACAGCTCCTTCATGGCGCCTCCCGCTGCCGGCTAGAGCAAGCGTCGTGCCATGCCGACCATCGACGGCCGTCCTCGTCAATACGGCAGGCGCCCTCTGTGCCCCGTGCGAAAACGCCCACCCTGTGTGGCGGCCCGCCCAGCCCTCAGAGGCCCTGCAGCCACTGCTCGGGGTCGACCGCCTTTCCGCTGACGACCACGCCGAAGTGCAGGTGGGGCCCGGTCGACTGACCAGTGGTGCCCATGATGCCCAGCAGCTCGCCCGCTTCCACCCGATCCCCCACCGCCACGTCGATGCGATCGAGGTGACTGTAGCTGCTGGTCACGCCCTGCCCGTGATGGAGGATGACCGCGTTGCCGTGGATGGCCTGCAGCTCGGCGACGACCACCTCCCCCGCCGCGGCCGCCAGGATGGGGCTGCCCCGTCGCCAGGTGAGGTCGAGGCCGGTGTGGTAGCTGCGCTCCCCGTCGCTGTAGGCCCGGTAGGCCCCGAAGGGACTCGTCTTGCGGTGAGGGTCTAGGGGAGCGCGGAAGGGCCCGCTCCACAGCTGCTCGTCGCGCTGCAGCGCATAGGCCCCGTCGCGGCTCGCCCGCATCTTCGCCTTCGCCTCGTCATCCTTGCGGGCCTCGACCTGCGCGCGGGTCAGTCGGATCTTCCCCTTCACCGGGTAGGTGACCTCCGTGACGGTGATCACGCCCTCGTGGTGGACCTCGTTGCCAGCGAGGTCCGACGCCTCCACCTCCAGCGCCGCCTCCCCCATCGCCTCCCGAAGCCCGATGCCTACCATCGCCCGGTAGCGCCCCTCCACCGGGTACAGCGGCCGCTCCGCCCCGAACACCGTCAGCGTCGGCTCCACGAGTGGCTCGTCGCTGTCCACCCACACCACGGCCGTGCGCCCCACCCCCTCGGCCACGGCGGGCACCGCGAGAACAGGCGGCTGCGTGTCGACCAGGATCTCGACCTCGGCGCGGGCTTCGTGGCGCCACACCGTGTGGTCCACCCCCCACACCGTGAGGGTCTGGGGACCTTGGGGGAGCCCGGCCACCGGGACCTGCACCTCCCCCGCCGCGATCGCGACACGCGCACCGCCCAGCTCCACCCACGCGTCCGCCCCCGCAGGGTGGTCGACCTGCACCGACAGCGTGGCCACGTCGCGCACCGGATGCGCATCGAGCCAGGTCGCATCCACCTCGGGGGGGGTGCGGTCCACCAGGGCACAGGCGGCGATCAAGGGGAGCAGCATGGTCCGATGCTACCCACTCGAGGACTCCGCTGACCGACCGTGACGAATCCTCCGCCCCCCGAAGCGTCGCTGAGCCATGGAGGAACCATGCGCCTCGCCGCCCTGCTGACCCTGCTGATGCCGCTCCCCGCCCTCGCTGGCCCCGTGCTCGACGCCCGGCTCGACGTCGCCGCCGCCACCCAGGCCGACGCCACGCCGCTGGGCACCGGCGTCGGCGCGCGGGTCGGGCTTCCCCTCGACGCCAAGCTCATCCGCATCGTGCCCGAGGCCGGCCTCACCCTGTGGACCGGGCAGGGCCTGCTCGTGCCCGACGTCGGGGCGCGCGCCTCCATCGGCCACGGCATCGAGCCCGGCGCCTACGCCCACCTGCTGTTCCCCATGCCCACCCCCGGCGGCCCCTCGCGAGGCTGGGACGCCGGCGGTCGCGTGGACTTCACCATGTTCCCGGCCATCGACATCGGCGCCCACGTCGGCCTGACCCAGTTCACCGGCCCCGCCGCGACGGCCGCGCCGTACGTCAACGCCGGCATCGACCTCGGGTTCACGTTCTAGAAATTCGGACGCTGTGCCGAGCAGGCTGACAAGGCTGCCCCGATCCGGGCCGCCGCGCGCCCTCGAACCGCATACGATCCCCACGAACACTCGCTGGCACGCGAGGTGCACCGTGCCACGCTGTTCACACGAGGATCTCCATGCGAACGACCCCCCTCCCCCTGGCTGCGGCTGCGGCGCTCCTCGCGGCGTGCTCATCCTCCGACTACGGTGCCTCTTACGCCGACGCCACCTCGTCGACCGACGGCGTCGCCTCCACCGGCGGCTACTTCGACGGCGACGACGACGACGACGACCCCGGCACCTACACGCTGCCCCCCGAGACCGAGTCCGACTTCCTCGCGCTCCCTCCGGCGCAGACCGAGAAGTACGTGTTCGTCGCCAACCCCGACCGCGACACAGTCACCCGGGTGAACGTGCGCACCCTCGAGGTGCTCACCACCGGCGTCGGCCGCGACCCCGACATCGTGCTCACCACCCCCGACTTCGCCACGGCCGCCGTCTACAACCGCGGCGACGACTCGGTGAGCATCGTCGATGCAGCCACCCTCGATGTGGTCGATGTGCCGGTGCGCGACGACCTCAACCAGATGCAGATGTCCCCAGACGGCACCTGGGTCGCGCTGTTCCACGACATCGCCAACGAGCGCCCCGACGACCCACCCGCCCAGGGGCTCGAGTCGTTCAACGAGGCCAGCTTCGTCAACCTGCTCACCGCCGAGCACTTCCCGATGGCGGTCGGTTTCAACCCACGCATGGTGCGGTACACCCCCGACAGCCACCTCGCCGTCATCGTCTCCGACGCCTACCTGGCCGTCGTCGACCTCGACAGCACGCCGCTGCTCCCGCAGCTCATCGAGCTCACGCCGGGCCTCCTCGACCCGCCCAGGGCCGAAGAGGTCGTGCTCGCCCCCGACGGCAGCTACGCTTTCGTGCGGCAGTTCGGCACCGATGAGGTGCTGGTCGTCGACCTCGCCGCCCGGACCGTCGACCCGGTTCCCGTGGGGTCCAACCCCACCGACCTCGACCTGAGCCCCGGCGGCGCCCAGGCCGTGGTGGTCGCCCGCGACGCGCGGCAGCTGTGGATTCTCGACACCACCGATCCCTTCGCCCCACCCGGCGTCCTCGACCTGCCCAAAGACCTGCCCCTCGGCAGCCTGCTGTTCGACCCCACCGGCGACCAGGCGGTCATCTACACCACCGCGGGCCTCATCGATCGCTACGTGACGTGGGACCTGGCCACCGACGAACTCACCACCCGAGCCCTCATCAAGCCCGTCACCGGCATGGCCATCACCCCCACCGGCAACAGCATGCTGGCCTTCCACACCTTCGAGGATGCGCCAGGGGCCGCGTTGTCGCCCTTCAGCGGCAGCTGGGCGCTCACCATCTTCAGCCTCGACGACTTCCGCACCAACCCACTGAAGCTGCCCGGCGAGCCCATCGGCTACGCCAACGCGAACGACGGCCTTCGCGGCTACTTCATCATGGAGGACCAGCCCTTCCTGGAGGTCCTCGACTACGTCACGATGCTGCCCGACGAGATCGTGCTCAAGTCCAAGCCCGTCTACGTCGGGGTGCTCCCGCCCCTCGACGGCCAGACCGAGCCCCCCGCCTGGGTGTCGCAGGACCACGAGCTCGGCCGCATCTCCTTCTACGAACCCGAGACCGAGACGGTCGAGACCATCACCGGTTTCGAGCTCAACTCGGCGATCGAGTGAGGACCCCCATGCGCACTCCCCTGTTCGCCTCTCTGGCGCTGCTGGCCAGCTGCGGCTGGAACCACCTGCCCCAGCAGGAGACCCTCGAGATCCCGCGCCAGCTGTGGGACGCCGACAACGCGGTCCCGACGGTCGACGGCCTGTACGTCCGGCTGTCGCGCTCCGGCGGTCTGGCGCTGCTGCGTCCGGGCCGCGAGGAGCCCAGCCTGGTCGACATCGGCGAGGGCCGCGTCACCGAGGTCGCCGCGGCCCCAGACGACCGCACCCTCGTCACCTTCGTCGAGCGCAGCTACTGCGCCGACGACGGCGAGGAGGAGCCCGATCCCGACGACTGCGAGATCGAGGTCGAGACGGAGATCAACGTGGTCTCCAACGCCGAGGTGCAGGCCACCCTGTCGGTGGAGGGCACCTACAACGCCGTGTCGTACGCGGCTGACGGCCGCTTCGGCATCGCCTACCTCGACCTGTCGCAGAACGTGCAGCTGCAAGGCGTCACCAACCTCACCTCCGTGGTGGTGCTCGACCTGCAGACCGGGCAGACCACGCCGGTGTCGGTGGGCTTTGCCGCCGACCAGGTGCTGTTCGTCGACGACCCCAACGGCGCGTCGAAGGCGGTGGTGCTGTCCAAGAACTCCGTGGCGGTGGTCGACCTGCTGCAGGAGCAGCCCGAGGTGGAGACCACCTTCCCGCTGACCCTCGACCCCGACCAGTCGGTCACCCCCGTCGGCGTCGACCTCACCCCCGATGGCCGCTTCGCGCTCATCAGCGTCGCGGGCTCGGCCGACCTGTACGCCCTCGACCTGCAGAGCCAGTCCATCAACATCATCGAGCTGTCGGGCAACCCCAGCGACATGGCCGTCAACCGAGCGGCCGACCGCACCATCCTCGTCTACCAGGGCCTGTCGGCGGTCGAGGTGCTCGACCACACGCTGTTCGACGTGGAGCGCTACGAGCTCGACGAGCCGATGACCGACGTGATGGAGGCCAGCGACTTCGCGGTGCTGTTCAACACCACCGGAGGCAAGGACTTCTACCGCCT
>Ga0070726_10002692_pt1 | contig 15757 bp, 14 predicted proteins | sample tdAd471_FD_67275 | JGI IMG/M metagenome (GOLD analysis project Ga0070726, IMG submission 67275) | Marine sediment microbial communities from the Atlantic coast under amendment with organic carbon and nitrate - tdAd47.1 | ecosystem: Environmental > Aquatic > Marine > Coastal > Sediment | place... | reverse complement strand
GACCATGGCTGTGAGAGCAAGGGGTGACAGCGGCGATGGCTTGAGGACCATGGTGTTGCCCGTTGCAAGTGCTGGTGCGATCTTGAGCATGGCCAGGATGAGTGGAGCATTCCACGGGACAATCGCGCTCACCACACCGTATGGGCGCTTGATGACCGTGCTCGTACCAAATCGGTTGGTTATCTCGACGTCGGCGTGCAGATCTGGTGCCCGGTCTGCGACCAGATCGAGGTACAAAGCGGCAAACCGAGCTTCGCCGATTGAAGCGGCAAGTGGTTTCCCAAGTTCTGTTGCAAGTGTGAAGCCGAGTTCGTCGGCTTGGTGCCTGATGGCGTCTGCACAGACCCGAAGGAGTGTCGCCCGATCCTCCGGGGTGTAGCGCGACCACCGTCCGAAGGCACTGTGAGCGACATCGACAGCATGGTTCGCCTGGCTTGCGCTTGCAGCGAAGACGGACCCAGCGGGACGATTTGGACGTGAGGGGTTTTCGCGATCGATGACGGCTTCGCCTTCAACCTGCGCACCGCCGATGTACATGGGGTAGGTCGTCACGAGAGTCCGCCGACGGTGGTTCGCATGTGGTTCACGGCATTGATCATGGAAGCCTGGAGAAGATACTCACGCTGACCTTCCGGCGTCTGTGCCTTGACCTTGAGATCGTCGAGCGCCTGGTACCTGGTCGCGGCGTCCCGGCTCGAGAGTGTGACGGCATTGTGGTGCGTCGTCCGCTGGACGTAGTCGACAGCGATATCCCTGCGGATGCTGGCGTAGGTGTCAAGCGCATCGGGGGGCCGTGTCTCATCGATCACTGATCCGAGCATGTCTCCAAGCAGCCAAGCGTCGTGCACGCCATTGTTCAAACCCATTCCACCGAGCGGAGAGTTGATATGTGCAGCGTCGCCAGCGAGAAGAACCCTCCCGACTCTGAAGGTCTCTGCGACGCGCTGATGAACGTTGTACATCGTTGTATGGCCGATGACGAAATCGTTACCGTTGTCCACAACCCCGTGCAACCGACGTTGGACGGATTCCGGTGAAAGGGCAAGTCGGTCGGTCTCCGGTTCAGCTATGGGAAAGAGAATTCGCCAAAGTGGCTTCGTCCGGAGTAGCACCAGCCACTCGTCTGGGTCTGCCACATAGTTGATCAGCGCGAGGTCTGGGATGTGATCCTTGAGCTCGAACGGGGTCGAAACGACGAGGTATCGATCCTCGTACGTCCAACCCTCAAACTCAATCTCGAGTGCCTTCCGAACGGCGGAGTGGGCTCCATCAGCACCGACAACCCAAGACCCGTGGATTTCTTCGCCTGACGTGAGAGTGACAGCGACGGCGCTGTCCACCTCTTGAACCGTCCTGACCGCCGCGTCCCACCTCACTTCAAAGAGATCGGACGCTTCGAGGCGGTTCAGGAGATACTCGCAGACACGCCACTGCTCGACCTGGATCCGGTACGGATGAGTTGTGTCGTTGCCCAACGTACCTAGGTCGAACTCAGCGACCAGACCCTGCTGCCGGTCTCGATACTGGATCGCAGGAGCCACCAGACCATCGGTTTTCATCTCGTCGACGATGCCAAAACGATCGTACAACTCAAGGGTTGGCGGATGGAACGTCGAGGCGCGCAGCTGCCTTGGGAGTTGGGCTTCGGCTTCCAGTAGCAGGACAGGGATACCCCGTTCGATGAACATGGCTGCGACCGTGCAACCGACCGGCCCGGCCCCGACAACGATGACTCGGTCGGTGTTGACCGGCATCTAGAAATCTCTGAGCATCGACCCGAATCCAACGAACTGGTCGTCGATATCGAGATTCCTCAGTGTGTCCCAGACGCAGACCGCGTTGATGGCAAGGACGGGCTTGCCGAGCATCTGCTCCGCGGCGTCCGCAACGCCGACCATCGAGAGGTTGGTGCCGCACTGCACAATGGCGTCGACATCGGGTCCGTTCAGCTCGTTGATTGCAGCCACGACCTCGGCTGGGGTCACATCGGCGATCGACGTTGCCGTGTCGCATTTGAGTCCGAGGACACGCTTGACGTCGTAGCCCATTTCCGTGAAGTAGAGCTCCACCTGCTCATCGCCAACGGTCTGGTACGGGGTGATACAGGCGATTCGATTGACCCCAAGCTTGCCAAGCGCATTGTCGAGGGCACTCGCTCCGGTTGTGATCCCAAGGCCACCTGTGATGGCGTCAATCCGTGCGATGAAGTCCTCGTTGCCTTCCTTGCCACCCCAGAAGGTCTCGGCCGACATCCCCATCATGATGTAGTCGGGCTTCGCAGTCATGACATCCTCAACTGAACCAGGAATGGTGTCCCTGATGAGATCGAGGAAGTGGAGGAACTTCTCGTTGGTCGACAGATCGGGGGACTCAACCATGAATCGGCCGGCGTGGAACGTGACACCCGGTGGCCGAATCGACCAGACGTCGTGCTCCACGACGGTGTTCGTCGATGGAACGATGAGTCCAACCTTTGCTTTGTATCCAACAACGTCTGGCATCGGTTCCTCCTAGATCAAACCCTGATTGGCGAGCTCGGCTTGTTCGTCAGCAGACAGGCCGAGCAATTCTCCAAAGACGTACGAATTGTGCTGTCCGAGCTCCGGGCCGACCCACGCGACCTTTCCTGGCGTCTCCGAAAACTTAGGGGCTACGTTCTGCATCTTGATTGGCCCGAAGTCCTTGTGGTCGACCTCGACGATTGCATCGCGGGCCTTGAAGTGTTCGTCTTCAAGCATTTCGGGTGCCCGATAGATGCGGCCGTAGGGAACGCCGTGATCCTCAAGTAGGGCCTCAAGCTCATCGGTCGTCAAGGTCTTCGTCCACACCTCGATTATCTCGTCGAGCTCGGTCTGGTGTGACCCACGTGCCCCGTGGGTTGCATACCTTTCATCAGCAGCAAGGTCGTCGCGTTGCATCGCTGTTGCGAGCCTCGAGAACACGGTGTCCTGATTGGCAGCAATGAGAACCAAGGATCCATCCGAGGTCCCAAATACATTGGATGGGGCAACATTTGGGAGAATCGCTCCGGTTCGCTCGCGGATGTAGCCTGCGACGTCGTATTCGGTAATTAGCGACTCCATGATGTTGAGCACAGCTTCGTAGATGGCAGAGTCGACGACCTGGCCTCTGCCTGTCACTTCCTTGTGATGGAGCGCCGCGAGTGCGCCGAGGCATCCGAAGGTCGCGGCAAGCGTGTCTCCGATGGAAATCCCGGTGCGAGACGGTGCCGAGTCAGGGTCACCGACCACATAACGGAGACCCCCAAGGGCCTCTCCAATCGCACCGTATCCGGCCCTTGACGAATATGGACCCGTTTGGCCGAAACCGGTAACGCGCACCATGATCAGTCCAGGATTGATGGCTGAAAGCTCGGACCATCCAAGGCCCCATCGCTCCATTGTTCCTGGTCGGAAGTTCTCGATGATGAAGTCGGCCTCTTTGACCAACTCCTTCACGATCTCCTGCCCGCGCTCTTCTCGCAGGTTGAGTGTGATGGACTTCTTGTTCCGCGCAACGACTGGCCACCACAACGACTGGCCATGTGGCTTTTCTCTGCCCCATTGGCGCATGGGGTCGCCAACGGTCGGCTGTTCAATCTTGATGACCTCGGCTCCCATGTCGGCGAGAAGTTGCCCGCAGTAGGGGCCGGCGAGCAGCACGCCCATCTCGATGACCCTCAGGCCTGAAAGCGGTCCTGCCTGCTCAGTCATCGTCTGTCCCAAGAAGTTCCCCTGGAAAGTTGCCGGCCTTCGGCAACATGGCAGGCACCGGTTTGCCGAGGGCATCCTCCATCTCCGCAGAAACACCGATGAGAGCCGAGAGGTCGATTCCATGGCTGAAACCGGCACGGTTGAGCATGTAGACCAGATCGTCGGTCGCGATGTTGCCGGTAGCGTTCGGAGCGAACGGACATCCTCCGATGCCGCCGACGGATGCATCGAGAACGGTCACTCCTGACTGGATGGCCGCAAAGGCGTTTGCGATGCCGGTGTTGCGAGTGTCGTGAAAGTGCACCCTGATCGGAAGGTCGCCAGTCACTGTCTTGACTGCGGTGATGCGTTCAGCAACGGACCAGGGGTCGCCAACACCAATCGTGTCAGCGAGGGCGATCTCTGCGACTCCGGTTTGGGCGACCCGCTCGACAACGTCGATGAGGCGGGCGACGGGAACTTCGCCCTCGAATGGGCAGCCCCACGACGCAGCAATCGTGGCCGATACCGGAATGTCCTTGCCCTTGGCTTCGATGACGACATCGGCTAGCACATCGATCGATTCGTACGTCGTGACACCTTGGTTCTTCACGTTGAATGTGTCGGTTGCCACAATCGGCATGTTCGCCTCATCGACCCCGGAATCGAGAGCACGCTGCCAACCACGCCAATTCATGACAAGGCCAATGTACGAAACCCCGTCGATGCGTTGGACGCCGGCCATTACTGCCTCAGCGTCTGCCATTTGTGGGACATATTTTGGGTGGGCAAATGACACTGCCTCGATCCGGGTCACACCAGACGCGATCAGGTGGTCAATCAGGTTCAGCTTCTGATCGGTCGTAAGCAGGACATCTTCGTTCTGGAGCCCGTCCCTTGGGCCAACCTCGACGATCTCGATCTTGGATGTCATGGTCGCTCCTCGTCAGATCTTGGCTGGGTCAGCGAGCGTGGTGCGCATCGTCTCTGAAACGTCGGATCCCACGAGACGTTCGACCTGTGCCCATACCGGGTCCACCTCGGGGTTGAACAGAGAAGCACGGTGCAATCGGTCGCGCATACCAACGGATTCAGGTGCTCCGCGTCCATCGGCGAGTGGCGGGATGTCGGATCCGAGCAAACCAAGCCAGTGATCCCTGTAGGCGTCGATGACCGGCCCTATCGCTTCGAAAGCGGTCTCGGTCGCTCTATTCGCGAGCATCCATGGTGACATCAGCGCCCACTGTCTGCGATTCAGGTGTGCCTCGGTCAGGCCGTCGACGGCAAGTCCCCGCTCGTAGGGCTCAGAGAGCGGACCGAATACGGCGTCGACATACGCGAGGTTGGTCGCGATATCACCCTTCGCCATGAGGTCAAGGTGGAAGGCGTAGAAGTCGGTTGAGCTGACCGAATCAAGCGTGAAATGGGGCACAAGACTGTCGTCAGGCGTGAAGGCAAAGATCATGTGCGAGTCGAGTCCGATGGGACCGACCGTCATTCCAATCGTGACCACTTTCGACACGCCGTCCCCAATGAACACCCGCATCTGCCCGACGGGACCGAATGCCTCTGACGCGAGCTCGACCCTCGGGCCGCCTTCGACGCCGGCGACCTCGGACAGAGACAGCCCAGCGACGATGCCTTGGAGGGTGCGATCAGCGTGGACGGCGGCCAGTGTCATTCGACGGTCGACTCCGGCATGGCGGGAACTGTTGTCTCATCCATCGTCTTGGTCGAAGGCTCCCGTAGCGGTGCCTCCTTCATGACCCATGCATTGGCGAGCTCAGGGTTCTCCCGACGTGCGGGAGAAGGAATCACCGTCTTGACCTCTTTGTGCGTCATGAACTTGTGTGAGTCGATGCCCCAGCCCCTGTCGTGACCTTCTTGCCGCCAACGCCGGTATGCGAGTTGGAGTGCGTCCGACTTGACGTGCAGTTCTGCCTGAAGGTCGAATGGCACAAGCTCTGGGCGTTGTCCAAGAACTTGTGGGCCGTCCTCTTCGAATATCTTGAGAGTCCGCTTGATCGAGTCTCTGTCCGCCCAATTCCCCTGAAAGAAATTGCGAACGTTGATGAACTTCGAAACGGTGTGATTGTCATCAATCGGAACCGCCGCTGTGAACAGCAGGAACTCGCCCATTGGCAGCCTGATGTTGAGCAATGTGACATTGGGGAAGTACAACCCTGTCTTCGACCAGACCTTGTCGCGCTCCTTCCCACGGATTCGACCCCAAAGGCCCTTGGCCGGGGGAGGATCCAATTCCACGATTGCGAATGCTGAACGTCCGTCCTCGTCGACGCTGTATTCCTCGACCTGCGGCTTTTTGGGGTTTCCGAACGTATTGCGGTGCACAAACGGGGCATGGGCGATATCGATAGCGTTTTCAAGGACACGTTCATAGTTCGCATCCCAGTGGTATCTGCCTTCGGTTGCCTTGTACCCGTCAAGACGTGCTTCCTTATGATCATCGAGGGGAAGTGTGGGAAGCGGAGGGCGCTCGTCTTCGAGGAGATCGCCAAGGAAGACCCACACGAAGCCGTACTTCTCGACACATGGGTAGGTGTCTATCTGAGCCTTCTTTGGGATTCGGGTCTGGTCCATGTTCGCCGGGATCTTGACGCACTTGCCAGCGGTGTTGTATTCCCACCCGTGATACGGACAGACCAGGCAGTCATCGATCAGTTCGCCACCGGAAATCAACGCTCCACGGTGTACACACAGATCGCTCTGGGCGACCATTCCGCCATCGCTTGTTCGCCAAAGGACAAGATCTTCGCCGAGTGCCCGAATCGGATACGGTTCCCCCTCGGGCACCATGCTTGCCTGCTCGATGGCATACCAGTAGTTCATCAACATGTCGTTCTCCTTGCCTACTCGATGCCCGGACGTGGGAGGACTCGGTCGCCACCCCAAAGCATACGAACCAAACCATCAGTGAATTCCTTGCCGTAGAACTCCTCGCCGAGCGCGTTGGCCGGATCTCGTTCTGCGACTGTTCGGCGAACGAAGAGATCCCGCTCGGCAAGGGCCGACCGTTCGCCCTCGGGCACCGGATTTCCTTCATCGACCCAACTCAGCCATTGGTCAACGGTGTCTGATGTCAGGTCGAACATCGCCTGCACCATTTCCTCGTCAGTCGGAATCACCATCGCCAGGCCAACGTGCGAGACTGCCTGCCGCATGTAGAGGCTTCGGCTCACAAACGGCTTCATCTTCGGGTGCTCGCGGTATTCCATGTAGCGCTCGTTGAGTGGCTCGAAGTATCGATCCAAGCTCTCCGTGTCTTGGAGGAGGTCTGATCGCGCCTGTAGGTCTACGTAGAACCACAGTTCTGGCAGCGTGCCCCAAGCGATCCCGAGATGCGGCACTTTTGTGTGAGGTCCGAGCCATGCTGTCAGGTGCATGTTGGTGAACCCCTTGGCTGGATCACCGAGGTAGGAGTGAATGAGCCAGTCCATTGCTGGTCCCGTCGACGCCTTGAGTGACCCAATGGCGCCGCCCCCTGTGTCGTAGTTGTCATAGGGGACCGACGACGGGTCCTGCGTCAGATCGAACCGTGCCTCGATGCGGTCATTGAGAATGCTCAGGTTCGACCACAAGGCGTTGAACACCTCGGTGTTGTCGACATTGTCGGAACCGTGGAACAGGTCCGACACGCTGGTAGTCACATTCTTTGCCATGGCATCCTCCGCCTCATATTCCGTGGAGTGGAACGCTGTTTCTATTCTATGTCAAAAGGTCAGACTTTTTCCAATCGAGTGTCTGACGCCTGCTTCACACGGTCAGGCTGGTGCCGGCTCCCTCGACAGGTCGGCCGTTGACAAGGTCGGTCCCTGCGGACACCAGCTTGTTCTTTGAACGATGCGGTGCCACCGTGAGCGTGGTCCATTTGTTGGTCGCTGCGGTGACCTCAGGGTGATTGATGGTCCCGTCGAAAGGTCGTGTTCGGTCGGGAAGCCAGAGCGTCATGTCTGGCGGAAGAATCGCCGCCACTCCTCCAATCCCTGGTTGGAGCCGCGACGAAGCCAATACGTGGACGCGGTTCTCGGCGGCCCGTTCGGGTATTCCGAGGGTCGGGAGCCACGGGTCCAGGATGTGCGTGCTCACGAAGATGACTGAGGCCCCTTGGATCGCAGCGAGCCGAAACGCTTCTGGGAACAGCACATCGTCACCAGCGAGAAGGGCGTACCGTCCCCACGGCGTCTCTTGGCACTCGACTGCGTCGGCGAGCACCGTTGCCCATGGATGACGGCCGGAGTGATGGAGTTGTCGCTGCGATGCGACGAGTCCCTCGGCGCCGATTGCAACCGCCGTATGGGCGAGACCGTCGCTCAGACGTTCGACGATTGTCGTAATCACAATCCCGTCACGACCCGACAGGTGTTCGGCAATGCCAGAGACTCCGCGCTCCGATTGTTTGACTGCGTCTTCGGGATCAGCCCCAGGATCAGCCGATACGCCAGACAACTCGGGTAATACGACCACATCGGCCTGTGGGATGTCGGTTGGGTGTGCGCTCGAGCCAAGGGTGACGATGATCTTGCCCTTCGATGCGACCGTTGGTTTGTCGGCGCTCCGCGATCCAAGGGGCGCATACGTCTCGGGACGCCGGGCGGCATGCATGTCCGTGCCACCTGCAGCGACCTTCGAATCGGCGTTGGCTAGGTCGATGTCTGCGTAGATCACGGCCTCCCCGGTTCGGGGAGCGATCGCCAGGACGGTGCCGTCTGGTGAAACGATCTGACTCTCGCCTGCTCCGTCGAGGGATGCGGGCGGTATACCCATCGCCTCGGCGAACGCCTCGACTCGCTCGGCCGGGATGAGAGGTCCAACCTTGTTGGCTGCGACGATAAACACGCGGTTCTCCGCCGCCCGGACGGGGATGTGGAGGGAAGCCTCATCAAGCCCGAAGGAGTTCAGCGAGTTTGTCATCACCCTTGCTCCTCGGATGGCAAGCGACCGGGGTGGTTCGAACACGACACCCTCCATGCACGAGTACATCGCGATCGGTCCGAACGGAGACGGAATGATCGGTCCGATCGACGTTCCAGGAGTCAGGTACTGCCGCTCGTTGCCCATGAGGACCTGCTTGTCGGAGATGGCGACTCTGTTGCCGCCGTTATCGAACATCACGTTGGAGATGGTGACAGTGCCGTCGTCATGTCTGAGCGTTACCGCGAGGACGACGAACGCTTCGGCGCTCTGAGCTTCAGCGGCGATCGTCGAGAGGAAGCGGCCATCAAGTTCGAGCGCAACAGCCCAGCAATGGTCGGCAGAGTCGTACACCGAGATGTGGTTGCAGAACTCGGGCAGCACGATCAGATCGGGCGAGCTCTCGGCTGCCGTGCGGATCATTCGCACACAGGTGTCGAGGTTGTCATCGACCACCGAGGTCGATGCAAACTGCGTCGCTGCGACTCTGATTGAGGACGATGTGTCGGTCATGGGGTATCGAGCCTTTGCTGCAGGACCGAACACACTCTACACTCAGAAACGAAACGCTGTTCCATTCAGTGGTACGGCACGTCTACCGGAGGTCTTGATGAAACGATCCGCAAGGACGCTGGTCCTGTTCGCCGCAGCGATCGCTCTGTTCACCCTCGTCGCACCCGCGTTCGCCCAAGAGGCCGAACCTGTTGTGACGGTTACACCTGACGAAGGTGTCTCGGCTGGAGACGAGGTTCTCGTCACAGTGGAGGGGATGCCAGGCGACCCGGTGAACTCCATCACAATTTCGACATGCTTCACCTTCCCGGTCGCGGGACCGAACGACTGCCACCTTGCTGACTTCGGTACCTACACCATTGATGTGGACGGAGACGGCGCTGGTGAGGGTGCGTACGTGATGCCAGATCTCGCAGACAAGTGCGGTCCAGAGGCAGCGGCACCGTGTCAGATCGTCGTATCCCATGGGATCGGAGCGTCGGCCGTTGCTGGTGCTGCACCGATCACATACGCAGCCGCCGAGGTGCCAGAGACGACAACAACGGTTGCTCCCACGACAACACAGGCTCCGGACACAACGGTGCCTGCGACGACGATCGCCCCGACGACAACGGTTGCGGCCGATGACGGTGGCTCAAACACCGGACTGATCATCGTGGCGATTCTTGTCATCGTCGGTCTTGCCGCTGGTGGCATCTTCTGGATGCGTTCCAGGGGATAGCTTGGAGTGAATCTTTCGACCGTCCCCGCCGATACCGCCCCCACACGACAGAACCGTGTGAGGGGCGGTTCGGCGTTTCTATGGTCGGTTGTTCTCATGGCCGGGCTCATGCTTGTGGCTTCTGCCTGCGGTGGCGATGCAACAGTTGAGATTGATCCAGACAACCCGAGCGGTGTGTCCCAGATAGGTACGACTGCCGATGACGTGCTCCTGTGGGCAACCGCGGTTGGCGACGGCTATGTGGCGTCAGGCTCGACCGTCGGGGCGGTCGCATCCGACCCTGCTGGAGGCAAAGACGTTTACGTGCGAATCGACACTTCGAGCGGTGTCATCGAAGACCAGTTCGGTACTCCGACCGATGACGCTGCTCTTGGAAACGCCGTCGCTCCCGACGGAACCATCTACGTCACTGGGTACACCAACGGAGATCTGGCAGCGACGAATCAGGGGTCTGCAGATATCTGGCTGAAGGCCTACGCACCGTCTGGTGAGCCGCTGTGGACCGTGCAGGTCGGTGGAACGCTTTGGGATCGCGCCTACAGCGTGATTGCAGACGACACAGGGGCGTTTGTGACCGGCTACACATTTGGCGATTTCGCAGACGTTGGTATCGGCGAAGCCGACGCCTTCGTTGCCAGGTTCTCGACGACCGGCGATCTTGAGTGGCTCAACCAATATGGATCGGAGAAGCTCGACTGGGGTCAAGGAGGAGCCGCTGCTCCGGACGGAGGTCTGTTCCTCGTAGGGTTCACGGAGGGGAGCATCGGCTCGTCGGATGCTGAGGAACGAGATGCGTTCGTCATGCGGATCGCAGCCGACGGAACGCTGATTTCCTCGGTTCAGTTCGGTACGCCGGCGGTTGACTGGGCGACGTCGGCGGTCAGCACTGAGTCGTCTGTTGTGGTTGTCGGTCACACGGCTGGTTCGCTCGGGGGTAGCAACTCTGGAGACGCCGATGTGTTTGCCGTCGCCTTTGACAGTGATCTCTCTGAGCGATGGCGCCTGCAATTCGGAACTGAGGCCAAGGACCAAGGCTACGGAGTTGCAGCCGTGCCAGGTGGGTACCTGATCTCAGGATTCACCATGGGGCGACTCGGAGAAGTTGCCTACGGAGATCGCGACGGCGTCGTTGCTTTCGTTTCCGATGAAGGGGAGCTGGTTTCGGTTGGGCAGGTTGGATCAGCCGCGGTCGACGAAACCTACGGAGTCGTGTTGACGGAATCCGGCGCTGTCTTCGTTGGCTATACGACCGGCTCACTCGGCGGACAGCATCTTGGCGGCACCGACATCATTGAAATCAGATACGAATAGGAGCTCAGGTGGCAGAACCAACAGGAGCCAAACTCATTGTTGACATGACCGACGCGGAAGTCGGTCGCGCCGAGCGCGTCGACGGCGTGCTTGAAACGCTCAAGGACAATGCATCGATGGCTGATCGCGAAGCGACGCTTCCAAGAGCGAATGTCGAAGCGATATCGGCGGCCGGTCTCCTCTCTCTCGTCGTGCCAGAGAACCTCGGAGGACTCGGAGGCAACCTGCGGGATCTCTCTGCTGCGACCTTCGCCATGGGAACCGCCTGCCCCTCTACAGCGCTGGCCTACTTCTTCCACTGCTCAGCGACCAGCCGCGGGCTGCTTGCGCTTGAGGCCGTCCAAGCCGGCCTCTTCGATGAGGATGAGTCGTCCACGGTCGAAGCATTCGGCAGTCTCGTCATCGACCGGATGGTGTCGGGACGCTGGATGGCCAACTTCGCTTCAGAGTCAGTCAAGACCTCAACCGCAGCCATTTCGATTGCAACAAGCGCTGTCGAGGTCGACGGTGGATGGGCTGTTTCTGGCGTGAAGGCCTTCGGTTGCGGGACAGGGGTGGCTGACGATTACCTGGTCACGGCGAGATTCCCTGGCGGAGACACAGCCGACTATCTGGGTGTGTTCATCGTGGACCCAACCGCCGATGGCGTTTCCGAGAGACCACCGTGGGATTCGCTTGGCATGAGAGGGTCGGCCAGTCACGGGGTCGTACTCGACAAAGTGTTTGTCCCCTCGAACATGGCCCTGGCTGTTCCCGGTGCGTTTCCCAAGATGATGCAGATGAGCAGAGGTTCCTTCGTTGGGAACCAACCCGCCGGTAGCGCCTGCTATCTCGGCTCAGCCGCAGCCGTCTATGACTACGCGGTCGCTCACCTCACGAACACCAAGTTCAAGGACACAGGCCAGTCCATCGGCATGGCAGATTTCCAACTCCAGGTCCTTGGAAAGATGCGGGAGTCCCTCGACACGGGTCTTTTGTGGATGCGACGGCAGGTAGAGCTCGAAACAGCTGAGCCGCCGCCGCTGACCAAGGATGAGACGGTCGCAACCTGGAGAATTGCCAAAGGGACGTGCGCTGAGGCAGCAATGGATGTCGCAATCGGAGCCCTCAAAGCGTGTGGCACCTCGAATACGTACAACACCGGCTTGGTTGCTCGTTCATTGCGAGACATCTCCATGGGGCTCGTTCAAGCATTCCCTCCCGAACGTGGGCGCATTGAAGGCGCTAGGGCGATCATCTCTGGGTCCGAGTCGGAGAGTTTCGGGGGCGCAAAGTAGTGACCTCTCTGATGGCTGAGAATCTGTTCGAGATGCGGGGTGTGTGGCACGACGTGCTCACGGCGAGAGATCCGAGCGGTACGTCAGTTGCTGACGATCCACACGGCGGAACACCGGGACCGTTCCCATATGAGAACCTCGTGTATATCGACTTTGACGGAGAGCGGTACACGCAAACGAATGTGACGTTTCGTGGTCGGCCCGTTCATACACGGACATTCCATGCAGGGGTCGTCGGCGGGATTCTCACGTTCAACAAGCTCGGGCCAGACGCACCTGCACACATCGGCATCGCTGCCGATGTCGGTCGCATCTGGTACCTGCCAGCCCATATCGATGAGGCGTGGCAGCGGTACTCGGAACCGGACTACCTCGTGATCGACGGGGACACTCGCACTCGGTCGACGGCCCTGTACCGCCACGGCTCGTTTGTTCGAACGCTCGAGGTCAGAGGAACTCGCCTCACGCGCGACCCCTCGGAACGTGTGGCGATTGACCCGAGGGGCGAAGGAGGTCCGCCGCACGAAGACCACAGTGTGACGTTCGTTTTTGAAGACACCGAACCACAGGAGGATCAGGATGCGTGACGGCTTTGAGCTCCCAGCTCTACGGGACTACATCGCAGGTGAGTGGGCCGACCCCACCGTCGACCTCGGGTTGTTTGTCGAGGACCCGCACACCGGTGAAGCGGTACAGCGGCAACTCGGGTCCAACGACGCAGCCATTGAATCAGCAATCGCAGCAGCAGATCACGAGTACCACCATGGAGCCTGGAGGGCAGCGGACGCCGACGACCGAGCCGAGACACTCGATGCAATGGCGGCTGCTCTGGACCCGATGCAAGAGAGCGCAGCAACATTGGAAGCTGCCACGTCAGGCGCTGTCATCGGCGTGACGTCGATGCTCGCATTCATAATTCCCGGAGCATTCCGGCTCGCTGCCGAAATGATTCGATCGGGCATGCTCTATTCCACCCTCCCTGGTCCGAGTGGAGACGTCGAGATACGCAAGACGGGTTGGGGGCCAGCATTGTCGCTGGTTCCATGGAATGCCCCAGCGCCGATGGCTGCACACAAGGCTGCGTCAGCACTCGCAGCCGGGTGCCCCGTGATCATCAAGCCACCTGAGCGAGCTCCGCATGGGTCCGCGGTGATGGCCGAGGCCGCCGCTCAGGTCGGACTGCCTCCCGGTCTTCTTCAACTTGTCCACGGCGGTCCTAGACAGGGCGGTGCGCTCGTCACCGACGACAGAATTAGAGCAGTCTCTTTCACCGGAGGAATCGTCGGGGGCCGAGACATTGCTACGGCGTGTGCCGTCGGCCTCAAGCCTGTCCAACTCGAGCTCGGCGGCCATAGCCCCGTTGTGATCATGCCAGACTGCGATGCCGAGGTTGCTGCCTCCGCCGTGACCGCCCTTATGACCACGCTCAATGGGCAGTGGTGCCGCGCTCTCGGAAGGCTGATCGTTCCTATCGAGCGAGAGGCTGAGATTCTCGAAGCCATCGGTGCCTCGATGGAGCAGGTTGTCATCGGCGACCCTCTGTCGGCCGAATCGATGATGGGGCCGATCGTTCACAGCGATCACCTCGCCATGCTCCAATCAACCATCGCCGGGATGCGCTCAGCGGGCGGTCAGGTGCACGCATGGTCCCAGATCCCCGAAACCGGCAACTACCTCGCACCGACCTTGGTGTCAGGGTTGGACCCCAGCCTCACCCGAGACGAGATCTTTGGACCGGTCGGGTCAGTGCACTCCTATCGAGATGTTGATGAGGCAGTGGCGATCGCGAACGGGACGGACTACGGGCTCGAGGCATATGTGTTTGGATCGGATGAGGCAGCGGCATTGGCAGCGGCGCGACGTATCCGGGCAGGCGGCGTGAAAGTCAATGGGGCAAGCCCGATCAGCCTCCACCTGATGGCGCCAAGACCTGCCTGGGGTGTCAGTGGGCTTCAGATCGAAGGAACGACCGAAACGATTGACTTCTTCTGCGGTACTTCCGTTGTTGGCGTCGAAGGCATGGAACAGGGAGAACAAGGATGAAGACTGTCGTAATCACAGGGGGCACTCGCGGCATCGGCCGGGGCTTGGCAAACTCTTTTCTCGATCGGGGCTGCAACGTCGTGATTTCCGGCCGGTCGAAGGAGAGCCTCGAGAAGGCAGTGTCGGATCTTGGGAGGGACCACGATTCGGAGCGTGTCGCTGGAGCCGAGTGCGAGGTGACCGACGCAGAGAGTCTCCAAACCTTGTGGGATTGTGGGATTGAAGCATTCGGTTCGATCGACATATGGATCAACAACGCGGGTATGTCGATTCTCAGGGCCCCCATCTGGGACCAGACACCTGAGGATCTGAAGCGGATTGTTGACGTCAATGTGTATGGATCGCTCCTCGCATCCCGCACTGCCCTTGCTGGGTTCCTGAAGCAAGGGCACGGTCAGCTGTGGAACATGGAGGGATTCGGCTCTGATGGACAGGCCCAGCCCGGCATTGTTGCCTATGGGGCGACGAAACGGGCGGTCGCCTATTTGGTCAAAGCGCTTGGCAAGGAAGTGAAGGACACGCCAGTCCAGGTGTGCTCCCTGAGCCCCGGCATTGTCGTCACCGATCTGCTGGTTGAGGATTATGAGCCTGGGTCACCCGATTGGGAACGGGCCAAGAAGTTCTTCAACATCCTCGGAGACCACGTCGAAACCGTCACTCCGTGGCTTGCCGATGGTGTGCTTGCGACCGACAAGACGGGGGCTCGTGTCGCCTGGTTGACGAAACGCAAGGCGATGGGTCGATTCATGACGGCCGGTTTCAAGAAGAGGGATCTGTTCGCCTAAAGAGGCTGGCGGGGTCTAGATGGGTGCCCCGATGTAGGAGTCGACCACCCTCGGGTCTCGCTGCACTTCCTCCGGTGTCCCTTCGGCAATCACCTGCCCGGCCTCGAGAGCGATCATTCTGTCGCATATCTGCATCAGGAGGGGCATGTCGTGCTCAATGACAACGATGGTGATAGCGAAGGTGTCCCTGATCATCTCAAGTGTGCGTGCGAGCGCCGCGGTTTCTGCCTGAGCGATACCTGCCGACGGCTCGTCGAGTAGCAGCACTTTGGGCTCAAGGGCGAGGTCGCATGCGAATTCTGCAATCCGTCTTGTGCCGGTTGAGAAGCTCCCGAGGGGTACGTCCTTGTACGAGGTGAGCCCGAAGAGCTCGATGAGTTCGAGTGCCTCCCGTTCACGTCTGCGATCCGCCTTCTTGAGCCCAAGTGATGACGAAAGGAGGTTCGATGGGATTGTTCGCTCTTTGGCGAGCATCACCGCTTC
>Ga0070726_10002691_pt1 | contig 15771 bp, 16 predicted proteins | sample tdAd471_FD_67275 | JGI IMG/M metagenome (GOLD analysis project Ga0070726, IMG submission 67275) | Marine sediment microbial communities from the Atlantic coast under amendment with organic carbon and nitrate - tdAd47.1 | ecosystem: Environmental > Aquatic > Marine > Coastal > Sediment | place... | reverse complement strand
AAGAATACGGTCGTTATGGCTATCGACGGATCACGGCCCTTCTGCGGGCGCAGGGCTGGTCGGTGAATGTGAAGCGGGTCTACCGCATCTGGCGGCGCGAGGGGCTCAAAGTGCCAACGAAACAACCCAAACGGGGCCGGCTCTGGCTCAATGACGGTTCCTGCGTGCGGCTGCGGCCGCAGTATCGCGGGCATGTCTGGTCCTACGACTTCGTTCAGGACCGCACCCATGACGGCAAGGTCTATCGCATGCTGTGCGTGATCGACGAATACAGCCGCGAATGTCTGGCCATCCGGGTCGAGCGCAAGCTCAACTCCAAGCTGGTTCTGGAGACGCTGGCGGATCTGTTCGTGCAGCACGGGCCTCCCGAGCACATCCGTTCGGACAATGGCCCCGAGTTCATCGCCACCGCCTTGCGCGAGTGGCTGGGGCGGCTGGAGGTGAAGACGCTCTACATCGCACCGGGAAGCCCTTGGGAGAACGGATACTGTGAGAGCTTTAACTCGAAACTGCGCGACGAGTTCCTGGATCGGGAGGTGCTGTACACGCTGAAGGAAGCGCAGGTGCTCATCGAGGCCTGGAAGCGGCATTACAACACCGTCCGGCCGCACTCATCGCTCGGCTACAGACCCCCAGCTCCTGAAACACTCTTGCCAGCGCCGCTCATGCCGCCCTACGTTGAGGGCGTGCCGGCATGACCGCCGCACATAACCCGCCGGGCCCTAACTTTAAAACTGGGCCACTTGGGTGGGGCAGGCCGGCAGCTTCCGCAAATCCCAATGAAGCCACGCGAATTTGGCCAGCACTGCTGATGCCGAGCGCCACGGCCGCCGTTCGAGCAATAAAAGAGACGACATCGTGCCAAGGCTCCTGGGCTTCAGCTCGCTCTAGGACGCGAATAATCTTCGCCTGCATCGGCAAACTGGGTGCACTGTAAGCATTCTCCCACCGCGAGATCTGTGGCTGAGACACCCCAAGCTGCTCCGCCAGAGCGCTCTGCTTGTAGGACATTTGCACGCGGTATCTTTTCAATCGGTCCGCCCACACCGATTGTTTGATTTCATCATGTTTTGAAACGAGCATTGTTTGAGTCCCTCTCAAGCAATTTTGAGATCCTCGATGGCCTCAAACCTGCTTTTGCACAGGGCGATTACGCAAGAAAGTCGCTCTCCCCTCGATCGATGTCTGAGGCATGGCGCCAACTGAGCTTGCCGGATGTGGCAACTCGTGGGTTCGGCGAAAAATTGCTGAAAAAAATCGCCCGGACTGTACCGGGCGCTCAAAATTCCGGGGGATGTAGATGGACCGTCTGCCTAGCCAGCAGATTCTAGTTATCGATGGAACAGTCGGCCGAGCGGTACGATGAGCACAGCAATATACCAACCGTATCCATAGGCACCAATAGCGCCAAAGAGCACACCTCGAGGCGTGAGCCACTCAAACCCGGGGAGGAGCGGGGCCCACGCCTCATGCATCCGAAACGTGTCAGGCACGAGGAGGCCAAACAGGATGCAAAGTGCATATGTGACGAGCAAAAAACTCGAAAGCGTTAGACCGAGAGGTACGATGCGGACCGTCGCAAGGGGGGGGGACTTGTCCATTTCGAATACCTCCCGGTCGTAACAAAGTGATTACGCATAGATTTGCGAGCGCCCTCAAAAAAAATCTCTGCTCTGCTGAATCATTCTGCGCCCCACCTAACCGATACCCCTGAGGGGAGTCCGCAGTTTCGCCGTAATCACCTAAGGCAACGCTTGCGCGACGCCCTTTGTGCTGTCCACGGGGCGGCAAACCCTATCGCGTGAGGGCGCTCGATCGAGACAGTGCCCAACAACACTTTCGCTTGTGCGTACTTTCGGATATATGCATATTCGATATCACATGATGGAGCCGATATGAGCATTGACCAGTGGGTATTCCGCATTGCCGGATTGTTCGTCATCACCAGTCTTGTACTCGGCCTTTGGGTGCATCCGTATTGGTTCGCATTCACAGCCTTTGTCGGTTTGAACATGCTGCAAGCATCTTTCACGGGATTTTGTCCGCTCGCCAAAATTCTCCGCTGGGCCGGTGTTAAGCCAGGCGCAGCCTTCCGCTAATCTTGCCAATTCGAAAGCTTGCCTCCGATGACAGTCCTCACTGATGCCGCCGTCCATCGCCCTCGGTTCGCTCTTTGGCTTGCCGGCCTATGGAGCGTGTTCTGGATTGTTCTGGTGGCCGTACCAAGCGTTGTTGATGTTCCGCCCCTTAATGGTTTGCGCATCGACACCGATCCAGAAAACATGTTGGCGGAAGACGAGCCGGTTCGCGCCTTCCACAATGAGATGATGGCTGAGTTCGGCCTTTATGATTTCATAGTCGTCGGCGTGGTTGAGGAAACGCATCCGGACGGCGTGTTCAACGCTCGAACCCTCGGCGACATACTTGTTCTTGCCCGCTTTGCCGAAACAATTCGATGGGGCGAGGAGACTGCACCAGAAGGCGTCATAGCAGCTGAGCTATTAGCTCCACACAGGGTTGATGTTGTCGAGCAAGCCGGGATGGGCGCTGTGCGCTTCGATTGGCTGATGGCTGAAGCCCCTGTCAACGACGCAGAAGCGCTCACCATTCGCGATCGAGCCCTGAACATCCCCACGCTATCTGACACGCTAGTCTCGGGTGACGGGCGAGCTATGGCGCTCTACATCCCCATCCGAGAAAAGAACGATAGTTACAGGGTCGCGTCACAGCTCCGAGAACAAATCGGTACGTTCTCCGGTCCGGCCGAGTATCACATTACGGGGCTTCCGATCGCCCAGGATCAATTTGGTGTGGAGATGTTTAAGCAAATGGCCATCTCCGCCCCTGCGGCGATGGTCCTAATTCTCATTTTGATGTGGCTCTTCTTTCGCAATCTCAACCTTGTGCTAGCGCCCATGGTTGTCGCGATGGTGTCCGTGATCGGCGCTATGGGGCTGTTGGTTGCCACTGGGCAAACCGTGCACATCATGAGCTCAATGATCCCGATTTTCGTGATGCCAATCGCGGTGCTGGATGCTGTTCACATACTCTCAGATTTTTATGACCGCTATCCGCAGATCAAAAACCGCAAAGAAACGCTCAAGGTTGTCATGTCTGAGCTCTGGCGACCTATGCTGTTTACGACCCTGACCACATGCGCAGGTTTTCTCTCGTTGGCGTTGACACCTATTCCGCCGGTTCAGGTATTCGGTGTTTTTGTCGCATTCGGTGTGTTTCTAGCCTGGCTGTTCACGGTCACTCTCATTCCCGCTTACATCATGTGTATGCCGGAACGCGCCTTTAACGATTTTGGCTCCGCCGCCGCGTCATCAAGCGATAGTTCTCCCGCCAACACATCGGTGCTCAATCGCATTTTGCAGCCCCTAGGTCGATTTGTCGTGCGCCGATCTTGGCGTGTTGTGACGATCTTCGTCCTAGCAATCGGTATTGCGGTAGTCGGCTTGAGCCGTATTGAAATAAACGACAATCCAGTCAAGTGGTTCGCAGAAGATCACGACATACGGGTCGCCGACCGAGCTCTGAATGCCCGTTTTGGGGGCACGTATACTGCGTATCTTACGCTCGCGCCGTCTGGCGAATTGACCGCGGCCTCAGCGCACGCAGAAATTCTTGGCCGCTTAGCGACACTCCAAACCCCCGAAGCAGAGACCTTCGCGGCGCAACTGGCCTCGCTTCAATCAGAAGTATCGACCTTTGGCGACTATTTGGACACGGTTGCTGCCCTCGCGGAGGCGCGTTCTTCAAACCCGGATGAAAATTGGGTGGCGTGGGATGATATTGCCCTAACCATTGCGCAGGTCCGTAGCACCGCCGACGTGTTCAAGCGTCCCGACATGCTCACCTACCTAGAAGGACTGCAGGAGCATCTGACCAACCTTGGTCAAGTCGGCAATACAATCGCGCTTCCCGATATTGTTAAAACCATCCATCGCGAACTCTTTGAAAGTGATCCCGCTGCCTACCGCATTCCTGATACGCAGCGCGCGGTCGCGCAGACCCTTCTTTCATTCCAGAACAGTCACCGACCGCAGGATCTTTTCCGGCTCGTCACGCCGGACTATCGACGTGCCAACATTTGGGTCCAACTTACCAGCGGGGACAATCAGGACATGACAACGGTCCTGCGCACTGTTGATCAATATCTTCAGGAAAACCCACCTCCGGTCGCGATGGATCACGATTGGTTCGGTCTGACCTACATCAATGTCATCTGGCAGGAAAAAATGGTCACCGGCATGGCCTACGCGTTGGCGGGTGGCTTTGTAGCGGTGTTGATATTGATGACCGCGCTGTTCCGGTCATTCGCTTGGGGCGTGCTAAGCATGATCCCTCTCACCGTTACGATCGCGCTGATCTATGGTGTGATTGGCCTGGTCGGCAAAGACTACGATATGCCCATTGCCGTTCTCTCCTCCTTAAGCTTGGGTTTGGCAGTCGACTACGCGATCCATTTCGCGGTCCGGAGTCGACAGATATTCAACGAAGTGGGGGACTGGACCGAAACCGCGCGCCTAGCGTTTGGCGAACCCGCACGCGCCATCGTTCGCAACGTCATTGTCATCGGCGCCGGATTTTTGCCGCTACTTCTTGCCCCACTCGTGCCCTACCAAATTGTCGGCGTATTCATCTCGGCAATTTTGGTGTCGGCGGGGCTCGCCTCACTCTTGGGCTTGCCCGCGCTCATCACGCTCTTCCAAGCCCGGCTGTTTAAACGAACCGCTTCGCGCACTGACACAGGAGCCCCAGCATGAACGCGTTGATCAAATCACTATTGCTAGCTGGGACCATCGTCGTCAGCACTTCGACACCCCTTGTCGCACAAGAGCTTGATGTTGACACAATCGTCCATAACGCCAGCGCACAAGCCTATTATCAAGGCGAGAACGGGCGCGCGCGCGCTCATATGACGATTGTGGACGCTCAGGGTCGCGAGCGCATTCGCGAGTTTACTATCCTGCGGACGGATGTCGGCGACGAAGACAATGGCGATCAAAAATTCTTCGTCCTCTTCTCTCGTCCAGCCGATGTAAACGGCACTACTTTTTTGGTTTGGAAGAACACACAAGGTGATGATGATCGATGGCTCTACTTGCCCGCATTGGACCTTGTGCGCCGAATAGCCGCGTCCGATGAGCGCACGAGTTTTGTCGGATCGCACTTTTTCTATGAAGATGTCTCCGGCCGCTCACCGTTGGAAGATGCGCACGAACTGGTAGAGACAACGGATCTGTATTTTGTTGTCGATAGTCGTCCCATCGACACCCGCGCCGCCGAATTCATTCGCTATCGTTCATATATTCATCGAGAAAGTTTTGTTCCGGTTCGTATCGAGTATTTCGACTCCAACGACACCCTGTATCGCACCTACAGTGCACTCGAGGTCGAAACGCATGATGGATACCCCACAGTCGTCGCCTCTGAGATCGAAGACACACGGTCTGGCGGTAGAACGCGGTTGAGATTCGAAGATATCGCTTACGATATCGACTTGCCGGAAGGCGTTTTCCAGGAGCGCTATCTTCGCAATCCGCCTCGCGCGCTGTTAGGGCGATGATCATGCGATGTATGGCTGCGATACTCGGGCTTGCCCTGTTTTCTGGCTCGCTCGGTGAGGCTGAAGCCCAGCCGCCTTCATTACCGACCGGTTTGTCCCCACCTCAACAAGACGAACCCAACGCTAGCAATCTACCTGTGCTCCCGCCCGGCTTGATTGAGGCCCCCGAGGCCGATCAAACCCGCTCCGATGAGATGGGAAGAGAGGTTTCCGAAACTCGGCTTTTCACCGGGCTCACAGGTTTTATCGATTGGAGGGTTGGCTCACGCGCTAGAGGTAATCGCAATCATCCCTCGACGATCATGCATGAGCTTCGAGGGCAGGTTCGCGGCGAATGGTCAACGCCGGCTGGTACATTTGCACTCACAACCGATCTGGTTCTAGACGACGTTGAGGATGATCTAGCTGTCAACCTCAATACCGGTGAAGGCTTTGTCGATGTCAGAGAAGCCAGCCTTTTGCTTCGACCGACCGGAAACCTAGACCTGAAAGTTGGTCGACAGGTCCTGACTTGGGGAACGGGCGATCTAATATTCCTGAACGATTTGTTCCCGAAAGACTATGTATCCTTCTTTGGCGGGCGCGATGAGGAATACCTGAAGGCGCCCTCAGACGCGCTCCGCGCCTCCTTGTTCTTCAATGCGGTCAACGTTGAGTTCATTTACGTGCCTCAATTCGATGCCGATCGGTTCTTAACTGGCGAGCGCCTTAGTTATTTCAATCCGGCTCTGGACGGGATCGTGGGACCTGGTGCGGTGATTGCGCCGACAATCCCTGACCGGTGGTTCCAGGATGACGAGTTGGCGATCCGATTGTACCGCCAATTTGGCACTTTTGAGGTTGCCGGATATGCGTATCGAGGCTTCTGGAAAAGCCCGGCCGGTCAAAGCGCCAGCGGGACGCCCGTTTTTCCGGAATTGAGCGTTTATGGCGCCAGCGCTCGAGGACCGGTGCTGGGCGGCATTGCTTCTGCGGAATTCGCTTACTACGACAGCATGGAGGACGGCACGGGTCGCTCCGCTTTAACTCCCAATAGCCAACTTAGATGGTTGGTGGGTTTTGAGCGCGAGGCGGGACCGAACAGAACGATTGGCGTGCAATACTACCAAGAGCGGCGCATGCAATTTGACAGTTGGGCGCGTTATCAAACTGGGCGCGTGCGATCCGAGGACGAGACACGCCACTTAGTGAGTGCGCGTCTCACCCAACTTGCCGCGAACCAGAACTTAACGCTAAGCGCGATCGCATTCTGGAGCCCAAACCAGGACGACCTCTATGTTCGAGCCACCGCACAATTCAAGCTCAATGATATTTGGCGCATCGACGGCGGTGTGAACGCTTTCGCAGGGCCTCGCGATGACGGGTTCTTCAGTCAATTTCGGGACAATGCGAATATCTATTTCGGAGTGCGGCGATCATTCGCCACCTAAATCTGTTCCCCCCCTTGTGAAGTTAGCAAACTGTGATGGATGCCCTTTGTGGTTCCGCAATGACAGCACTCCAGGACGATTGTTCGAACTTTGAACATCTCTGAGCCTGCCGGCTTCGCTGCCGGTCGACAGGTTGAAAACAGCGTCTGCCAACCGCAGAGCTCGCATACAACTCGAACGAAACTAATTGGTTTTTGTGCCATTGCGGCTGCCTTCTGAGGAACCCGGTAATTGATGTGCGTTCCACTCTTACGCAGCCGCTACCGCCGTCACTCAAACAAAAGCTATTTCTCGTAAGCCGCGAACACATTGACCGATCGGCGCCTCGCGCGCTCCTTGTCTTCCGCACGACCCGACAGAGGCACATCTGGCGCTCCTAAAGAGAACGGTTGGCGCGGCAGACTTTTGTCATTCGTCGTTGGAATGAAGCGCAGTACCGCGAATTGGTGACTTGCCACTGATTATGTCCGGTCGCGTGTGCGCCAGACACCTCAAGCGAGAACGGTCTAAACGTATCCTCACTTTCCAGTACAGCACACATCTAGTTCCTGCATCGGCGGACAAGGCACCGTTCCGTAGGAGCAGAAGACGCAGCAATCGCCTGACTTCGGCTTTAGAAGCGCACCGCACGACGGGCAGTCCCAGAAGAATTGACAGGCGTTCGTCGGCATCTCGAGATCGGCGTGCACATCGGCACATTGCGGACAGGTAAGCGTTGATTTGAGTTGGATATCAGCCATCACGTTTTAGAGAACGCTCCCCTCGATCAATCGAACCTATCGGGCCCGGGCACTCGTGATCGCGGATATCACGTCCCGTCATTCGCCCGATCAATATCGGCAGCGCGCGCATCTCGCAGCCGGGGGTGCCGAAGACGCCTGCCAGCAGGAATGAGCCGCCGAGGTGCAGATAGACATAAAGGTTTAGCCACAAGACACTGGTCCAGAGAAGCGGATTGATCCACTCGCCATTCGATTGCCAGCCGACAATCGCGGCGCCGACAATTAACCCCAGCGCCAGCAGTCTGGGCCAGAAGCCTAATCGTACGCCCAAGCCAATATTCAGCGTGTACGGCACGAGTTGAACGGCAAAGGCCGTCAGTCCGATCACCCAGGCGTTGGTCAACGCCTCGACCTCGCCAAAGCGGAGAAGCTGAATCGCCCAATAGACGGCGCCCGCGCCAAAGATCAGCCGGGAAAGGCGACCAATCGGCCCGGGGCGCGGGAGCGTACCCGCGCCATGAAACCGGAAGGTTCGCGAAGGCTTCGGCATCTCAACCCCGGAGCCAGTCCAACAACCAGCCTTGAAGGCGCATTTCGTAGTTGGGCAGGATCAATGATATGGCCAAAAACACGGCCCCGACACTCCACCATATCCAGAAGGCCCTTCCCGGTCTGCCGCGCCACAGTGCGAGCGCTAGCGATAGCGCGAGCAAGCCCGTCGCGCCCCACGCAAACCAATCCTGCCAACGTGCAAAGAACCCCAGTTTCGCAACCAGGCCCGAGGCCACGCCCAGGTGAACCAGCAGGATTGGCACAACGCAGCAAGACGCGCCGATGAATGCCAGAAATCCACTGACAGCCCCGCCGCCTGACACGAAAGATGATGGGAGAAAATTGTTGTTGCTCGATCTCATGACCCGCAGATGGTACGATCTGTAGTAACTACAGGTTCAAGGCACATTTGCGTGAGGTTGCGGAGACCCGATGAAGCCACCATTGAAACGCGGCGCCGTTGCGAAACTGCTGAACAGCAATATCGAGACGATCCGGTATTACGAGAGTATCGGCCTGGTTGCCGCGTCCGCGCGCTCGAAAGCGGGGCATCGGCTGTACGCTCAGTCGGATATCGAACGGCTTCGGTTCGCGCTTCGGCTGAGACAGCTCGGCTTCGCACTCGCGGAGGTCAGGGAACTCCTGACCATGACGGAAGGCCAGTCATATTCTTGCAAACAGATAGCGGAGATCGCTGAGAGCCACCTGTCTCACATCCACCAGAAGATAACCGATCTGAAACAGCTCGCTGAATCTCTGAAAGCGATCACGGATCAATGCGAGCGCACCGATCAGCCGGATTGCGCGCTGGTCCTGTCGCTGAAGTCGTCAAAGACAGCACTGACCTAGCTCGCTTGAAAATGATCCCAGACGGTCCAGAGGCCGATCAGAATAAACCCGGCGCCGGCGATAAGCTTCAGCGGTAGCATCTGCAGATATCGCTCTGCCAAAACCCCAGCTCCTACGGCGAAGGCTGTGCTTGCTACGAGCGCGGCAGCGGCTGCAAGAAACACGAAAGCGGGAGCGGTTTTGTTATCCGATGCGAACAGCACCGTCGCGAGCTGCGTCTTGTCGCCCAGCTCTGCGATGAATACGCTTCCGAAAATGAGCGCAAACGATTTGAGTTCCACTAGATACGTCCTCTAAAAATTTGCCCTGACTAGCGTGAGTCGGATAGGGGAACCGATTTTGACGTTCCCAACACAGCTACCAATATCTCCGTACGCTTTTCGCATAGCGCTCAAACGTCTCCCCGAAAGTTCGGCGCATATGAGGCTCTTCGACCCAGGTGATGAACACGTGGATGATCACCAAGAACGCGATTGCCGACAGAAGCGCGAATGTTGACCCGGCGGCCACCGCGCTGCCGACGAACATGGCGCCATAACCCACGTACTGAGGATTGCGGGTGCGTTGATAGATCCCGTGTTGGATCAGCTCATCTTCGAGCAAGCCATAAACGCGCTCCTGCGAGCCATAGGCGTAGCGTCCGAGAAAGATGACGAACGCGCCGCCCAGAAATAGCACGCCGCCAAGTGCTAGCGAGATCAGGTTCGGAGCGAACAAGCTACCACGGTCGAGCCATGCAAGTGCGATCGTTGCGAGGAAATGGCCATGCATGATGAGGCCCGAAAAGACCGCTGTTGGCCGGGACCATTTCCCTTGGCGTTGAAAATCTGCGCGGGCTTGCAGCGAGAACGGTACGGCGAGCAGGGCGTTGATGAGGACATACCCCACGACGAGTGTGAGTAGAGATGACATTTAGGCGTCTCCCGCTTCAGCGATGGCGTGGTTGTGGCGACGCAGCTCATCGAGAGCCTGGGTACAGATCGACCAAGCGGATCGTGTGAACAGCGCGGCCAATGCGAAGGCAAGAATTAGATCGGGCCATGCGGACCCCGTAATGGCGACGAGCCCACCGGCGATCATCACGCCGACATTGCCGATGGCGTCATTGCGGGAGCAGAGCCAAACCGAGCGCACATTGGCATCGCCGTCTCTCCATTTGAGGAGGATGAGGACGCTGGCTGCGTTAGCAAGGAGCGCTGCGAAGCCAACAATGCCCATGGTTTCCGCGACGGGCGGTTCGCCGGACAGGGCGCGCATCAGCGTCATACCGAGCACCGAGACCGCGATCACGATTAGCAGGCCGCCTTTAAAGAGCGCGGCCCGAGCACGTAACGCCTGGCTCGAACCGATCACCAGCAGGCTGATGGTATAGGTCATGGTGTCACCGGCGAAGTCGAGGGCGTCGGCTTTAAGGGCCTGTGAGCCGGAGGCGAACCCGGCTGTGATCTCGACGGCGAACATCACCAGATTGATGAGAATGACGGCCCAGAGGGCGCGACGATACGCAACAGATGTGCCGTCGAATTTTTGGTCGTTTGAGCAACAACTCATTTTCTTGACTCCTACCTTTGACATGGAGTCTAATTTCTACAGTGACTGTAGAAGCAAGAAGAAAATGACAAACGAATTCAGTATCGGCAAAGCGGCAAAAACCTCCGGCGTCAAAGTGACGACGATCCGCTACTACGAGAGCGTTGGTTTGATGCCGGAACCGAGGCGGGTAGAAAGCGGCCGCCGGGTTTACGATCAAGCGTCAGTCGATCTTCTTGGATTTATCCGGCATGCCCGCGACCTCGGTTTTACGGTCGAGGCGATACGTGACCTGATCGACCTGCAGGAGAACCCCGGTACAGATTGCACAAGGGCTGACGAGTTGGCTCGTCATCTTCTTGTCGAGACGCAAAAACGCATCGAGCAGCTACGCGTTCTTGAGCATGAGCTCAAACGTATGATCGAGGGATGTGCAGGCGGAAAGGTCGGCAGTTGCGAGATCGTCACCAGCCTGTTCGATCATTCGAAATGCTTGTCAGATCACAACCCGGCACGGATAGGAAAAAAGTGATCAACGTATCCCCGGCACCTTAAACTTTGAGCCGCTTCCATCCGAGAAGTAACAATGCCGCCCCTATGAAAATGAAGACGTCGGCCAGATTGAAGGTGGGCCAGCGCAACGCTTGCCATCCAAAATCAAGGTAGTCTGTAACAGCTCCGTCGCCGAGCCGATCGATAGCATTGGCCAACCCACCTGACGCAAACAAAATACCGGCGGCATTAACAAGTTTCGACTTTTGCTCCGCGGTCCAAATCAAAACTGCTACGACAAGAACCACTGCCACACTCGAAAGAATATAGGGCGCGATCCAATGATCGCTATCCAATACCCCAAAACTAACGCCCCTGTTGTGGCCGAGCGTTAGGTCAAACCCTTGAAAAACTGAAACCGATCCGCGCCAAGCTTCCAAGCGCGCTTCAAGTAAAAATTTAACGGCCAAGTCAATGGAAACGAGGAGAAAAATCCCGATTATCTGTGCAACACTTAACCGCTCCAGTCCAGATTTGACGCGCCGGAAGTGCGTTAAACTGATTGTCCTCATTTGGATTGTCCGTTGATGTCCGGTTCGGGGGAGGGCGTCCTGCCAGAACTTTGAGCCACGACCAGCAGGCCGCTAACCGCCGACAAGAACGAACCAACAACAACAGCGAGATTGACCGTCAAAACCGCGCCGGGTTGATCGAACGCGAGGCCGGCCACAAACAAACTCATGGTAAATCCCACGCCCGAAAGCAGAGCGGCCCCATAGAGTTGCCCCCAGCTAACCCCATTTGGCTTGTTCCCGATCCTGAGGAGGACTGCCAATCCGGCCCCCAACATGACGCCGGTCTGTTTTCCAATGAACAGGCCAAGGATGATCCCTAAGCCTAGCGGACCAAAGAATGTGCTGTATTCAACGCCGCGAAGGTCGATGCCAGCATTAAAAAACGCGAACACAGGAACAATGAGCAAGGCGACCCAGGGGCTCAGATCATGCTCGACCTTATGGAGGAAATCTCTTCCAGCGACGCGCATCGGGATGCACCAAGCGATTATCACACCGGCCAGCGTGGAATGAACCCCTGACTCCAAGACGGCGACCCAAACGAATACGCCTATGAGAATGTAGGCGGTGAGGCTAGCAACGCGTAGCCTATTGAGGCAAATGAGCGCCACTGTGCTTAGCCCTGCCATTAGCAGAGACGGCAAACTCAAGCCCTCTGAATAGGCAAGAGCGATGATCACCAGCGTGCCGAAATCATCAAAAATAGCGAGCGCCGTGAGAAATACCTTCAGCGCGATAGGCACTCGCGACCCAAGCATGGCAAGCAGGGCTAAGGCCAGAACAATATCCGTTGCGACCGGCACAGCCCAACCCCGTATGTATTCCTCGTTTGAGTTGTTGAACGCAAGAAAGATTGCTGCGGGCACCAACATCCCGCCAAGGGCAGCGAGAGCAGGTAGAGCAATCTGCTTTGGCGAGGAAAGCTGGCCTTCGAATACCTCTCGCTTGATCTCTAGTCCGATCAAAAAGAAGAACACCACCATGAGGCCTTCGTTGATCCACAAAATTAGCGGCTTAGAGAGCTCGAACGAACCGATAGAGATTGAGGCGGGTGCATGGTGTATAGCCTCGTATGCGTCGGCAAACGGCGAGTTCACCCAAGCGAAGGCGACAAGCATTGATGCCAAGAGCACCACGCCTGCGATCGCCGGCGAGCGCAAAACACGCTCAAACCTGTCTTGAGGTGACTGGGAGATTTCCGGTGTGGATTCAGTCACTGGGAACCGTCGCTTCCGGCTAGAGCGCGCAACTGCGACGCACAACGAGATCTAAACTCAGAAAAACTTGAGGCCGTGCCTGCAACGACAAATCTCGCGCGCACAGGCGTGGCGTCACGTACGGCTATCGTAAAATTCGCCGCGCTCTCTAACTCCAATAAAGCGCGCGCCGCAAGTTCGGGGTCTTCAATCGATAATGATCGCGGAGCCGTACGCCTCGCAATCGTGACCCAACGCGGCTGATTTTTCGCATCAATGAACATTTCAAAGAAAGAATGGAATGGTGAGAAGACGGTTACATCTCGATAGACAAATGATGTGACGCCGTTTCGACACCTGAATTCAAGATCCGGCCCAGGTTGATCGCCAATTTGCGACGAGAGTTGCAGAGTTATCCAAGAGGGCGCCTGCGGGTCGTCAATCAATTGCCAGTTTGATGCATTGTAGGAAGTGCGCCGAAAGAATGCATATGGCTGCACCCAATTTCGTCGCCACCAGCCTAACCCTTCATCCTGGTAGGCGTATCGGGGGTCCGCGAAACGAGCATCGTCAATATCACCACCTACTGGTGATGAACTCGCACAAGCGGTCAGGCCAAGTGCGAAAACAATTGGCGAGATCAGTTTTTTCATCAAATCAGTCTCCTCGTTGAGGGTCGACATTTGAATTGCCGCGCAAACAACCCCGAGCGTCCGTGCAAGGGGGGGGCAGTACGCCCGGGGCTGCCGGCGGATCTGGTGGGTGCGAGAACAAAGGGTTGCCCCACCAGACCCTCACCTGTCTTCGGTTAGGTAGACAGGCGTTCTTGACCGCGCTTTTGTGGATGTGGCGCGAACCACTTGTAGACAGCTGGCAGTACCAACAAGGTCAGAACGGTCGAGGTGACCAGGCCGCCGATAACAACGGCGGCGAGCGGTCGTTGAACCTCCGAGCCAATGCCCGATGCAAACAACAACGGCATCAAACCAAGTCCGGTGGTTGTCGCCGTCATCAAGACAGGTTGAGCACGGCGCACCGCAGCCTCGACGCTGAAAGCATCAACATCCAGACGTTCTTTGGCAAAACGGTCTAGGAAAGACACCAGGACCATGCCGTTGCCTAGGGCGATGCCAAATAGAGCGATGAAACCAACCGATGCCGGCACCGATAGATTTTGCCCTGTGAGCCAGAGCGCCGCTATTCCTCCGACGAGAGCCAGCGGAATGTTGGCGATGATGAGCAGAGCGCTTTTTAAGCGACCAAAGCTGAACAGCAAAAGCAAAAACACGACACCAAGCGTGACTGGAATCACGATCGCGAAACGCGCATTTGCTTGTTGCTGAAGCTCGAATTGGCCACCCCATTCAACAAAATACCCTGGAGGCAATTCAATGTTTCCAGCAACGGCATTCTGGCCTTCCGCTACAAACGATCCAATATCGCGTTCACGGACATTGGTTTGGATGGTGATGTACCGTTGGCCATTTTCACGCGTGACCTGGCGAGGCCCTTCGATCCGTTCAACGGTCGCAACTTGGCTCAGTGGGATTATCTCATCCCCTGGGCCGTTCAGAACAATCCGGCTGATACGTTCGGCATTCAGTCGATCTTGCTCGCGATAGCGTACGATGATGTCAAACCGCCGAACCCCTTCGAAGACCTGACCGGCTTGCGAACCACCGATAGCGGTTCGGACCACAGAGAGAACATCTTCTACGTTCAAGCCATATCGACTTATCGCTTCTCGGTTCACCGTTATCCGGAGTTGTGGCGCCCCTGTGACCTGATCGGTTTGAACATCAGCCGACCCGGAAATCTCACGAATGACGCCTGCAATTTGCGCTGCGTAATCCTCGAGGACAGCCATGTCCTCTCCGAACAGCTTAATTGCCAAATCAGCTTTCGTTCCGGTCAACAACTCGTCGGTTGCCGCAGCAATGGGCTGCGTGAAGTTGAACCGGGCCCCTGGGAACGCTTCGAAGCTCTCACTCATCATCGCAAGAAGCGCTTCTTGCGTCCTTGCAGTTTGCCACTGATCTCGCGGTGCGAGAGCGACGAAAGCCTCAGCACTGTTGACAGGATCAGCGTGCGCACCCACTTCTCCGCGGCCGATACGCGTCACGATGCGCTCAACCTCAGGAAAGTTAGAGAGCAGTTGTTGTTCAAAGCGCGTTACCGTCTCCCGAGCTTCGGGCAGTGAAATCGACGGAGCCATTGTCAATCGAACGAGCAAGTCGCCTTCATTCATTCGTGGCGTAAACTCAGAACCCAAACGTGGGAAAATCGCGCCCCCGACGATGAGCATTGCGGCCGCAAGTACGAGCGCGGCCCACCGTTTATGAACGAAAAAACGCACAAGTGGAGCAAATCGCCGTTCGTAGAAGTCAGGCTCATCAGAATCTGACGGCTTTTTGCCGATCTTCAGCCCGAGCATTGACGCCGCCGGTGCAAGGAGCACAGCGAAAACCAACGACCCGGCCATTGCGAAGACAACCGAAAACGCCAGCGGCCGGAACATTTTTCCTTCGACGCCCTCAAGGGTCAGGATCGGCACGAACACAACGACCACAATCAGGATTGCGAAAATGAGCGGTTGCAGCACTTCCGCACACGCGTTCGCGATAAGCGCTCGCTTGTCCTCGCCCTCGGTTGATGCATTCAGTATGCGGTTCGCGTTTTCCACGATCACCACCGCGCCATCCACCATCATTCCGATGGCGATCGCGATGCCACCTAGGGACATAAGGTTTGCAGAGACGCCAAAAAACCGCATCGAGAGCAATGCGAAACCCACCGAAAATGGGATCGAAGCCACAACGATCAAGCTTGGGCGCCAGCCTCGAAGAAAGA
>Ga0070726_10002688_pt1 | contig 15784 bp, 13 predicted proteins | sample tdAd471_FD_67275 | JGI IMG/M metagenome (GOLD analysis project Ga0070726, IMG submission 67275) | Marine sediment microbial communities from the Atlantic coast under amendment with organic carbon and nitrate - tdAd47.1 | ecosystem: Environmental > Aquatic > Marine > Coastal > Sediment | place... | reverse complement strand
GTCCATCGTGTCCGCGCGTTCGAGTACGTTTTTCATGTACTCTGCCACCGCATCGAACGCATCATCCGTGTCAGGAGACTTGATCGACATCGATACAGCGTTACACCCGAGCACGCTCCCTGCGATGATCACGCGGTGCATCCGATCGATGCTCGCTTCCCCCTTGTTTCCACTCAGATCGAGCGGAGTGAGCTCCGAGAGCATCAGACAGGTGCATCCCACCTTGTCACCGTTATCGCGGACCTGCGCAATCTCTGAGCGTCCCATGCCCTTGAGCAAGTCCGTGGAGAGATTCAGGGCACGCAGATCGAGCTGCTCACGGGTGTACTTCGGAAGGTCTGGCACGCTCAGCGCGCTCTTGCCCCGTTTCGTGATCAGTGACCGGATCGAGTTCACATTGAGCGAATACATCATGCGACGAGACTGTAGGCACGCGTATCGGCTTGCGATCGGACCGAGCTACAATCCGGCATGCCTTCACCCACTGGGATATCCATCAAATCGATCGGGTTTATCGCCGCGGGAATCCTCGCGCTGATTTTCACAGGCATCATCGTTCTCTCGATGATCGTCGCAAACCCAGCCCCCACAAGCGATCAGGACAATAACTTCCCAGATCCAGAGGACATCATCGATATTGAGCAGACCCAGACGGGCGGCGCCATGTTTGTGACGATTGTGGATCAGAACGATCCCACGCGCGTCTCCTCCACACTCCGCGCAGATCGATTCGAACCCATTGGCGAAGGGCGTCGACGCCTCGACCAGCCGGAATCGTGGATATACCTCGATGATGGTCGGGCCGTACGCGTGAATGCCGACACCGCCACCATGCTCATGCCGGATCCCAACCAGGCCCCAGAATCCGGGACCCTGGAGGGGAACATCATCGTTCGCACATACGACGCTACGCCTGCACCCGGTGAGCCAGCCCCGGACAATCAGGAACCGACCCTGATAGCCCGATTTGACGAACCGCTCGAGTTCGAACGCCGATACCTCCGGATGCGTTCGCCGGGGCGGTTCGAGATCGAATCCGACCAAGTCGATTTCTCGGGGGTCGACCTGACCGTCATCTTCAATAACCTGAAAGACCGGATTGAACTTATTGATGTGGAGTACGGCGACCAGATCGTCTTCCACACCGATCGCATCGCTTCAGAAAATGATAACACGCCCGCCCAATCAACGAGCGAATCGGAATCCGTTCCACAACCTGGCAATCAGGACCCGACATCGATCGCGGCATCCCAAACCCCAACCGAGACGGACGCCTCCCAAACCGCACCCTCGTCGCCTGAGACCCAGCATTACCGCATCGCACTCGAATCAGAGGTCCGCGCCGAACTGTCCGGGTCGGGCCGTGTCCTTGCAGACACACTGACCCTCTGGGCAACACTGATCGACGGACGGATCCCGGAAGACGCGGCCCGTCGCGTGATGCTCGCGTCTCAAACAGCGTCTACTCAGTCCGTTACCGAATCTTCGGCACCACCATCGGCACCCGGCGCAGCTCCCTCAACTCAAAGCACTTCGGTTCCCGCAAACACCGAGGGGCTGGTGGTGACCTGGTCTGGTCCCATGCGCATTCGACCGATCGATGATGAACTCCCCACAGAGCTTGAGCACGACTATCTCTCGCTCCGGCTGGATTCCGATGAGGGGACCGGAATCGCGATGCAAGCTCCCGATCGCGGTTTCACTGGGCAAGCGAAATCGCTCACCTACTTCGCGACACGCGCGATCGCTCAACTGGAGGGCGAACCCAACGAGACCGGGATCATCAAGCTCGATGTCGAGGATACCGGGACGCTCTATGCCGAGTCCCTCCAAGCAAATCTTGCGAACGGCCAGATCGATATGCGACGACGCGGGTCCATCGCCACACACAACGATGATCCAGAACTCGTTGCCTCAGTCCGCTGGAAAGATCGCGCCCAGATCGAGTTCGCGATCGATGAATCAGGTGCGATCACCCAAAGACTCAAGAGCGCCCGATTTGAAGGCGCTGCGATCGCTGAACAGGCGGGCAACTCCGTCGGTGCACGCGCGATTCATGCAGAGCTCAACACAGAGCTCCCACCCGCTTCGGCACTCACGCAGATCGTTCTGAATGACGGAGTCATTGCCAGCGCCGAGAAACAAACACTGACCGGCAAGACCGTTACGATAGACTTCGAGCCCGATCCAGATCCCAACGCCTCACCACATCCAGTGCGAGTCACTTCCATCGGATCCTCAATGGGACGCACAACTGACCAGATGCTCCGTGCGGATGACATGCATGCGGATCTCGTCCGTGATGCAGCAGGACAGACCAGGATCAGCAATGCTCGGGCTGTCGGTAGCGTGAACTACCGAGACAGCTCGCGCACGACCGCACGCGCCGACGAACTCGAAGCAGACGGCATCAACGAGATTATTGTCCTCAAGGGTGATGAGGCCCAGGCCTCACAGGCAGGATCCACGATCACCGGACCGCACATCATCCTCCGCGCCAAGCGCCGTAGCATTGAAGTCGTCGGTCCGGGCACCTTCGATCACGATATCGCCGTGAACAATGCACCCGATGCCCCCAAAGGCCTGAACGGGAATGTCAACGCGCGATGGTCCGAATCGATGAGGTTTGAAGACACGCTGGGCACCGTCGAATGCAAAGGCAATGTTCGCGTCATCTCCACGCCAGACGCACTTACCCGTGACACGCTGAAGGCGGATCGAGTAACAATCAAACTCACACCCATCCCCACCAACGACCCCATCGCGAATTCGAATCCGCCCGAACGCGAACTCATCAGCGCCCGTGCCGCAGGGCGTGCCGATCCGGGCGCCGACCCCATCTATGCGTCTGTTGAATCTCGAACCTACGCCGCGAGCGACCCAGAACGCGCGGAGGGCGTGCTCTACCTTGAGGGTGCTCAGATCCTCGCGGACAATGAGAACCAAACCCTCACCGTCCCGGGTGCCGGGACTCTGCTCATCCTCGATCGTCAACAGGATGAGAATGCGCCCGACTCGAACCGCCCGATGGATGGATCAGGTCTCACACGATTCACATGGGCATCCCGGATGGTTCTTGATCGCCCGATGGGTAAGGGCACATTCACCGGCTCCGTCGCGGTCGATCACAAATCCCTCGTATCCAACAAGCGTGCGACGCTGAACACCGACTCACTCGTCGCATACTTCGAGACTGACCCAGCCGAGGATCCCTCACAGGTCGCAACCGGGACCAACACCCTCCGTTCAGCGATCGCCGAAGGACAGGTCCGGTTTATCTATGCAGGTTCAGAACTGCTGAGCGATCGTGCGGAATACGACGCAATCGAGGATTCACTCTTCGCGAGCGCACTCGATACGAACCGCGTGACGCTCTATCGCAACGATGGCTCTGCGCCGACCTCAGCGAGGACGATCTTCTGGGATCTCGCGAAGGACCAACTCAGAATAAACGCCCCGTCGCCAGTGCGAACATTGCCCGGCGGGTAAATCGAATATCCACTAGAAGGCTTACTTGTTTGCGTGGGCGCCCTGATGCACTTTCTCCTGAGAGTGCTCGACCCACGAATGCCCGACGGGCACCCCAAGCAACGCCCCCATCACCCAGGCCACGGGTGAAACGATAACGAACCCGGGAAGAGTGCCTCTGAGCACCATCTCTTCCATAGATCCAAACCCGGGATAGACAATCGTCACCAGCGGGAAAATCAATCCAGCAATCATCACGCCCAGCATCACCGGGGCGAATGGTGTGCCCGTGTGCCCTTCCTTGCCCCGCGTGGATGCCGCGGCCATGCTTCCAGCAACGCCCGCCACAATACCACCGATAAAGCCAACTCCCGTTGATTGACCAGGGAAGTCGTACGCGCCCATGAAGAGCGAAACCAATCCCGCCGCGAGAAACGCAGCTCCCATCGCCGACAGCATCGACGCCTGACGCAACCATCCCGATAAACGCTTGAGCGAGAAGCTCGACAGAGGATCATTTTCGTCGTTTGTACTGACAATACCCCCCGCGACCATCACAAACGCGATAAGGACCGCCCCCTCGATCGCAAGCTTGATTGATGTCCCCACCTCGGGCGCGAGCAAGTAGACTTGTCCGATTCGTCCGCTGGTCCAAGCGACCCATCCGAGCACAAACCCCATTGCAAGAAACCCCTCTCGTCGGCCGCCGAGCAAACTCCCGATCACGCCTGCGATGCAGGTCAGCGCACCGACACATACCAACGCGATCAGCCCCGAACCGAACGAGTTGCTCGTCAACAAGGTGTGCGCCCCGGATCCATCGATCGCATTGAGTCCCCCTGCTATCGAGGCCGCGATCGGTCCAATCAGGGCAAGCGCGAGCGCCCGGCTGATCCATTGTCGGAGGATTTTGATCATGACCGTATCATCGACCTAAACACGCGCCGGGGCAAGCAGATTCGTGTACCATCATGCCATGAGCTCGTCACGCCCCCAATCCTCCACCAACACACAACGCCCCCTCCGCGAACCGGATGTGATGCTCTCGGATCTAACAGATGAACTCATCTGGCCCCGCGTCCTGCGAGCTCCCGCGCTCGCGATTGCACCAAACCGCTTGCTCTCTGGATGCCTAGGCGTGTTCCTGATCGCACTCATCCTCAATATCTACAACTGGTTACGATCGATTTCGAATCCAAGAGACGCGGTCTCACAAGCGGATCTGATCGCTCCGACGATCTCCGAGCGATTCGAAGGAATCATGCAATCCATCATCACCCTCGACGCACCCGCGTTCGCCGGTCAGATCGAACTGGCCATCATGTCACTGCGGAACAGTGTCATGAATAATCTCGTTCTAACGCTGCTGCTCGGTATCCCGATCATCGTCGTTTTCGCGCTCGTCGGCGGGGCGATATCTCGCTCCGTCGCGTTCGAGTTTGCCCAAGGGCGATTCGCATGCCGTGAAGAAACCATCCACTTCACGCTCCAGCGATCGCGCCAGTACATCTACGCCCTGATCGCACCGATCTTGTTTGCCTCGGCCCTCATGTTCATCATCGCGCTCGGTGGCCTGCTCCTCAGCTTTCCCGTCCTCGACATCCTCGGCGGCATCCTCTACCCCATCGCCCTCATCCTGGGTGCGATCGCGACAATCGTTCTGGTCCTCCATGTTGTCGCTTCACCAATGATCATTCCTGCATTAAGTATCGAAGGCACAGATGCATTCGACGCGATCCAACGCTGTTATGCCTATGTCATTGGCCGACCTATTCGCTACTTCTCATACGCGATCTTGCTGAGCATCGTGAGCTTCCTCGCCGCGAGCGTCTTCACGATGATCATCGGACTGTCCATGGAGATGACGGACTGGTCCCTCAACTTCTTTTTCAGCCACTCCATAGAGAGCGCACTCACTGGTGAAGGGGATCTCGGCGCAACTAAGTCACTCGCGCACAGCGCGATTGAAGCCTTCAGAGGTGTTCTCAGGATTCTCATCGCCGGGTACTTTGTGTCGCTCTTTTACACCAGCGGCACTCTTCTCTACCTCGCGATCAGACGCATATGCGACGGCCAGGGAATCACGGAGATCTGGGAGCCCGTCGAAGAGGCCTGATCACTCCGCGTCCTCAAACAACGCAGGATCGAGCGTCAAAGACCAGGGATCCAACGGGTCGGGCAGATCCTCGAGCGTGATCGCGTCATCGATCGAGAACCGCCCCACACGGGTGCGCCGCAAAGCGGTAAGAACACCGCCCGCCCCAAGTTCTGATCCGATATCGCGCCCAAGCGATCGGATATAAGTCCCCTTCCCACAGGTGACCCGGATCACGAGCGTTGGCCATTCGTACGACACGATCTCAATGTCATCAATGCGAATAGGACGCGCATCCAGCTCAACGAGTTCACCCCGTCTCGCCATCGCGTACGCTCGTTTGCCATGAACCTTGATCGCGGAATAGGCCGGGGGTTTCTGCATGACATCCCCAGTCCATCTGGCGCACGCGTCCTCCACCTCATCCATCGTCGGCACACGATCAACACGAACATCTTGCATCTCACCCTCCAGATCATCTGTATCCGAGAGCCGTGAGAGATCGATCGTGGTGTCGTACTGCTTCACACCGACCATAACCTGATCGCTCCGCTTTGTCGCCTTTCCAACAAGCACCACGAGCACGCCGCTGGCAAGAGGATCAAGGGTACCCCCATGCCCCACTTTCACGCGTTTGGGAGCGCCGCCTGCTTTGAGTTTTCCTCGCACGATCGCGCACACCTGCATAGACGACAAGCCGAGAGGTTTATCGATCACAAGGACGCCTTCGATGGGTTGCTGATCCTGCGGTGCATTCATGGTCCGTGACTCTAGTCAATCGGGAAGATACAAAAACCACACCGCCCGAAACACTCGGGCGGCGTGGCGCAGGAAATGGGGTGATTTGCAAGTTCGTACGCCCGTAAGCAAACGAACGGTGTTTCATGTGGCCGGGCACCGGACCCGGGGCCCGGCCTGCGATGCCTCGGAGAGGGGGACAAGGCATCGCGTGGTTGAAAGGCGGTTCGGTCTATCCGTCCCGCATGGATTCGCTCGTCAAACCGCGGCCGATGCAACGAGTTGGACTTCCGGGAAGTCATTTTCTGTCTCGATCGCGTGGTTCATGTAGTTCGTAAACAGGTTGAAGGTTGTAATCGCGATGACTTCCAAAACTTCCGACTCGCTCAGATGCTCGTGAGCCTTGGCGAAATCGTTGTCACTGATGAACCCACGCCCGCCAACAACTGCTCGAGCGAAGTCGATCGCTGCCTGTGTCTTGGGATCATTGGACTTGCCGTTTCGGTTCAGTTCGCGCTCTTCTTCGCTCAAACCGACCATCTTCCCAATCACATTGTGAGCCGAAACGCAGTATCCGCATTGCGAAAAGTTAGCGATCGCCAACGCAAGCGACTCGCCGACCTGATCACCCAGGACGCCGCTCGAAAGAGCTTCTTTCTGTTTGACATAGCTGTTGAGCGCGGCGGGTGACTTCCCAAGGGTTCCCAGCAGGTTTGGGACCTTGCCGAGTTGGGCCTTGATCCCTTCTAGGGTGCCTTTGGTGGATTCGGGTGCGTTTTCGATTGTGGTCGGCTCGATGCGTGCCATGAAACTCTCCATCTGGTCATGAAAGTAGATTGTCAATCAGTTTCCTCGGATGCATTCTTGCGAACGCGCGGGACACACGGTAGAATAGACCAACCTGTCTGTTTATTTCCACCCTCTTGAGAAAAATCAATACCGATGCCTCCTTCCAAAAAACAACACCTCATTTCCTGTGCTCGCCGACTATTTGAGTCTGAGGGCTTCCACACCACAGGGATCGACCGGATCCTGGAAGAAGCAGGCGTCGCTAAAATGACCCTCTACAACAACTTTGGGTCAAAGGACATGCTGATCGTCGCGGTCCTCAACGACACGAGTCAGGACATCCTCGATCGCCTCAGCGCATCCGTAACGCATATAAGCGACCCATATGAGCAAATTCTGGGCATCTTTGATGCACTTGCACTATGGCATGATTCCGATGATTTCTGCGGGTGTATGTTCCAGGCGGCAGTCGCAGAGTTCCCTGACCCTGAGTCCGAACCCGCGAAAGCAGCACAATCGCACTTGCTCCGTCTGACAGAACTCTTCTACGGGCTATGCATTCGCGCGGAACTGGACGATGCACGGACACTCTCGTCCATGCTGGCCATGATCGCGAGCGGGGCAAACTGCACCGCTAGACAGATCCGTACAGATCTCCCCGCGAAGCATGCACGCCAGATCGCAGAGATTCTGCTTGAACGCGCCTGCTCCCGCCCACTGTCGTCGAATACGATCGCAAACTGACGATCATTGGAATTCTGGCTCGATCCGAAATAGAATCACCTGTATACATGTTCTCCCTTGAACAGTGGAATGCACTTCAAGGATAAAGGAGGCCTCATATGTCGACCCAAACCGTCATCGAAATCACCGAAGAGAACTTCGATCAGCTCATCAACTCCGACACCCCAACGCTCGTCGACTTCTGGGCGCCTTGGTGCGGCCCATGCCGTGCTTTGGGACCAACCATTGAGAAGCTCGCAGATGACTACGAGAATAAGGCCCAAGTCGGGAAGCTCAATATCGATGAGCACCCGCAGCTGGCCGCGAAGTTCGGCGTCTCGTCCATCCCCACCGTGATGGTGTTCAAGGGTGGCGAACGAACCGAGCAGTTCGTTGGTCTGCGCCAGTACGACGATTACGCCGGCGCACTCGACGCCTGAGATACTTACCCAACAAAGCGCGAAAAATGCCCGCAGCAGCGGGCGTTTTTTGTATCCGTGCTCGATACAATCGCACCCTCAGATGAGCACGAAAACCGCTAAACCGACCAAGAAGCCCGCCAAGGACCCGTGGGACACCCCTGGGATGCGTCAGTGGCGCAAAATCAAAGAACGCCATCCAAACTGCGTTCTGTTCTTTCGGATGGGCGACTTCTACGAACTCTTCGGCGAGGACGCTGAAAACCTCTCGCGTGATCTGGGGCTCACCCTGACAACCCGTGGTAACGCGATCCCGATGGCCGGAGTCCCACACCACCAGAAATCAACTTACATCTCCCGCGCGATCGAGATGGGCTATCGCGTCGCGGTGGTCGACCAACTCCAAGACCCCAAGGACGCCAAGGGCGTCGTCGATCGTGGCGTCACCCAGGTCGTGACGCCGGGCACGCTCGTCGATGAGTCGCTGTTGCGTGATGAGCAATCAGTCCCGATGGGTGCAGTTGTCGTCCATGATGAGGACCACGCGGGCGTTGCGATCGTCGAACTTTCTACCGGTGCGTTCTCGCTCTCTGATGGCACGCTCGAGCAGTGTGCGGATGAGCTCGGGCGTATGGGTGTGCGTGAGCTGATCTACGCCGCCCCGATCTCGGGCGATGCACCCAAGCGAATCGTCGATCTCGGATCGGGCATCAACGCGTCGCTCACCCCCCGACCGGGGTGGCAGTTCGGGCAATCCGAGGCGCTGGAAGCGATCGAGCACCAGTATCGACTTGGTACCATCGAGGGGCTGGGCCTTGAGAACGCTTCTCCAAGCGTGCATGCTGCGGGCGCGATGCTGCGCTACCTCAACGAGACACAGGCGATCGATGAGGGTGCCAAGCGCAGTCCTGGCCAGCAGCACGCCTCGCTGGCACATCTGCGCCCCCCGACTCGCGTGCAGCGCGAAAACCACTGCCTGATCGACCGGGTCTCGCTGCGATCACTCGAGATCGAGCAGACCATCCGCGAGCAGTCGCTCAACGGTTCACTCGCCGGCGTCTTCCTCGCCAGTCCGGTCGGTACTCGCTGCGTCATGCACACGCCGATGGGCAAACGACTCGTCCGCAACTGGCTGTCGGCCCCGCTCATCGACCTGGACGCGATTAACGCGCGATTGGACGCGGTCGAATCGCTGACGCTGAGCTCCGACCTTCGTGACGACCTCTCCGGGGTGCTGGGGAACATGTGCGACATGGCGCGTATCGCCGGTCGCATCGCGCTGGGAAGGGCCACGCCGCGTGATCTGGTGGCGCTCGGTGGCGCAAGCATCCTCATCGAGGAACTGATGGATGCGATCGCGCGGTGTGAATCGCTGAAACCACACCACGACGCGCTCGCGAAGATTCGCGATGATGTCCTACCTCTGGGCAAGGAGATCGCTCGTTGCTGCACCGAGGACGCGCCGGCACATCTGCGTGAGGGCGGGCTGATCAACGACGGAATCGATCCGGAACTCGACGAGGCACGCGGGCTTCAGCGCGACGCGGGTACATGGTTGAGCCAGTACCAGCAACGGATAATTGATGAGCACGACCTGCCATCGCTGAAGGTGGGCTACAACAAGGTCTTCGGGTTCTACATCGAGCTGCCCGCTGCCCAAGCCCAGCGGGCCCCGGATGTCTTCACGCGCAAGCAGACACTGAAAAATGCCGAGCGTTACATCACCCCCGAACTCAAGGAGTACGAAGAGAAGGTCCTCTCCGCTGGTGATCGTGCCAATGAGCGTGAACGCATTCTCTTCGACCAGCTCTGCGAGCAATCACGCGCACATCTCGATGCGCTGGGAACCTTCTCTGACATCGTTGCCACGATTGACTGTCTGCTCGGTTTCGCGACCAAGGCATCGCAGCGCGGGTGGGTGCGTCCAAAGATCGTCGATGCCCCCACGCTCGAAATCACCGACGGGCGTCACCCTGTCCTCGACGAGACGCTCGGGCACGACTTCGTCCCCAACGGCTGCACGCTGGCGCAGGAGCACACGCCCGCAACACTGGCGCTGATCACCGGGCCGAACATGGCGGGCAAAAGCACCTACATCCGTCAGAACGCGCTGCTCGTGGTCCTCGCGCAATCAGGGAGCTTTGTCCCCGCGGCGGGCGCGACGATCGGGATCGCGACGCGGATCTTCACACGCGTCGGCGCGGACGACGCGCTGCATCGCGGGCAATCGACCTTCATGGTCGAGATGATCGAGACCGCGAACATCCTGAACCACGCCGATGAGCGATCCCTCGTCATCCTCGACGAGATCGGGCGAGGCACCTCCACGCTCGACGGGCTCTCGCTCGCATGGGCTATCAGCGAGTGGCTGGCCGAGCACCAACCCCGCACCCTCTTCGCCACGCACTATCACGAGATCACCGAGCTCGAGACCAAGCTGGAAGGCCGAGTCAAGAACCTGCATGTCGCCGTGCGCGAGTGGACGAGCGAGGACGGCAACCAGGAGATCGCGTTCCTGCACTCGATCCGTGCCGGGCGTGCCGATCAGTCCTACGGCATCCATGTCGCCCAGCTCGCAGGCGTGCCCAAGCAGGTCACCCAACGCGCCAAGTCTGTTCTGGAATCGCTGAGCGTCGAGCACGCGGGGCGCGTGGACACGAAGCAGGTCCAGGCTGCGAACAAGGCGTCGGCGAACGCCCAGATGGGGCTGTTTACCGAGTTCATCCAACACCCGGTCGTCGATTCCCTCCGCGAGATCAAGCTCGAGGAGATGACCCCGATGCAGGCGTTTGATGCGCTGCGTCAGTTGTCATCCAAAGCTCAAGATTCCGGGTCCTGAATCCGCCACGCGCCGCCGCACTCGGGGCAGACAGTGCAGCCGTCGGGTTCGGGTTGCAAACCCGCGAGGTTGTACTCACAGATCAGGCAAACGCCTTGGAACTGTGATCGATAGACCTCGAGTTCACGGGTGAGTTTCATTCTCTCCCGATTGAGTGTGCGAGGTCGAGTAATCGCTGCGGCGAGAATCAGGAACCCGAGAACGCCGAAGACTCCCTGAAACAAGATTGATTCGAGAGATAGATTGAAGCCATGCTGACTGAGAGAGTTAATCCCAATGAGAATAAACGGGATTGAGACTGCAAACAAACACAACATCTCCCAGAATGCAGTGCTCACTCGGGATTTCTGCTCAATCCTCTTCTCGACCATGCGCATCCGATCGAAGTCCCTAATCGCGAGAGCTGATCGAACGAACTTCTTGCCGCCCGAGTGTGTCACACCTCGATCATCTTTGATCTTCATCCGTCGAGTCTCCACGCGCCGCCGCATTCGGGGCAGACGGTGCACCCGTCGGGTTCGGGTTCACAATCTGAAACTCGATATGCGCACGATGGGCAGCACCCTGCTCGGGTCATCGCTGTAATGACGCTGTACTTCGTATTCCATTTCGTACGGTGCAAGAAGATCCCCATCCCAATGATGTTCACAGCACTGATCAAGAAGATGTATCCCGCAGCCGGCATCGTGAACAACCAGTTGTATCCGAAGCCGAGTGAATACTCCAAGTAACTCAACCATCCGAATAGGCAAACTACCCAGTTCGCCCCCCAGATAATCATCGCCTGATGCAGCGGAGCGGTTTCTCCCGGCAAGACAAGCTCAGCTCGCGAGAGTCCCGTTCGTTTCATGGCTGCTCTCAATGGACAGAGCTTCCACTTTCTGCCTCGTGCATCCGTCAGCTTTGTCCACCTCAACACCATGTCTACCATCTCCCCGAGGAAACCAAATCAGGAGCATCCTATGTCGCTTACAGATTACCGCACGCTGGGCAGGTCCGGGCTGCGTGTTTCGCCGTTCTGCTTGGGGACCATGACCTTCGGCAACGATTGGGGCGTGGTCGGGACGAACATCGAGGAATCGCTCGATGTGCTCGGCGCGTACCTCGATCGCGGGGGCAACTTCCTCGATACCGCCAACGCGTACACCAAGGGGCACTCCGAGAAGATCATCGGGGACTACTTCAAAGACAACCCATCGCGGCGCGATCGCACCGTCATCGCGACCAAGTTCTGCGGCAACATGCACCCGGGCGACCCCAACGGCGGCGGCGCAGGACGCAAAGCGATCATCCATCAGGTCGAGGATTCACTGCGTCGTTTGCAGACGGACTACATCGATCTGTTGTGGGTGCACTTCTGGGATCGGCACACGCCGTTGATCGAAACAATGTCCACGCTCAACGATCTCGTGCGATCGGGCAAGGTGCGCTACATCGGGTTCTCCGATCACCCCGCGTGGGTCTGCACCGAGGCGATCAACATCGCGAAACAGCACGGGTGGGAATCGTTGATCGCGCTGCAGATCGAGTACTCGTTGCTCCAGCGCACGCCGGAGGACGATCTGCTCCCGATGGCGCAGTATCAGGGTCTGGGCGTGACGCCGTGGTCGCCGCTGCGGGGAGGGGTGCTCAGCGGCAAGTACACCCGCGACGGTCGCCCATCGCCCGAGGAGACCCGGGCTGCGGTGGATTCGCCGTACCTCAACGACCGGACTTATGACCTCGTCGATGAGCTCGTCGCCGTGGGCAAGGAGCACGACGCCAGCCCCGCCCAGGTCGCGCTCAACTGGGTGCAAGGCCACAGCGCGATCACCTCGACGATCATCGGCGCCAAGCGGCTCTCGCAGCTCGAGGATAACCTCGGGGCGTTGGAGTTCGAGCTCAGCGATGAGCAGCGCGAACGACTCGAAGCCAAATGTACTTACGACAAGCACTTCCCCCACAACTTCCTCGATCGCATCACGCCCGCCATCCAGAACGGGACGACGATCAACGGGCAATCAAGCGAGATCTGGGCGTTGAGCCCCGAGGGTGATGACGACCGGCATTAAGTCGGCTTCGCTCGGTTCTCATGGAATTCCCCCGGTTTGCACGGCTGCAGGCGCAAAGCTACGGATTCGCGGTTGATACGGTGCGGATTGTGCCGATTGGGTAAACCCGATGTTCAGCGGATATTGATGGATCTGTGTGCTCCTCATCGTGGATTTTCGATGATGAAGTCATGAACCGCATCCTCGCACGCTCGATCTCCCCGATTCTTCTTCTCTCGCTCGTCGGCTGCGCTCAAAGCGCCACTCGCCATGCCGATGAAAGCGACGCGATGACGCCAGTGGCTCAGAGCCCCTCGGAAAAGAGTAAAATCGTTGTATCCACGCCTGAAGATCATCGCGAGTTCGTGCTCGGCGAGACATATGACCACGACGCGGTCCCCTCCTACCTCGAGCCCGTGGAATCTATGAGTCTCGATCAAGTTCGCGCCGAACTCGAGGAGATGTATGAACACGATCGCGATCTGGTGAGCGTGTCGTACGATCCAGACCGAGACCCTCAAACGCTGGAAACCGTGCAGGCGATCGATCGAGCGCATGCTGATCGGCTCAAAGAGATTGTGGGTTGCATCGGTTGGCCGACCCGTGATCTTGTTGGTCTCAAGGCGACCCAGGCCGCCTACATGGTCATCCAGCACGCGGGGCACGATGTCGAGTTCCAGAACGAATGCCTTGAGATGATGGTGGATCTCGTGGCGCAGGGCGAACTACCCGCGTCCTATGTTGCACTCCTCACGGATCGGATCCGCGTCTTCTCCGGTCAACCTCAGGTGTTTGGGACCCAGATGCAAATGGCGCGCAATGACCTCGGGATCCTGGTCCCCACCCCTACCGTCCCGATCGAAGACCCCGATCATCTCAATGATCGGCGTGCATTGATGGGCATGGTCGCCCACGAGCAGTTTGTCGAGGCGATCCAGCTCGCGTATGAGGCATCGCACATCGACACCAACAGCTCGTTCGCGTCTCACGAGACAGACAGCGAATAAGACCCGCGGCGTACGCGAACCGGACTCAATCGTCCGATAATACCCTAAATCGACTTTCTCGATTTCATGGAACACCCCCATCGACATTTGTCGTATATTGGGGTGCCCGTTCGGGTGATTTTGTTCGTGTACAAGGTCGTTCTGACCGAACCAGAAACTCGACAACCTATCTGTGTGATTTCGCGTTCGGACGAGGGTGCGATGCCCATCGTGTCACACAGCGCCTGCAAAGCGTACTCGCGCGTACAAGAGGTCTCAATACATGCTCGTTAGCACCATCGCCGCACTACTCACACTTACCGGAACTGCCGCGCTCGGCCCCACTTCGATTCATGACGCGATCCCGGATTCTGAAGGCGTGATCGACGATCGATTCGTTGTCATCTCGGACACCGAGATTATCGCCGACGGAGTTACCTATCACTCGTGGGAAGAACTCGCAGAATCGGGCTTCCATCATCTCGAGGAAAACCGCTGCAAGACCATCAGCTTCGGAGAAGATGTCGCCCGCGGCACACCGAGCGACTGCTCCTTCTCCCGCACTCGAGTCGAACCGGAATACGATCCGAGTGTTGAAAAGTACCGCATCCCGGTCGTCGTTCACATCATCCAACGCACGAACGGGACAGGGAATGTCCCTGATTCCCGTGTCTACTCGCAGATCGAAATCCTGAACGAGGACTTCCAGGCGATTGCGGGCACGAACGGTGCACCCGGCACCGATACCCAAATCGAGTTCTATCTCGCAACGGAAGATCCGGACGGGAACCCAACGACGGGCATTACACGCTCGACAAACAACACCTGGTATAACGACGGTGGCGCGTACTACAACACACTCGCGTGGGACACAAACCGCTACCTCAACATCTACACCAACAATGGCGGCGGTGCTCTGGGATATGTCCCGAACCTCCCTCAGGGCGGCATCGCTGGCTCAAACTCGGACCGCGTGGTCATCCTTCATTCCACCTTCGGGCGCAATGCCCCCTACTCGCCCTTCAACCTGGGTCGCACTGTGACGCATGAGGTCGGGCATTACCTGGGGCTGGAGCACACCTTCTCCGGTGGATGCTCGAACTCCTATACATCTGGCGACTTGATCGTCGATACCAATCCGGAGAGCTCCCCCACATACGGATGTCCTGGCAGCCGCACTTCCTGTGGGTCGCAGGCACCGATCGACAACTACATGGACTATTCCGATGACCGGTGCATGAATAAGTTCACCCCAGAGCAGACGAACCGCATGCGGTGCTCGCTCATCAACTACCGTCCAAACCTCTACACCATCGCTGGCCCAACTGGTTGCTCAGATGCGGATCTCGCAGAGCCCTATGGCGAACTCAACTTCTTCGATGTCTCCGCCTATCTGGCCGCGTTCACCGCGCAGGAATCAGCCGCTGACTTCGATCAGAACGGGAACTTCGATTTCTTTGATGTTTCGTTGTTCCTTGGGCTCTACAACTTTGGTTGCCCCTGATCAACGGCTCTGAATTACGCCATTCGTCAACGCCCCTCGAGTCGTGTGCTCCGAGGGGCGTTTTTTATCCGTGATCCACGAGGGAACAGGTGCAGTGGTTGATCCAGACATGCGGGCGTATACTCTTTGCCCGTCCCCGCAGCCCGTGGGGCAGACGCCACCTTAGCTCAGTTGGTAGAGCGAAGCTTTCGTA
>Ga0070726_10002686_pt1 | contig 15786 bp, 10 predicted proteins | sample tdAd471_FD_67275 | JGI IMG/M metagenome (GOLD analysis project Ga0070726, IMG submission 67275) | Marine sediment microbial communities from the Atlantic coast under amendment with organic carbon and nitrate - tdAd47.1 | ecosystem: Environmental > Aquatic > Marine > Coastal > Sediment | place... | reverse complement strand
TAAATCGCATAACCGACACGCTAGCCAAAGCACTGAGAGTATTCGGCAAGGACACAAGAGCCGGCATGGCGACAATGGTTGCTGTCGGCGCCATTCCGCTTATCGGCTTCAGCGGACTGGCCGTCGATTCAACCCGCGGATACATGCTGCGCAGCCAGCTTGTCTACGCACTGGACTCCGCCGGTCTCGCCGGTGGCAAGGAACTGTTCAGCAATCAGCTCGATGTTACGGTAGACCGGTTTTTCGCCGCCAACTTCCCCGACGGTTATATGGGATCGACCGTATCCGGCCCGACCTTCACCGTGGATGACGCCGCCGAGACGCTGACCGTTACGGCTTCCGCGACCATCCCGACAACCTTCATGCAGGTTCTGGGTGTCGAGGATATGACCGTTTCGGCCACTACGGTCGTTCAGCGATCTATCCGAGGTATGGAGCTGGCACTGGTGATGGACAATACAGGGTCCATGCGGTCGGGTAACAAGATGACGACAATGAAGGCGTCGGCAATGGAACTGATCGGCATATTATATGGCGACCAGCAGGCCATCGACGATTTCTTCGTTTCTCTGGTGCCCTATTCCGTCACGGTCAATGTGGGGGCAGGCAGAACGAACTGGCTAGACGGAACCTACGATCCGACCGCCTATGAAGATGTCGGCACGGAATGGAAGGGTTGCGTCGAAGCCCGCGCAACGCCGCTGGATCTGGATGACACGCCGCCCAATGGCGGTTTGTGGAGCGCTTTTTTCTATCCGGCGGACACAGACAATATCTATCCGGTCGTCGATGAGAGTAACAATGCGCAGAACGACGGCACCGGCCCGAACCTGGGTTGCGGCCCGGCCATAACATCCTTAACGCCCGCGCGCAGCACCATCGAGGCCGGCATTCAGGAAATGCAGCCGTGGCACCGGGGCGGTACGATGGGCAATCTGGGTCTGGCCTGGGGATGGCGCGTGCTGTCACCGCAATGGCGGGGATTGTGGGGCGGCGACACTCCGTCGACCATGCCGCTGGATTACGACGAACCGCTGATGGACAAGGTGGTCGTCATGCTGACCGACGGCAACAATCAATGGTACGACCATCCCCCCGCCGGGCCGGACGGCTCCGACTACGGGTCCTATGGCCGCAGAGGCTGGGGTGTGCTGGGAACGACCGGCGCGAGCGCCGCGCTGGCGGAGGTCAACAATCGCATGGCGGCGACCTGCGAGTTGATGAAGGCGGAAGGGATCAAGATTTTCACCATCACCTTCCAGGTCAGCAGTTCCTCCACACGGGCGCTATATGAAAACTGCGCGACATCGCCCGATTTCTACTTCAACAGCCCGACGAACGAGGATCTGACCCAGACCTTCCGGGCCATCGGGACGGAACTGTCGAATTTGCGGATTGCGCAATAGGCGATACGTGTACTGAGGCCGTTACCGGCCACCGGCGACGCGCAGGATCGCGCCCGTAATATAAGACGCCTCGTCAGACAACAGATACAGGATCGGTCTCGCAAGTTCTTCAAGCGAGGCCGGTCGCTGGATCGGGATGGACGGCGTCATCGCCTTCACCCTGTCGGGTTTTCCCATGGTTGCGTGAATATCCGTATCGGCAAGGCCGGGCGACACCGCGTTGATGCGAACGCCGTCCGCCGCCATTTCCTTGGCGATCCCCAGGGTGAAACTGTCGACCGCCCCCTTGCTGGCCGCATACCAGGTGAACTCGCCCGGACTGCCGATGGACGAGGCCCCCGAGGACAGGTTGACGATCGCCCCGCCCTTTCCACCCCGGCTGTGCGCCATATGACGAACCGCCGCCTTGGTGCACAGCATCAGGCCGGTTGCGTTGAGGTTCATCGTATCGATGATTGTCTGGTCATCGGAGTCGATCAGGGACGACGCCAAACCGGTCATTCCGGCGTTGTTGACCAGCGCATCCAGCCGGCCGAAGCGGTCGATGACCGCCTCGAACAGCGGAGCGATACTGGCGGGATTGCCAATGTCAGCCTGAAAGATTTCCGCTTCCACGCCGAACGCCCGGCAGGCCTGCGCGGTTTTCTCGGCAGCGTCCCTGCTGCGGCTGTAGTTGATGGCGACCGTGTAGCCTTTCTCGGCAGCGAGGCGCGCGACCGTCGCCCCGATGCCGCGTCCGGCGCCGGTAATCAACAGCACCCTGCCTGTCGCCTCACCCATCAACCCTAACCCGTGCGAATGCCGTTACGCGGCGCGCGCCAGACACTTTCGCAGGGTTTCGACGATCTGGTCGATATGGCTTTTTTCGACGATCAGCGGCGGCGACAGGGCGATGATATCGCCCGTCGTACGGATCATCAGGCCTTCCTCGAAACAGTCGAGCATCAGATTGTAGGCCCGCTTCGACGGCTCGCCCGGAATCGACTCGATCTCCACCGCGCCCATCAGACCCAGATTGCGGCAATCGATCACCCGATTCGCATCGGACAGGGAATGGATCGCGTCTTCCCAATACGGCGCCAGTTCCGCCGCCCGCTCGAACAGCCCTTCTTCCTTGTAGACGTCCAGAGTCGCCAGCCCCGCCGCGGCAGCGACCGGATGGCCGGAATAGGTATAGCCATGGAAGAATTCGATGGCGTAGTCCGGCCCCTGCATGAACGCATCGTAGATTTCACTGGTGCACAGGACCGCGCCCATCGGGATCACGCCACTGGTCAGACCCTTCGCCGTCGTCACGAGATCCGGCATCACATCGAAATAGTCGACCGCGAACGGGGTGCCGAGTCGGCCATAGGCGGTGATGACCTCGTCAAAAATCAACAGAATGCCGTGCTTCTTCGTGATTTCACGCAGCCTTTTCAGATAGCCGACCGGTGGAATCAGCACACCGGTCGATCCGGCAACCGGTTCGACGATCACGGCGGCGATGTTGGAGGCGTCATGCAGCGTCACCAGCTTTTCCAGCTCATCCGCCAGATGCGCGCCCCATTCCGGCTGCCCCTTGCTGAACTGCTGTTGCGCCGGCACATAGGTGGACGGCAGGTGATCGACCCCGGTCAGCAGAGAGCCGAAGAACATCCGGTTCTTGACGATACCGCCGACCGAAATGCCGCCGAAACCGGTGCCGTGATAGCCGCGTTCGCGCCCGATCAGCCGGGTCCGCGTGCCTTCGCCCTTCATGCGATGATAGGCCAGCGCGATCTTCAGCGCGGTATCGACCGATTCCGATCCGGAATTGGTGAAAAACACATGATCCAGCGGCGCCGGCGCCAGGGCCGCAACACGGGCCGCCAGTTCGAACGCCTTGGGATGCCCCCAGTTGAAGGTCGGCGCGAAATCGAGCTCGGCGACCTGCTTCTGTACCGCTTCGACAATCTTCGGCCGCGCATGCCCCGCATTGCAGCACCACAGGCCCGCCGTGCCGTCCAGCACCTGCTTGCCGGTTGTCGTCGTGAAGTGCATGTCCTGTGCGCTTTGCAGCAGACGCGGGTTGGCCTTGAAGTCCCGGTTCGCCGAAAACGGCATCCAGAAGGCTTCCAGATTGTTCGGCGTCACATCGGCAACGGCCATCTGGCCGGGATTGGCGTTCATATGAGTATTCTCCTATCGCCTTGTTTCTCGGGTGTGCATATCACAGGATATTGGGAGCGAAAACCGCAGAAGCCGAACCGGGTGATGAGTACAATTAACGTAAAGCAAACGAACACGAGCCTGCGACCGGCCGACTGGACCCGCAAGGATATCGAGAATCAGGGGTTACCGCGCTACAGCGCCGATGACCTGCAATCGATACGGACCGAATTGCTAGAAGGCGCCGGGTTCGTACTGGTCGACGGGTGTGTTTCCAGGGGACACGAAACGGTCGAGTCCGCCGGCGAGGATTTTCGCCGCTTCGGTTCGGCCCTCGGCCGTGTGCTGGAGCAGAATGTCAAACGGGAAACTCTGGTCGAGATCGCCGATTTTTCCGATGTCGACGCCTTCGATGACAGAGGGTACCGGTCACCGGGAGAACTGACACCGCATACAGACCCGCCACCGATGCTGGCCCTGTTCTGCATGAATGCGGCACGGTCGGGTGGCGAGAACCGGCTTGTCAGCGCTGAATCCATTCGCAACCGCTTCCGCAGCGAATGTCCCGAATTGTTGTCGGTGCTGGAAAAGGGATTCACCTTTTATCTGCCGAACGAGACAGAACAGGGAGCCGGTTCGTTCAGCAAGCCGATACCGACCCTGATCGACGGACCGGGCGGGTTGAGTTGCGTCTATTACCGTCCCTATATCGAAAAAGCAGTCGAAAAGTCGGGGACGCCGCTGACGGATATCGAACGGGAAGCCCTTGACCGGTTCGACAGGTACTCGACGGATCCCGATCTGCAAATCGTCTATGGTTTGAAGCCAGGCGAAGCCCTGATCTTGAATAACTACCGGGTCCTGCATGCCCGGGACTCCTATGAGGACTGGCCCGAGAAATCGCAACGCCGCCGTCTGCTGAGGTTATGGCTGAATGCGGACTGGCTGCCCGATCCGCCCGAGGCGCATGCAATGCGTCGGGATCCGATGGCCGCCAAGCGTGAGAGGACGTTCTAGATCGGGGCAGTTTTATCGAAAGATGTCACTCTGATACATTGTCGATATGGCACGTAGACATAGGATTTTATCACTCGGAGCGATCCTCTCGGTAACATTAGTTGGCAGCCTGATTCTTTTTGGCAACCAGCAAAATACTGTCATAGCAACGAACGAAGACGAACCGGATTTCGTATCATCCAATTACATTCTGTATACCGAAGCGGCAAAGGAGGCAGACTTGGCGGTTGCCGAGGGCGACCTGCGATTAATCGGTATCCACTATGGATGGCATTTAGAAATACCGGGTATGATTTGCTATCTCGAACCACGGCTAAGGTCCCGTGCACCAAAAATTCTTTTCTTCGGTGATGTTCGCCCTGTTTACGCCATGGACTATCAAGGAAATACGGTTACGAACTTCGAATCCATCGCTGTTGACTATGTCAAGAACTACAACCAGACACTGCTCAACCATCCGGACTTCCCCGATAGAGACATCTGCCAGGTTTCCGAGCCGCTATCGGCTTCGACTTGCGATCCCAGATTTCGGTACCGGGACCGAGATAAAATTGTCGTAGATTGGGTTGTGCCGGATTGTCAGGCTGGACTTAGAAAACTCACCGAAGGGTGGTCGGGCGAATACAGAGAAGCCGAACATCGCACTCTGGTCCTGGCTTCGCGCTTTGGGCACGAAAACACAGTCCGAAAAATGCTGGAATCAGGAGAGAACCCTAATCAATCCGGCGATTGGGGTCTAAGTGCATTGGATTGGGCGGTGTTGCGGGGAAGTTCCAACATCGTTGATCTGCTCCTCGAATTCGGTGCCGACCCGTTTTTTGATCCCAGTTCAAATGACTGGAGCAACCGTTACAAACTGGAAAGCGCCCGCGACAGAGGGTTTCATCCGCTTCGTTGGGCAATTCTCGGCCAGCGTTACAACCTACTGAAGAAGCTGTTGGATTTGATGCTCGAGAATTCAAAGGACGATTGTGCGATGGCTCAGGCACTGGGAAGAGCAATTGAATTCTCAACAAGTTGGAATGATGTCGAGAGTATTAAATTACTGTCTCAATATTCCGAAAACCTGACGTATTGTGAGCGTATCAAAGAAGCAATAGACCGGTCGCTAAAAATTGCAGAGAAGAATCGTTTCGATAAGGCTTCCGACTGGCTGAAGAGCAAGTACAAGCACGAATAGCTGTCACCTGATTGTTACGCCGCCCATTCGCGCATCCAGATGGAAAACTCGTCCGACGGCATCGGACGTCCGAAGAAATAGCCCTGCACAAGATCGCATCCCGCCGTGCGCATCAGATCCAGATGCGCCTGGGTTTCGACCCCTTCTGCAACCGTGGTCAGGTTCATCGAAATACCAAGGCCGATAATTGCATTAACAATCGCCTCGCTGTCGGTACTCTCCTCGACATCCTGCACGAAACTTTGATCGATCTTGAGTTTCTGGATCGGGAACCGCTTGAGGTAGCTCAGGGATGAATATCCGGTACCGAAATCGTCGATAGCAAGCCGGATACCGATCTCGTCGAGTCGTTTCATCATGTCGATCGACGATTCGAGATCGGCCATCACAACGCTTTCCGTTATTTCGAATTCAAGCCGGTCCGGTGAAATCTGCGTCTCCTTAAGGATGGCATGCACTGTATCCACGAGATCCTTCTGCCGGAACTGCAATGTCGATATGTTCACCGCAATGCGGACCATGGGCATGCCGGCGGCATCGAAAGCGGCTATCTGCCGGCAGGCGGCGCGGATAACCCATTCGCCCAGCGGGATGATCAGGCCACCCTGTTCGGCAATCGGTACGAAATCCGCCGGCGACACAAATCCCCGTTTCGGGCATTTCCACCGCAGAAGGGCCTCCGCCCCGACAACGCCGTGATTCCCCAGATGCACCTGCGGCTGGTAGTAGAGTTCGAATTCGTCGTTCTGTAGAGCCTGCCGCATATCCTCGAGCATCTCCTTACGCTCGATAAGATTGGCATTCATTTCCTCGACATAGAATCGGTAAGTGTTCTTGCCTTCCGCCTTCGCCTGATACATCGCCATGTCGGCATTGCCGATCATGGTATCCGCATCCGTGCCATCTTCAGGAAAGATCGTAATGCCGATGCTGGTCCCGACATGCATCGCATTGCCTTCGATCTCATAGGGCGCGGCAATTCGGTCGATAATACGTTCGGCGATCATGATCGCATCGTCGGCGCGCCGGATCTGCGGCAGGATCAGCGCGAATTCATCGCCCCCCAGCCGGGCGACCGTATCGGTTTCGCGTTCCTGCGCCACCAGCCGGGCGGCGACTTCCTTCAGCAACCCATCGCCGATGCCGTGCCCGAGACTGTCGTTGATGACTTTGAAGTTATCGAGATCGAGCAGCATGAGCGCGACCTTGCTTCTGGTGCGCCTGCTTATCGCCAGAGCCTGATGCAGGCGATCCCTGAACAGGGTGCGGTTCGGCAGCTTTGTCAGCGAGTCATGATGCGCCAGAAACCGGATTTGTTCTTCCGTCTCGCGGCGCTGGGACAGGTCCCGGAAATAGGCAGTGACGAAAACGCCTTCCGATGACACCCAGGACGATAGGGACATCTCAACTTCAATCCAGCTTTCATTCTTGTGCTTTGCCGAAACCTCGCACGGGCCGGAAACCGGCGTGCCGGCATCGGTCGTTCTGACGACCCGCGCTATAAACGCGGCAAGAACCTGCGTGCCCTGCACATCCAGAAGCTCGGAAAGCGGTTTACCGATCATGTCTTCCGCATCGAACCCGAAGATCGCTTTGGCGGCCGGGTTCCAGATCACGATCAATCCGTCACCATCGGCTGATACGATGCCATCCGGCGCGGATTCGGCCAGCGACCGGAATCGTTCTTCGGAAATCTGGCGCTGTCTTTCGACCTGGCGGCGCTCTTCAGCCTGCTGGTGAATCTGGTTCCGCATATCCTGCAGCGCACGGGTTCTCTTGTTGAACCGGTAAGCCAGTTCGCCCAGTTCAGTCCGGTCGCTGTCGTCCAGCATGGCGTCTTCGCCAAGCTCGTTTTCAGGAACCGCCTTAAGCTGCTGCGTCATTCTCCTGAGCGGCATCGCGACGTACCGGCCCACGAAAAGGTAACCGAGAATGATTGCGGCAATCAGAATGAAGACAAAATACTCTATAACCTGCCCGGCGACCTGTTCCGCATCTTCGGCGGGCAGCCGCACCGGCGTCACAATAATGACTTTCCAATAGGTGCTTGGCATCAACATCACCGAGGCGAGAACCGGTTCGCCCAGAACCGGCTCCATATCCAGTTGAAGCGTCTTTTTCAGCACCGCCTGGCCGCGTGCCCTGTCGACCGGATCTATCAGAACCGCAGCAAGAAAATCTGCGGCTTCAGGGGGTATCTTGTCATGATGATTCTCAAACTCGCTTTTCAGCGCGGAAAACCGATCCGGATTCGACTTCTGCGCAGACTGAACGATTTCCCGGTCAATATCCGTCATTGCCGTTGCAAGAGCGCGATAGTCGGGATGGGCTTCCGCCAGTTCCGAGATCGTTATCGTGCGCGTAGTATACTGACCGTTCTCGCCGGCAAACCGTTTTATCGACCAGGTTGGATCGGGAAAGGAGATTATCTTGTTTTCCCGATCGAGCAGAATGACGTATCCGCCCAGTGGTTTGGTCTCGCCGATCAGAAACTGCCGTAGTCCTTCCATGCGGATATCGGCTGTCGCAACGCCGAAAAACTCGCCGTTCCGATACATCCCCACCGAGCATGTCACCATCGGCACCAGGGAAAACGGATCGATATAGGACGCTGACCACAAACACCGGTCGCTCGTCCGGTGCCGGGTCGGGAAGTACCAGGGTTCGTTATGGTATCCTTCTTCGGACGTGTTATAGGCATTGATGAACTTCAGTTCTCCGCTCTGATCGCGAGCCCAGAACATCCCCAGCCGTTCTTTCGTAGTGTCCAGTGCGAAAGGTTCCGGCCATATACCGCCGCCGGCGATGAGCTTATCGTAACCGTCGGGCTTCAGTATGTTGGTGATAACATCTTCTATGATGCCTGTTTCGTCCGACAGCATCTCCGTCGCATGGGCAATCGATTCCGCCAGGGCGTCGGCAAAGGCGATTTCTGTCTCGACCGCATAGACAAGCGCTTCTCCGCGCTCCAGCACATTCGTGATGTTGTGGCCGTACATGATACGCTGGGCAACGAACTGGATGAGAATGCTGTTGGATGCGATAACGGCCAGCGCGGCGATACCCAAACCGATCAACAAACGAAACTGGATCGTATCGCGCCACCGGATAGGAGCGCGTTCACCGGTATCCATATCTGTCAGACCGTTATCCTTAGACAAGGTGGTTCCCCACAACGCTTCCCCATTGCGACCAGCTGGCGGTCTGCGCTAGCCACTCGCAACCAACAGTCTTGCCAGCAAATCTATGAGGATTCGGTAAAAACCGGCAAGTAGCGGTCACGACAGAGTATTTCAGTCAAAAAAAGATCGTAAATGTCGCAGCCAAGACTATTTCGCATCGTCATTTTTCGTTTCTATGCCGCACGAACAAACGTTGTTCCCGGGCCGTCGCACGAAGGTGGTTTGCGGCGTCATCGAGGTGACAACGTGTGCTCGGAACGGCTCAGAAAAACAGGCGGCGCGTCCGCCTATCGGGGGATTCAACATGGATATTCATGAGTACCAGGCGAAGGAACTGCTGGCGGAATTCGGCGTTCCCATTCCGAAAGGCGGGCTGGCCTACAGCCCCGAACAGGCCAGTTACCGGGCCATGGATATCGGTGGCGACGCCTGGCTTGTGAAATCGCAGGTTCATACCGGCGGACGCGGCAAAGCGGGCGGTATCAAGTTCTGCAAGTCCGGCCATGAAGTATCGGATGCCGCCAGCGAGTTGCTTGGCAAGCGCCTGGTGACCAACCAGACCGGCCCTGCCGGCAAGGGCGTCTACCGGCTTTATGTCGAAGCCGCTTCGAATATCGACAAGGAGTTCTATCTCGGTTTCGTTCTCGACCGGAAGCAGGAGCGGATTGTCGTCGTCGCTTCCGCGGCGGGCGGCATGGAGATTGAGGAAATTTCCCAGGAGCGTCCCGAAACCCTGGTCAAGGAGACCGTTGAGCCGGCCGTCGGCATGCGTCCGTTCCAGGCGCGCGAAATCGCCTTCCGGCTTGGCCTGGACGGTAAACAGGTTCAGCAGGCGTCGGCCATCATTCTGGGATGCTACCGCGCGTTTTCCGAACTGGACGCCACAATGGTCGAGATCAACCCGCTGGCGCTGACCAAGGAAGGGCAGATTCTGGCCCTCGACGCCAAAATGTCGTTCGACGAGAACGCCCTGTTCCGCCGTCCGCACATTTCGGAACTGCGCGACAAGTCGCAGGAAGATCCACGCGAATCCCACGCTGCCGACCGCGGTCTTTCCTATGTCGGGCTGGACGGCAATATCGGCTGCATCATCAACGGGGCCGGTCTGGCCATGGCGACGATGGACATGATCAAGCTGGCCGGTGGGGAACCCGCCAACTTTCTCGATATCGGCGGCGGCGCAACACCCGACCGGGTGATGAAGGCCTTCAATCTGGTGCTGATGGATGAAGGGGTGCAAACCATCCTCGTGAACATCTTCGCCGGTATCAACCGGTGCGACTGGGTGGCCGAGGGGATCGTACAGGCGGTCGAGAAAATCGATCTGAAAATGCCGCTGGTCGTTCGCCTGGCCGGAACGAATGTCGAGGAAGGCAAACGGATCATCGCGGAAAGCGGTCTCAATGTCATCACTGCGGACACGCTGGCTGAAGCGGCCGAAAAGGCCGTCGCCGCCTGGCGCAAACACACCGCAGCCTAACGCCGCAGCCCTTCTATTCGGAGACAGAAAATGACCGTTCTTCTGGACAAAAACACCAAAGTCATCGTGCAGGGTTTCACCGGCAATATCGGCACCTTCCACACAACTGAAATGATCGAATACGGCACCAATGTGGTCGGCGGCGTCACGCCGGGCCGCGGCGGCAGCGAACATCTGGGCAAGCCGGTGTTCGACACCGTCAAGCGGGCCGTTGAAGAGACCGGCGCCACCGCGTCGATCTGCTTCGTGCCGCCCCCCTTCGCGGCGGACGCCGTCATGGAAGCGGCGGATGCCGGAATCGAAACCTGCGTCTGCATCACCGATGGCATTCCCGCACAGGATATGCTGATGGTGAAACGCTATTTGCGCCGCTATCGCCGGGAAAAGAAAATGCGCATGATCGGGCCGAACTGCGCCGGCGTGATCAGCCCCGGCGAGGCCATGATGGGCCTGATGCCGAGCCATATCTACATGCAAGGACGGGTCGGTATCGTCGGCCGGTCCGGGACACTGGGCTACGAAGCCGCATCGCAAATGAAGGACCTCGGCATCGGCGTCTCGACCAGCGTCGGCATCGGCGGAGACCCGATCAACGGGTCGTCCTTCAAGGACATTCTCGAACTGTTCGAGGCTGACGACAAAACCGATGCGATCATGATGATCGGCGAAATCGGCGGCCCGCAGGAAGCCGAGGCGGCCGAGTATTTCCGCGACCACATGTCGAAACCGGTTATTGCCTATGTGGCCGGCCTGTCCGCCCCGAAAGGTCGGAAAATGGGCCATGCCGGCGCCATCATTTCCGCCTTTGGGGAAAGCGCCAGCGAGAAGGTCGAAATATTGCAGAATGCCGGTATTGCGGTTTCGCCCAATCCGTCGGAAATGGGCAACACAGTTGCCGCCGTTCTGAAGGAAAAAGGGTTGATGCCCGCCTGACGGTAGCGCTTATCGAAAAAATCCCGGGCTTGTCCCGGGATTTTTTCTGCCTCCGCGCAGGCGGTGGGTCAGACCTCGACGCCCAGCACCGCCATACAATCGCCGACCTTAACCCGGCCGGAGAAATGGCGGACGATCAGCACCCCGTCTCTGGCGGCCTTGTATTCCGACGGTGCTTCGCCGGTCCGGTCGATCCGGTGAATACGCGCCACCACATCGCCGGCCTTCACCGTCTCGCCGAGTGCGATACAGGGTTCGAGCAAGCCTTCGTCATCGCTGATGATGAAACAATCGCCGTCCGGCATATCCAGCCATTGCGTCTCTACCGTCACTGGCTCTTCTTCCAGAATACCCATATGACACAGCAGGTTGCGCAGGCCGCGTTTGGCGACGGCAACGGTTTGCGGCGTCGTCGAACCGCCGCCGCCGAGTTCCGTCGTCACGAAGGTCTTGCCCAGAACCTCGACCGCCGTGTCGAGCATGCCGACGGCATCAAGCTCCACCATCGCGAGAGAATACGGCGCGCTGAAGGCCGCTACAGCATCGCGGCAGCGGGTCTCGTGCTCCTTGTCCGGCAGAACGTGATGCGCCGCGAAGGGCACCGTTTCCAGCGTTCGCCCGCCGGAATGAATATCGGCGACGATATCGGCCAGGGGCAGGAGGTGGCGGTTTACATAGTCGGCGATCTTTTCGGTGATCGTGCCGTCGGGACGGCCCGGAAAGGCCCTGTTCATGTTGCCCTTGTCGATCGGGCTGGTGCGCCGTCCTGCCTGAAAAGCCGGGTAGTTGAGGCCGGGCATGATGATCACACGGCCCGATATGTCTTTCGGGTCCAGCGTCGCCGCCATTTCGAACATCGCGATAGGGCCTTCATACTCATCGCCATGGTTCGCCCCGGTCATCAGGATTGTCGGGCCGTCACCATTCTTGATGACGCTGATCGGGATACGGATCGACCCCCAGGCGGATTCGTCGTGACTGTAGGGTAGCGACAGATACCCGTGCTGCACGCCGTTCCTTTCATAATCCACTTTTGTGGAAATAGGGCTGGGCCGCATCGCTTGCTCGTTCATGACGGTAACCTTCTCAACCGGATCTTATTTCGACAGCAGCTTTCTGGGATAGGTGCAGAATGTTTCGCACCCGTCATCCGTCACCAGGAACGGTTCGGTAATCTCCAGCCCCCAGTCATCGAACCACAGCGCCGGCATGAAATGGAACGTCATGCCGGATTTCAGAACGCTCTTGTCGCCACGACGGAAGCTCATGGTGCGCTCGCCCCAGTCCGGCGGATAGGACAGGCCGATGGCGTAGCCGCAGCGGCTTTCCTTTTCCAGACCGTATTTGGCGATGGTCGTGCGCCAGGCCTCCTCGATCATCTCGCAGGTATTGCCGGGTTTTGCGACCGACAGAACCGCGTCCGTGCCATCGAGGATCGCCTCTTCCGCCCGCCGCATATCGTCCGGCGGTGTGCCCAGAAATATCGTTCTGGACATCGGGCAGTGATACCGGCGATAGACGCCCGCGATTTCGAAGAATGTCGCCTCGCCGGCGCGCATCGGTTTGTCATCCCAGGTCAGGTGCGGGGCTGAGGCATCCGGCCCGGTCGGCAGCATCGGCACGATGGCCGGGTAGTCGCCGCCGGCATCGGGCGTGCCGCGAATACCGGCATCGTAAATTTCAGCCACCAGATCGCACTTGCGCATGCCGGGCTCGATCTTCTCGAGAATCCGCGTATGCATGTTCTCGACAATGCGGGCGCCTTTCCGCATGTAGGAAATCTCGGTTTCCGATTTCACCGCGCGCTGCCAGTTCACCAGCGCCGTTGCATCGACAAACCGCGCATTCGGCAGATGTTGCACCAACGATTCCATACATTTTGCGGAAAAATAGTAATTATCCTTCTCGACCCCGATGGACTGGGCGCCCCAGCCTCTTTCGGTAATGATTTCCGACAGCCGGTCCATCGGATGCCGTTCGGTCGATTGCACATAAATATCGGGATAGCCGATGATGTTTTCATCATCCATGAACACGGTGCGTTTGGCCCCGAACCCGTCCATAAACCGCCCGTACCAGATCGGATCGCCGTCTCCGGTAACAAGAACACACTGATGAACATAGAACGACCAGCCATCGTAGCCGGTCAGCCACGCCATGTTGGACGGGTCGGTGACGATCAGCAGATCTATGCCTGCCTTCTCCATCGCTGCCCGCGTTTTCGATATCCGTTGCTGAAATTCTTCCTTCGAAAAGGATGGATCGGCGTTGGCCATTCTTTTGTTCCCCATTTACAACAAAACCCGCAACATCCAATCAGAAGCGCGAACCGGTTAAAACCCCGTCCGTCGATATTCACAAAAAAAGTGGGGAATGCCCGGTGCCGCACAATGACCCCGGCGTTGGCAGACCGGCACTGGCAAGAGCGGAAAAGTTGGAGAAAAATCGCCGGCTTTCAGGCGGGCTTAGCCGTCGCTCTTCGGAAATTTAGTGCCTTACTTTGTCGCAAAAATCTTAAATTGCCATAATAGCGTCAAAATCTTCCGCTAAATGTCGGAAATGTAACGGTTTCGTATCGAAACATTGGCGACTATCATCTTCTTCCGTACACGGGGGACACCATAAAACTTGGAGGCTATCCTTATGCAGGTAGACATTAAGAAACTTTCAGAACAATTGACACAGGGCAAGATAACCCGCCGCGCATTCATGGAAGGCGCAGCGGCAGCCGGTATCGCGGCTACAGCGGCCACGGCGATGATGAACAAGGCCATCGCGGCAACACCGAAACGCGGTGGTACGTTGCGTATGGGTATTGGACATGGCTCTACAACAGACTCGCTTGATCCCGGAACGTTCGAAAACGGCTTCGTAAACTATACATTTCACAACATCCACGGCCGTTTGACCGAAATCGCGGCCGATGGCACGCTGGCGCCTGAAGTCGCAGAAAGCTGGGATGCTACTCCCGATGCAAAGACCTGGACATTCAAAATCCGCAAAGGCATCGAATTCCATAACGGCAAAACCGTTACTGCCAGTGATGTTGTCGCGTCACTCAACCATCACCGGGGCGAAGATACAAAATCCGCAGCAAAACCGATCGTTTCCGCGATTGAGGATATTAAAACCGACGGTGATTCCACGGTTGTTATTTCGCTCAGCGGTGGAAATGCCGACTTCCCGTTCATCATGGCCGATTATCACCTATCGATAATGCCCGAGAAAGACGGTGGTGTTGATCTTTCGGGCGTAAGTACGGGTTGTTACAAACTGGACAATTTTGAACCGGGCGTCCGACTTTCAATGTCGCGATTTGATAACTTCTATAGCGACGACCGCGGTTTTTTTGACAAAGTCGAAGCGCTGTCACTGATCGACCCAAATGCACGCCAGAATGCTTTGGTAACTGGGGAAGTCGATGTTGCGGACAGACTTGAACTGAAAACGGTTGCGCTCGTTAAGCGTAAGCCCGGTATGGTCGTTCAAAACATCACCGGTTACCAACACTACACATTCCCTATGCATGTAGACACGGCACCTTTTGACAATGTCGATGTCAGGATGGCGCTGAAACTGGCCTTTAATCGTGAGGAAATGGTTCAGAAAATTTTGCAGGGTTATGGATCTGTCGGCAACGACCATCCGATTTCGGTTGCCAACCGGTACCACAACGGCGAAATGCCACAACGGACCTACGATCCAGAGAAGGCCAAGTTCCATCTCAAGAAAGCGGGCGCTGAAGGAATTACGGTTGCGCTGAGCGCTGCAGACGCAGCATTCCCGGGTGCTGTCGACGCAGCGGTTCTGTACAAGGAAACCGCGGCAGCGGCCGGCATCAATGTCGACGTGGTGCGTGAGCCGAGCGATGGCTACTGGTCCAACGTCTGGCTCAAAAAGCCCTGGTGCGCCTGCTACTGGGGCGGTCGTGTAACCGAAGACCAGATGTTCTCCACTGCCTATGAAAGCGGTGTACCGTGGAACGACACAAGATGGTCAAACGAACGATTCGACAGCCTGCTCATCAAGGCGCGCGCTGAACTCAATGAATCGCTTCGCCGTGAAATGTATTACGAAATGCAGACCCTTGTGTCTGATGATGGTGGAACCGTCGTTCCTATGTATGCTTCCTATGTCTTTGGACATAGCGACAAACTGGCCAATTCGGGCACTATTGCAGGCAACTGGGACCTGGATGGCGGCCGCCTTGCAGCACGCTGGTGGTTCGCATAAGACCTGCCGGATACGGCAAAGGAAAAGGGAGGCTTCGGCCTCCCTTTTTTATTGCAAATCAGAGCAAAGAAACGGGGTGAGGTTTTACCCTCACCCCGCATTCAAACCCGGTTAGGCCTTCCACCAGCGTTCGATCAGCTTGTAGCCGTCGAGGTTCCAGTTACCTGCAACCTTGTCCGGGTGGCGCAACGTGTTCTTGTCGAACGCCATCACGTGATTGGCGAA
>Ga0070726_10002685_pt1 | contig 15791 bp, 12 predicted proteins | sample tdAd471_FD_67275 | JGI IMG/M metagenome (GOLD analysis project Ga0070726, IMG submission 67275) | Marine sediment microbial communities from the Atlantic coast under amendment with organic carbon and nitrate - tdAd47.1 | ecosystem: Environmental > Aquatic > Marine > Coastal > Sediment | place... | reverse complement strand
GAACTGCAGCGGGCCGCCGGCGCGCTGGAACGGCTGATGGAACTGCTGGAGGCCGAGAATGAAATCGTTGCGCCGGACAATCCCCGGCAGCTGGACGGAGAATTCAAGGGCCTGCTGGTCATCGACCAGGTGCGCTTCTGTTACCCCAGCCGCCCGGAGACACCGGCCCTTGACGGCGTCTCCCTGACCGTCAGACCCGGGGAAAGCCTGGCCCTGGTGGGTCCCTCCGGCGCCGGCAAATCCACGCTGTTCGACCTGGTCCTGCGCTTCTATGACCCCCAGTCAGGCTCGATATGCCTCGATGGCATCGACATCAGGGAACTGGATCCGCTGGACCTGCGCAGTCATATCGCCATCGTCTCCCAACAACCCACCATGTTCACCGGCAATGTCTGGGAAAATATCCGCTATGGCCGACCCGATGCCAGCGACGAGGAGGTTCATGCCGCGGCCGAGGCGGCCTTTGCCAGTGACTTTATTCACAAGCTGCCCGAGGGTTATGACAGCCACCTGGGTGAATCGGGCATTCGCCTGTCCGGCGGTCAGAAACAACGTATCGCCATTGCCCGGGCAATCCTCAAGGACCCGGAAATACTGTTGCTGGACGAGGCCACCAGCGCCCTGGACGCGGAAAGTGAACGCAAGGTCCAGATGGCCCTGGAACAGCTGATGGCCGATCGCACTTCCCTGGTCATCGCCCACCGGCTGGCCACGGTAATGAATGTGGACCGCATCGCCGTGCTGGACAGCGGCAGACTGATTGACGAGGGCACCCACCGTGAACTGCTGCTCAATTGCCCCCTGTATGCCAAACTGGCGAGCCTGCAGTTTGCCGAGGGCCGCGCCGCCTGATCGGCAGGCTCCGGGCGTACACATCCAGCTTCAAACCATCCAGTGGACTGGAGCTTTCCGTAAAGTGCTGCTCTCCCTCTTCTTCTTCCTCTCGCTATCGAGCGCCATCTTTCTGACGCACCCTGAGCAACTATTACACTAGTAGCCCATTAAAAGTCACACAGCGAATATCGCACGCGAATCAGAGAGTTTCGCCCACTTTATCAGGACAACGTCGGGATAGTTTGCCGGGTTCTCATGTAGTTAACATTGCGACCTGTTCAAATACGGAGAAACTCCACACTCACAATTCGCGACCTCGCTATCCCGGTTATGCGGGACCCGCGGTATTCAGGTTCCAGGAAATCCGGCCCGCTTCACCACTCTTGCTTCTGCGGGTGGCTACGCCAACCGACTCAGAATGCTTTTGAGGAAAGCTTCAATGGAAAGTCTGGACACCACTGCTTGAAACAGCAGTTTTTGTCAGAGAGGCGGCATGACAAAGCCAGAATCGCACATCAGGCATGGCTCTGATCATGGGTAAGTTTCAAGATCAGACGGGAAGCAAGGGGCGGCTCCCGGTTGTAGTTGTAAAAAAGCAATAATAATCATATGGTGATTCCACTATTTTGACTATAGACAGGAAGCTGAGATGAGAAGACGAGATTTCTTAACCACGCTGCCCGGCATTGCGACGATGCCATTGATGCTGCCGCAGGCCGCCATGGCTGCACAGTCGGCGCGCCTGAAGATCACCGATGTCCGTTTGATCCGGATCAGGCTGATCGAAGACAAGGGCATCCTGGCCCGACGCGTCGATACGCCCCGCGGTGGGTTGCACGTTCAGATTGGTAACTTCACTGTGACCGAAGTACACACCGACCAAGGCCTGGTGGGTATCGGGCCCGGTATCCCGCCGGAAAACCTCGAGTACGTCAAACAACTGCTCGTCGGCAAAGATCCTTTCGAGATCAATCAGCATGCCGCGGATCTATACCGCCCGCAGCGCAGATGGGGCGCCTCGGTAGAGATCGCGCTTTGGGACCTGCTGGGCAAGGCAACGGATCTGCCACTCTACAAACTCTGGGGTGGCGGGCGCGATAAAGTCCTGCCCTACGCGGCCATGTGGGGCATCGGCACCGTGGAGGATCGGGTCGAGATCGCCATCGGACTTAAAGAGGACGGCTGGCGCGCCATCAAACTGCGTTCGGGTTTCAGGACCATGGAAGAGGACGTGCGCGTCGTGGAGTTGGTCCGGGAAGCGGTGGGCGATGACTTCCACATCCTTTGCGACGGCAACAAGGCACCCGGCGACGCAGATGCCAATGGGGAGGATCCCACCCTCTGGAACTTCAAGCGTGCCTACGACACGGCGATGGAGTATCAACGGCTCAACGTCTACTGGCTCGAGGAGCCCCTGCCCCGCTACGACTACGAGCGCCTGGCGGAGCTCAATCGGCTCCTCGCCATGCCCATGGCCGGCGCCGAGGCGAATTGGGGCATCCACGAGTTCAGGTGGCTTCTTGAGCAGGGCTGTTTCGACGTCCTCATGCCGGAGATTGGCGATATAGGCCCCCTGATGTCCCGTACTGTGGGGACCCTCGCAGCGGCTTACAACAGACAGGTCTCGCCGCACTCGGCTCCCTTTGAACGACGATTGGTCAATATCTGCGGAATCCACCTTATCGCGTCCATGCCAAACGGCCCGATAACAGAGTTCATTCATGAACCACCGCACGCGGATATCTTCGAGGGCTGGCAGGTCTTCGAGAATCCCCCTGTCCTGGAAGCCGACGGCTCTATCAAAGTGCCCCAGGGCCCGGGCCTCGGTGTTACATTCAGGCCGGATCTGATCGAACAGATCTGAACGACTGACAGGACACCGCACTACTGGCACAGTGCGGTGTCCTGTTCGGTACCGTTCTTCTTGCGACGCAGACAGGGAAGCGCGTTCTGTGACCAATCAGGAATTGAGAGTACCGTGATTCTCGAAGTAGCAAGTCTCAATGTCAAAGAGGGTCAAGAAGCAGACTTCGAGTATGCTTTCGATCAGGCACAGCACATCATCTCGGCAATGCCAGGCTATCTATCCCACCAGATGCAACGCTGTATTGAGCGACCAAATCGATACCTCCTATTGGTGAATTGGGAGACACTCGCAGATCATACGGAGGGTTTCCGGCAATCCGAGCCTTACCAGGAGTGGAAAGCGCTACTTCACCACTTCTATGATCCGTTTCCGGAGGTAGAGCATTACGAGAAAGTCAATGATGGTGCCAATGCCTTACAAAAACGCGATTAACTTCGCGCCTTCGGCGCCGGAAATCGGCTGCGCCTTTACCGGTTATCTAAGACGTTATCCAGCGTAAATCGGTGCTTTCGCCGGTATATTGACATATCGTATTTGTCAAATCCGGTCGGCAGAGCAGTTCTTCCAATCAATTCACGTGGCCTGGAGTCTTCTCTGGATGCCCTACCTGATTGATCGAGATAAAAAAACAACACTGAAAAATTCGGCGCTCTATCCCTGGCGACAACCCCGGACCTGGATGCGGATGCGCCACAACAGTTTTCAGTAGTATTATGCACTCCGACTATCTCCCGGTTCGAAATCATGAGTAGCTGGAAAATCAGAACTGCCAAGGATAAGGATGCGGAAGGCTTGATGCAATGTATGCACAAAGCCTACTCTGAGTATGCAACGCGGTTTGCGATTGGCTCTTTACCACCGTTGGAAGTTGACTACGCAGCAGAGATTGCGAATTACCCTACCTGGGTCGCCGAAATGAATGGAAATATTGTCGGCGGGCTCATCATGAGTTTTGATGACGCAGGCGCGACCCTGTCTAACATCGCGGTTGATTCAGACTATCAGGGTCAAGGACTGGGGCGTGGACTAATCAGCTTTGCGGAGAATCAAGCAAAAGAACATGGATATCCCAAACTGCGCTTAGCTACTCATGCATTACTCATAGAAAATCTGGCGATATATCGTCATCTTGGCTGGAAAGAATCCGATCGTAAAAATAACAAGGTATTTTTTGAAAAGGAATTATTTTAAACCGTACATTTTTCAGCAATTAACAAACCGCTCTATGGGTTGTGGCCTCACCCCCGGCCATCAGCTTCCCCAAAGTTCGTTCAGGACTTCCAGCTCCCGCTGGCCCTTCTCCTTGTCCGGTTGTGCCAGCATCATCAATGCCAGTTTCCGGGGATCAAGATGGGGATTATGCTGCCTGGCACGGGCGATGTACTTCGGCGCCTCCTCCGGCCTGCCAGCGAACCCGCACCCCAACCAATAGAGATGGCGGGAAACGTGGCTCGCCGTGCGGCATCTGATCCGGCCTTATTGCAGCCGGTCGCTACCGCTCAGCTCGATTCCCAGGGCACGAAGCTGTTTCTCGGCCACGGCGTCACCGGTACTCAGCCAGCGCTGGTAAACACCCAGTATGTCCTCGGCACTGAGGGTATGTGTCCTGGCACAGGCGTCCGCCACCATCTCCAGCATGCGCCCGAACGTATGGGCAAGCTCCGAAAATATATGCCGATTCTGACGGGCGTTATCCGCCAGGTAGTCATAGGCGCTGCCGCCCATGCCGATGAAATAATCCCGCCGAATGCCGTGGCGGGCGAAACGCTCCGGAAACAAGGCGCCCAGGAACAGGGACATGTCACCCAGTTGCTGCAATAACAGGCAGCGTTCCCGATCGTTACCGGCCTTGAGGGCATCGCCATAGAGCAGCGCCAGTGGACGCAGGGTCATCTGGCCATCCTCGTAGGAGAACAGTTGTTCACTGCGACCAAAGCGGTCCAGCATGCTGCCGAGGTACCAGCAGGTGTCGTCGTGGGGGGGAGGACGCAGTCGCTCTGCGTAACGGGTCAGGCGTTTCTTGAAATAACTCGCCAGGGATGTCTCCGTTATCGGTACCTGGCTGGAATCTAACAGCATGGCCACCTCCAGACTGCGAACCAATCAACCCTACTATATGCCAATAATTTCCGGTAAATCAACGTCGTTACCACGACCAGTTCACGCTTCAACAGCATCGTCGGCCCGCCGTTTCTTCGCAGCAACCCCGGCACTGACAGGTCCTGACCTGCGCCACGGTATGGACAGGAAGGCACCAGGACTGACACCGGGCCAGAAACCGACGCATTCCCGCCCGGCCAGGATGCCGATCGGTAACGGTAAAATATTTTTCCCACGGTAGCTTGAAAACAGTCGAGACTGACCCTATTAGAGCGTTCACACCGACCTGGACCCGTTCCCGGCCCGGTGTAACTGATTATTACCAACCTGTCAGCAAGATCATCGGCTGGCGTAGACGACGACTTAAACACAACGACTTAAACAAAGGTACCTAACCACGACAAACTTGAGATTGTCTTCTAAAGGAAGGAGGTTTTTCTCATGCATATCAGACCCCTGTATGACCGCGTGGTCATACGCAGACTAGAGTCCGAAACCACCACGTCCGGTGGTATTGTTATCCCCGATTCAGCCAGCGAGAAACCCAACCAGGGCGAAGTGATCGCCGTGGGTCCGGGCAAGTTGCTGGATAACGGTGAAACCCGTCCCCTGACCGTCCAGGTCGGTGACCGGGTGCTGTTCGGCAAATACACCCCGTCGGAAATCAATCTGGATGGCGAGGAAGTACTCGTTGTCAACGAATCCGACATCCTCGCTGTGATCGATCAAGACAACTCCATGGAGAAAGCGGCATGAGCGCTAAAGACATCAAATTCAGTGACAACGCCAGGGAGCGCATGCTGGCTGGCGTCAATATTCTTGCCGATGCGGTCAAGGCCACGCTGGGGCCGAAAGGTCGGAATGTGGTCCTGGACAAAAGCTTCGGTGCTCCCAAGATCACCAAGGACGGTGTCACCGTGGCCAGGGAAATCGAACTCAAAAACAAGTTTGAAAACATGGGCGCCCAGATGGTCAAGGAAGTGGCCTCGAAAACCGCCGACGTGGCCGGGGACGGCACCACCACGGCGACGGTCCTGGCCCAGGCCCTGGTCAGGGAAGGTCACAAGGCCATATCCGCCGGCTACAACCCCATGGACCTGAAACGGGGTATTGAGGCCGCGGTAAGGGCGGCCACGGAAGAACTGCAGAAACTGTCCAAACCCTGTGACGACAACAAGGCCATCGGCCAGGTAGCGACAGTATCGGCAAACTGGAACGCCGATATCGGTGACATCCTGGCCCGGGCCATGGACAAGGTGGGTCGGGACGGCGTCATTACCGTTGAGGAAGGCAAGTCCCTGGAGAATGAACTGGACGTGGTCGAAGGTATGCAGTTCGACCGGGGCTACCTCTCTCCTTACTTTGTCACCAACCAGGAAAAAATGCAGGTGGAACTGGACGATCCCTACGTCCTGTTGTTCGACAAGAAAATCAGCAACGTGCGGGAAATCGTGCCAATACTGGAATCCGTCGCCAAGGCCGGACGCCCCCTGCTGATCGTTGCCGAGGATATCGAGGGCGAGGCTCTTGCCACCCTGGTGGTGAACAACCTGCGTGGCGTGCTCAAGGTCTCTGCCGTCAAGGCACCGGGCTTCGGTGATCGACGCAAGGCCATGCTGCAGGATCTGGCGGTGCTGACCGGTGGCAAGGTGATTTCCGAGGAAGTCGGACTGAACCTGGAAAAAGCCGATATCGAAGACCTTGGCAGCGCCAAGCGCGTGGTGATTTCCAAGGACAACACCACCGTGGTGGACGGTGCCGGACAGAAGTCAGCCATCGACGGTCGTATCGCCCAGATTCGCGGCGAAATTGAAGCGACCAGTTCAGACTATGATCGTGAAAAGCTCCAGGAGCGCCTGGCCAAACTGTCCGGTGGCGTGGCAGTCATCAAGGTCGGTGCCGCCACCGAGGTGGAAATGAAGGAACGCAAGGACCTGGTGGACGATGCGCTGCACGCAACCAGGGCCGCGGTTGAAGAAGGTATTGTCCCTGGTGGTGGCGTCGCGCTGGTACGCACTGCCGATGCCATTCGCTCGACAGTGAAGACAGCCAACGCCGACCAGAAAATCGGTGTGGACATCACCTTGCGGGCCATGGAGGAACCTTTCCGCCAGATCGTTGCCAACGCCGGCACCGAGCCCAGCGTGGTCCTGAACCGGGTCCGCGAAAGCGAAGGCAGCCACGGCTACAATGCCCAGACCGAGGCATTCGGCGACATGCTGGAGATGGGTATCATCGACCCGACCAAGGTCACCCGCTCGGCACTGCAGAATGCCGCCTCCATTGCCGGTCTCATGCTCACCACCGAGGTCATGATCACCGACAAGCCGGAAGACAGGAAGGACTCGGCCGGTGCCGGAATGCCGGACATGGACTACTAGGCCAGGCAGTTGAACAGCTGGAACGGGGCAGTGGCCGGGCAACAGCTCCCGCCACTACCCCCCACCAACTGTTGATCCACTGACTTGTTGCATCAGTCTGCAAAAGCTCCAGTTAGCGGGAAAGCCCGACTTTCCCGCTTTTTTTTCTGAGGCGAAGTCGTCGCCATTTTCTCCTGTCCTGCGAGTGCCTCCCTGTCGTCACGAGTCGGCAGGAACCGGCAAACGCCCTCGGAAGCCCGGTTTGAAACGGTTGAGAAATTGCCGCGTCAAGACGGTGACACCTGGACAGCGAGTTTTCATAATGACAATGAATTAAGGACCGGGCTGACGGTAACCCGCGACAAGCCTTGTTAACCGGTCCGGCCAGTCAGGAAAATCACGCCGTAAACAATTACCGACGCGATAATATAGAAACGTTCGACGCGCCTGCGACGCTGCTGGTCGTCCCGGGCGTGGCTGATATCCAGGAGCGCCTGACGCAGCAGGAAAGTATAGAGGATGTAGTACAGAAACGGGATAACGTGTACGTGCAGGGGATAATCTTCCAGGGTCGTTCCGAACCAGTCAAGAATCCAGCCAATTTCGGCGTATATCCCGAACAGACCCAGCCCGGCATTGATGAACATCCAGCGTACCTGTTCGCGTCCGAACATGGTCAGGTAAAACACCAGGTAAACGAAAATGGCGAAACCGCCGTGCAGGTAAAGAAAAAAGACTCCAGGCCCTTCCGGTGAATAGGCCATGAAGAAGCCGGACAGACCGAACGCCAGCATGTGGACCATGAAGAACGGGTACACTATTTTCCACGGCACTTCGTCACCCTTGCTGTATTTTCTGCCGTTGATGGTAATGGCGCCCTGGAGCTTCATAAACTGCCCTGGTTAAGGTAAGTCTGTTGATCAATGGCAACCAGGTCCCTTGATGTCATTGCCATCGGCAGGCGGAATTGCCTTCAGGTTTACTGCTCTGTCGACATTGGTGGAAAAACCTTAAGTGACGAGTGCGACAGGGCTGACTTTTTCCACCCATGGCCAAACGGATGAGAGGACACGTATTCGGGTCAACTCGGTCTTCTGTACTGAATAAACAAATTGTTTAATAGGTAAGCTCAGTACCAGTGGTTTGCAGCCGGGTTCGGCAGAGCCAGGCATCAAACATCAACAACCAAGAACCCCCAAACAAGAATCAACAATTCAAGAATCAACAATAATCTACCGACAAAACCGACAATAAAAATCGACAACAAAAATCGACAACAAAAAAAGTAGCGTCAGACTATGAAAATATGGATTACTGCCCTGGCTCTTCTGATAATTCCGCCAATCAGTTCGGCCCAGGGCAATGCCGCCGATCAGAACGTACCGGAAGATGAGGCAGCAGCCGGTTCCACCGTGGTCTACCCCGCCGCTTATTTCGCCCAGTATAACCCCATCACTGCCAACGACATGCTGGAACGCATTCCCGGCCTGAGTATCGGTCGCGGCGGACCCGGCGGCGGAGGCAATGATCGCGGCCTGGGCACCGGCGGCAACCTGCTGATCAACGGCCAGCGTATTGCCGGCAAAGGCAACTCCGCCAGGGATCAGCTCGACCGCATCACGGCCGCCGAAGTGGAAAGCATCGAGATAATTCGCGACACGTCCGGCGCGCTGAATGTTCGCGGCGCCAGCGAAGTCGTCAACCTCATTCTCATCGCCGCGGAATCCCGCTCCAGCACTACCGTGGAACTGGTCAACAGGCTGAACCACGACGATACCTTCGAAACCGGCGGGTCCGTGGCCTGGTCCCGGCAATCCGGAAACTTCCAGTCGCTGATCAATGTCAGGTCGCGTCCCAATTACGAGAATCGTGACAACCGGGAGGTGCGGGTGACTCCCGACGGGCAGTTGCTGGGCACCCTGTTCGAAACCAACATCCGGGACCAGGACGAACACATCTTCACCGCCAACCTGAGTTACAGCACCGGGCCACACCGGGTTCAGCTGAACACCCTGGCCAGCGAAGGCGATCACCCGCGACCGATTCGCCGGGACTTCGTCGACTTTACCGATGACGGCCCGGTGGACAGCATCCAGGAGGAAAGCATTGACAACAGGGAGCGCAACTGGGAGGTGGGGGGCGACTACGAGTTTTCCTTCGACAATGGCTCCCGGCTGTCACTGCTGTTCGTCGCCAATGATGAAATCCGCGACACCGTGCGTGAACGGTTTGAGGCCGACCCGGCCGACCAGCCCCTGACCAAGAACCTGTTTATCGATTCCCAGCGGGAGCGGCGTGAGTTCATCGTACAGGGAAACTACAACTTCTCACTCACCGACAGTCAGTCTTTGCGCGTGGGAATGGAACGCGCCGATACCCAGTTGGACTCCAGGCTCTTCATCGGCAGCCTGTCCGGTTCTGAACCGCCGTCGCCGGATTTTGGCGGCCTTTCACCACTGCGCTCCATCTCCAACCCCGGAACCCGGGTACAGGAAATACGTTACGAGGGCTTTGCCTTTCATAACTGGACCCTCAGCGAGAAGAGCTCGCTGGAAAGCAGCCTGGTCTACGAGACCTCGGAGATTACCCAAAGCGGGGTCATTAACAAGTCCCGGGATTTTCAGTTCTGGCGTCCCTCCTTCGACTACCGCTACAACTTCACCGACAATTTCCGCTTCCGCGGCACCATCCGACGCGAGGTTTCGCAGTTGAGTTTTTCATCGTTTGCGGCCACTACCAATGAAGAAGACCGGGATCGCAATGCCCTGGCAGGCAACCCGGAACTGGAACCGGAGACCAGCTGGAATTATGAAGGCGAACTGGAATACCGCCTGCCCAATGATGCCGGGGTTCTGTCCAGCAATGTGTTCTATGCCGACATTGATAACCAGATTGGCCGGATCAACGCCACTGTCGATCCCGATGAACCCCTGTCCGCGACAGGTAACGTGGGACCGGCAAAGCGCTGGGGAATGTTCAACCGCGCCAGCCTGCGCCTGAATTACTTCAAGCTGCCCAACGCCATCGTGTCGGCGACCGTGGGCCTGTTCGATTCGGAAATTATCGATCCCTTCCTCAACAACAAGCAGCGCACTGGTGGGCGGGGTTTCGGCAACTTCGGTTTCCGCCATGACGTGACTGCGCTCGGCCTGAGCTACGGGCTTGACTACCGCCACTCCATCTGGGGTGGCTACTACGACATTGATATCGTGACCATCACCCGCAACGACCGGCAACGTTCACTGGATCTGTTCGTGCAGAAAGTCATGTTCGACGACTGGACCTTCCGGCTGGAGTCGGACAACACCCTTGATGCCTCGGAATGCCGCTTCCGGCAGCGCTTCGATGGCACCACCATCGACGGCACCGTGGCGTTGATTCAGGATTCCTGCAGCAGTCGCTATCGCCGCTTGACGCTCACGGTGCAAACCACGTTTTAAGGAACCTCTGATCAGTCGGGGAAGTACTCTGGCTTTAGGGCGAGCCCACTGACGAAATACCTTGCCGCCGGCATAACCCCCCAACCACAGATCCAGCTTTCAAACTGAGCCATCACTCAATAAAGACACTGGGCTCGGCCTGTAAGCCCCCTGGGACGGGGCCTGTCGAGGGCCACGGGACGTCAGGAATCCGGTACGCGGCCCCCGGTGATCTGCTTCATCAACCGTCCCCGCTCCAGGCGCTCATCCGCATCAACCTGGTTGGCCAGCAGCACCGATTGATCGTCGACGGTGGAGGGAAAGCGACGCAGAAAATCCCGGGCTGTCATGGCCCGGTTCAATCGTACCAGGTCAATACGATGGGGGCTTACGTCCCGGTAGCGGGCCCCGGTAACCGGGCTGAAGCTCATGATGGCCTCCGCCAGATCCGTGCCCGTGGTTGCCCATTGGTCTGCCAGTGTATACCCGATTACCTGATAGACGATGGCATCCTTCAATGCATACAGCACCAGACCGCGAACGGGATTGCCCTGCTGCCCTTCCGGAGGCGTGACACTGAACTCGGCCCAGGCCACCTCGAGCCCATTGAGGGTCTGGCGGTTACTCTGGTTGAAGGTAAGCCCCTGCTGCTGTTGAAAATCCGCCAGCGCCGCCGCCGGCGACGCGGCCTCGGCCAGAGACAGTTGCATGACGGCATTGTTGCCGGGTGCCGCCGCCTGGACCCGCTGTGGACTGTTCTGGGTATTCCAGCCGGCAGGGAAGGTCAATTCGACGGCCAGTTGCGGCTGAATAAAACGCTGACCAATGAAATACCCCTGACGCGGGTCCTCCCCGTACACGAGGCCATCCAGCCGGGCCAGAAACTCGTCCCGGGCGATTCGATAGTCGCCGAAGTCCTGCTCTGCCCTGGCCAGGCGTCTTTCATTGGCCGCCACCCGGTCACCGGGCTGGGGATGGGAAAGCATCCAGCCCGGTACGCCCATCTCCTCGGCGCTGGGGCTGGTGGACTCCAGCATGCGCATCACGTCACTGATGCCGGCGGGATTGTATTCCGTGCGCAACATATAACGATAGCTGAGCTCGTCTGCCTGGGCCTCGTCTTCACGACCATACTTCAGTGACAGCAGTTGCAGCGCCTGCATAAAGGCATCGGAATTGTTCCTGACCGTCTCGGATAATATCGCGCCGCCGATCAAACCGATCATGCCAAGCTGCTGTTGAGTGATCTGCTGGGCGGAGTGACGGGCGGTGACATGACCCACTTCGTGGCCCAGTACAGCCACCAGTTCCGCCTCGGAATTCATGTTGGCGAGAATGCCCCGGGTTATATAGATAAACCCGCCGGGCAGCGCAAAAGCGTTGATCAATTCATGGTCCACCAGCTTGAACGACCAGGGCAGCGCCGGCCGTTCGGAAATGTCGGCAATGGACATACCCAGGTCGGTGATATAGGCCTGCAGGTCGTCATCCGGGTACAGGCCGCCGAACTGGGCGGTGGCGGCGGGATCCGCCTGCCGCCCCATCTGGATCTCCTGCGCTTCGCTGACAAAACTGAGTTCACGCTGGCCGGTGGCGGGATTGACCGCACAGCCCCACGCAACGCTGAGCAGGATGAAAAACGCGGGTCGCAGCAATTGTCTGATCATTTCGGCATTCAAACCGTCACCTGTTGCAGTTGAGGAACCTCTGATTGTATGTGGAAGTGCTCACCAGTAATCTGAGTACCGGGTATTCTACATGGAATCCGGTGGACAACCAGCTTCAGGGTTGTCGTGGCCGGCCCTGTTCAGCGGCAAATACCGGCGCCAGCAGGGCACCGGCCAGTGACCCGCAAGCAGCCAGCAGGATATCGGTAATATCCACGTAACGCCCGACTACCGTCAACTGCAGCAGTTCCATCCAGGCACCGAACAACAGGCCGGCAACCCCGGCAACCAGCAACAGCGACCGCCGCCGGAGACGCAGCACCGTCGTCGGCAACCAGGTTGCCAGGCAGGCACCCAGTGGCGCATAGAGAATAAATTCCCGCACAATATCGATGGCGGAACTGACGGAGCGGGCAGAAAAATGCAGCCGGAATGGCAGCAGGTTGCTATCGGATAAAAACTTGTCGCGGACAGCGCGAATGGACAGCTCGAACTCGTAGGGCGACAGTGAAACGGAAACCAGTACCATGCAGTAAAGCAGCAGCATGCTGAACAGCAGGTACGAACGGCTGCCTATTTCCCTGGTATCCTGTTTTTCGGCAAGGCTTGCATACCGCGACACTACCCACGCCACCGCCAGCCCGGCGGTAAACCCCAGCACCGGCACCAGCACATCGCTGCGCCCTGAGCGAATGAACAGGTTGGCAAACTCCACCAGGACGGCAAGCAGCAGGCAATGGCTTGCCGGAATCATCAGGCCGGATCGGCCCCGGCGAAGCTGGATATAGCTGCTGAGGAAAGCCAGGGGCAGGAATGGCAGTATCCTGAGGGTCAGGTACTGAATCGGGACCGGGTCGCGAAAATGGTAGAACGGATCGACTATCAGTCCCGGCATGGCCCCATCACCGGCCTGCAGCTTACTGAAAACCTGTCCCAGTGAAACGCTGATATCCAGCGGCAGCAGCGATGTGACCACGACGACGGCCACGTACATGAAACGCAGCCCGGCAAGGTGATTAAGCCGGTCATCACCACCAACGCTGTTCAGGCCCAGCAGGCTGGCAGGCTGCATGCCGAATCGCAGGATTGCCGACCTGGCGATGACGAAACCCAGGATATACCCGCCACAGTTGCTGATCACGTCGGTGGCGTCGGAGAAGCGGCCGATAAAAGCCTGTACCATTTCCACGCCAATGCTCAGCAACAGGCCCAGCCACAGGTAGATCCCGGCCCGGCGCAGCCGCTGCCGTTCGCCAAGGAAAAGGGCCACCAGGAACCCCAGTGGCATGTAAAGCAGGATGTTGGTGGAGATGTCCCGCAGATTCCACCAGCGCAGGCGAAATTCACCGGCCAGGAAAAACAGCTCATCGGCTCCCGCACGGGCAGCGCGTCGCGCCGTCACCGCATCGGCCTGGTAAAAACTGGCCAGGCCGATAAACAGAAGGTAAGCGAGAATCAACAGGGCAAAGTAGAGAAGAGCCTGGTTGCGGCCACGCCCTGCACCCGGCGCCAGGTATCCCCTGCCGTTTCCGGATGGACTGTTCTTATCTGACCACAAGTGCTTCTGGCTCCGTGTTGCGATCGCCCGGCCGGGCCCGGTGGAATCCGCCTGGCCGGTGCCGGAACGGGGCTCCTTGCGGCACTGCCCCCGCCTGCTGTAATCTGCATTCTGCCAGTAGCAGCCCGCAGGTCCGGCGGCTCAACCAATCAATCGATCTTCCGAGGAAACCCGAATGTCATTACTTCGTCTGAAAGTCATTTTACCGGCAATTTTCCTGGTGTCAGCCACCCTGGTGATAAACAACCGCAGCCACTCCCAGGATGCCGACCTGCAGCTGGATCTCACTGCCGCCCTGTTCGACTGTCTGACCGCCATGACCAGGGCCGACGGTGGCGATTTCTTCGTCGATAATTTACTTGGCAATCTGGACGCAACCCTGGCCGTGGCCAATTCGCCCACTGGCGGCACCTATCCGCCGGGCTCGGTGGTTTCCCTTATCCCCACGGAGGTCATGGTGAAACACAACGAGGGCTGGAATCCGGAGACCAACGACTGGGAATTCATCGAGTTGAATGTCTCGGCGGATGGCAGCGAATTTGCGGCACGCGGCACCACCGAAGTGGTCAACCAGTTCGGTGGCAACTGTTTCGATTGTCACCGCCTGGCCCGGCCGGAATGGGATCTTATCTGTGGCACCGATCACGGCTGTGCACCGCTGCCGGTTCCCCGGGAAACGATTCTCGGCATGCAGGCGGCGGACCCGCGCTGCGTCCGCGATGATTGATCCGGTAGCACGCCGCGCCAAGAGATCCCAGGGCCCGCATCAGCCGTGACCGGGGATGGCCGTGGGCCTGGATTGATGGCGGCAGACTGCTCAGCCGTTTTTGCGTAAACCGCCAAAGGCGGCAAACAGGTCCTTGAAGAAACCGGCCAGCTCCAGGCTCATCAGGGCAAATTCCTGATCGAACTGCTGCGCGGCGCTGTCAACGTCGGCCACGTCACCGCTTTCCTCCAGCATCCCTTCGAAGCGGACACGCCGGATCGACAGGTCGTCATGAACAATGCAGCTCACTTTATTGTTCCACATGACCCCCAGGCTCTTGACACGCTTGTCGGCGGCCAGCATGGCACGCAATTCGTCGGTCAACAGATCCTGTCCCTTGCAGCGCACCACGTTGCTGCCATCCAGCGGATTGTACAGCTCACAATCATGCTCGATGGTGAATTTGTGCGTGGCCTTCTGCTCCTGGAGCCAGCGGGTCATGACGTCTCCCGGGGAACGCCTGACCTCGGGATTGGCCACCGGCAATGAACCGAGGCTGTCCCGCAACAGGTTCAACAAGGCTTCCGCCCTGGGTGCACTCGGCGTGTCGATGATCAGCAGGTTTTCTGCCGGTGCCAGGTAGGCGAACAACAGCTGGTTCCTGACAAAGGCCTGGGGCAGCAGTGACGCGTAGACCTCGTCCTGTATCTGCCGGCGTTCCTTGCGGTAAACCTTGCGGGCCTGTCGCTCCTCCAGCTCGGCCACCCGTTCATCGGTGGCATCCCTGACCACGGAAACCGGCAACAGGCGCTCCTGTTCCTGGGCGCAGATCATGGTGTATTTGCCGACCGTATGCGTCAGCATCTCACCATCCCTGCCCAGGGGGCTGATCCAGCCGAGGCTGGACTTGTCATAGCTGCTGCAGGGCTGAAACAGGTTGTCCACCAGGTTTTCCTCCAGCTGCTCCGGCGTCAGCTGAAATGGTTCGGTCAGCACAACCAGTCGAATATTTTTAAACCACATAGGGAACCTCTGATTAAGTATGGAAATACTCTGGCTTTCAGGCGAGTTCACTGACGAGGCGTCTTGCCGCCGGCATGCGTCCGCCTGTCAAGGCGAGACAACGAAGGCAGTGGGCTCGCCTGAAAGCCCCGACCGGCGGGGCCTGTCGGGCGCCACTGCGGTGTTGTCGCGCTTGGCAAGGGCGACGGCCATTCCCTGCGCACGACGCCTTGCAGTGACGCCCGACAGACTCCCGCAGAGCACTTCCATACTTAATC
>Ga0070726_10002684_pt1 | contig 15792 bp, 13 predicted proteins | sample tdAd471_FD_67275 | JGI IMG/M metagenome (GOLD analysis project Ga0070726, IMG submission 67275) | Marine sediment microbial communities from the Atlantic coast under amendment with organic carbon and nitrate - tdAd47.1 | ecosystem: Environmental > Aquatic > Marine > Coastal > Sediment | place... | reverse complement strand
AGCCGTTTTGCCACATCATCCACCGTAATCCCGCAGCTTTCTTTAATCGGGCGTAAATCAATAATACATTCATGCGCGACGCGACCATTTACGCCGGTATAAAGCACCGGATAATGCTCTTGTAGTCGGGTTGCTAGGTAATTCGCGTTAAGAATCGCTACTTCCGTCGCCTGCCGTAGGCCGCTCGCACCCATCATTTTGATATACATCCAACTGATGGGTAAGATTCCTGCGCTGCCCCAGGCTGCCGCAGAGACCGGGCCAACCGCAAATTGTTCGCCATTTTTGCGCAACGTGTCATGCCCTGGCAGGAACGTCGCCAAGTGTTTGCCGACGGCTATTGGCCCAACACCGGGACCACCTCCACCGTGCGGAATACAAAAGGTTTTATGCAGATTTAAATGCGACACGTCGCCACCAAATTGCCCCGGCTGGCATAGCCCAACCATTGCATTTAGGTTAGCGCCGTCCATGTAAACCTGACCGCCTTGCTCGTGAGTGATGCGACAAACTTCTTTAATCTGATCTTCAAATACACCGTGTGTCGAAGGATAAGTGACCATAATTGCAGCGAGATTTTCGCTATGCTGTTTTGCTTTGGCAGTGAGGTCGTGTAGATCAACATTACCCCGTTCATCACACTTCACCACCACAACTTTCATATCGCACATCTGCGCTGATGCGGGGTTAGTGCCATGCGCTGAGCTGGGAATCAGACAGATATTTCGATGCCCATCACCCCGGCTTTCGTGATATGCCTTGATCGCCAACAATCCAGCGTATTCACCTTGTGAGCCGGCATTGGGTTGCAAGGAAACCGCGTCGTAGCCAGTCACCACACAAAGCATTTGCTCTAACTCCGTGGTTAATTGCAAGTAACCGGCAGCTTGATCTGACGGCACAAAAGGATGAATATGCGCGAACTCAGGCCAGGTAATAGGCAACATTTCCGCCGTCGCATTCAGCTTCATGGTACAAGAGCCTAACGGAATCATGGCTCGATCGAGCGCAATATCCTTGTCCGCTAAGTAGCGCAAATAGCGCATCATCTCGGTTTCCGAGTGATAGCGATTAAAGCATTCATGCTGTAATACCGCACTCGTGCGCTGGAGCTGCTGTGGCAATGCTACCGATACCCGAGACTGAATTTCTTCCACATCAAAGGTAACCTTTTGATCGAGGGCAAATATCGCCCATAAACGCTCTATATCCTGCGCTTTAACGGTTTCATCAAGGGAAATACCAATACTTGAACCATCAATTTCTCGCAAATTTATTTGCTGTGCTCGTGCCGCCTGATGAACTGCCTGGGTGCGATCTCCAGTGTCAATGAGCAGGGTATCAAAATAGCTTTGACTGGCAACACGCCAACCTAATTGAGTTAGCCCTGCGGCCAGTATCTGGGTAAGTTTATTAACCCTTTGCGCTATACGGGTTAATCCATCAGGCCCATGATATACCGCATACATGCTCGCCATGACCGCTAACAACACCTGCGCGGTGCAAATATTACTGGTCGCTTTCTCACGACGAATATGCTGTTCCCGTGTTTGTAACGCCAACCGATAAGCAGGGTTACCCTGGTTATCAATCGACAGGCCCACAATTCGCCCTGGCAGGGCACGCTTAAATTCTTCTTTGGTTGCCATATAGCCCGCGTGCGGACCACCAAAACCGAGCGGAACGCCGAAACGCTGACTGGAACCGATCGCGACATCTGCGCCTAACTCACCGGGCGATTTCAATAGCATTAGACTGAGCAAATCCGCCGCCATCACCACGAGTGCTTTATTGGCATGCGCCTGTTCGATAGTGCTGCTATAGTCGTAGATTTCGCCGGAAGCAGTCGGGTATTGCAACAGCACACCAAAACAATCGAGTGCCGCTAAATCAGTCCGATGATCACCCACCACGACTTGAATTCCAATCGGTTTGGCGCGGGTTTTGACCACCTCAATAGTCTGCGGGAAACAGTCCTGGGAAACAAAAAAGACTGAGCTTTTAGATTTGCTCATACGCTGACACAGCGTCATGGCTTCCGCTGCCGCCGTCGCCTCATCTAGCAGCGAAGAGTTCGCCATATCCATGCCGGTAAGATCGGAAATCATGGTTTGAAAATTTAGCAAGGCTTCCAGCCGTCCCTGAGAAATCTCCGGCTGATAAGGCGTATAAGCGGTATACCAGCCTGGATTTTCCAAGATGTTACGTAAAATGACATTCGGCGTATAGCAGTTGTAATAGCCTTGTCCGATCAACGATTGGTACAGCTTATTTTTGCTCGCAACCGACTTCAAATAAGAAAGCGCTTCCTGCTCCGAGCAACTTGCACCAACTGCCAGCGGTTGATCCGAATAAATGGTAGCGGGAACTACCTCTTTGATCAAAGCCGACATGCTATCGAGGCCCAGCTGTTGCAGCATTTTTTGCTGCTCTGATTCATTCGGCCCGATATGGCGCGCTATAAATTCATCGTTTGACGCTAGCTCGGCCAAACTGCTCTCTTGTTGTGACACCTGTTGCGACATCAACTCTACCCATCTTAAATAACTAAAATGAAAACGGAGCCGAAATCGCTCCTACTTACTTAACGAACTTCTTACAGAACACTAAAAAAGACGCTACTCACTAACATTCGTCTTCCAGATAAGCGTTGTAGCCTTCCTCATCCAGCCATTCACTGTCATCAATAGGAGCGTCAATTTTTAGCTTAAAAAACCAGCCTTTCCCGGCTGGATCTTGATTGACGGTATCGGGCGCATCGGCCAGCACCGCATTAATAGCGACTACCGTTCCAGAAACCGGTGAATTAATTTCTCCGGCAGCTTTAACCGATTCGATCACCGCCGCCTCTTCACCTTCGACCAGTTCACGACCTTCTTCCGGCAAGTCAACAAATACCACGTCACCGAGCTGTTCTTGCGCATAGTCGGTAATGCCGATGGTGACCATTTCTCCATCCACCAATATCCATTCATGCGACTTAGTGTACTTAAGTGTGCTCATTTCAGTTCCTCGCTAAAATATAAACCTGTTAATTTTTGTCGGCTGAAAACAACATCTGCCAGGCAAGCCAGGAAACACCCGTTTACCCGCGAAAATAGTGCTGCGGCACAAACGGCATTTTCACCACCTGTACCGGAATCCGCTTATCCCGCACCAAGGCATGTAGTTCTGTCCCTAACGGCGCTTGCTCGTTTGCAACATAGCCCATGGCCACCGCCGCATTGAGCGATGGCGCAAAACCACCACTGGTTACCCTGCCCACCAGATTACCATCCGCATCCACCAATTGCGCACCTTCGCGCACCGGCACACGTCCCTCAACCTGAAACCCCACGCGCTTTTGCGTTACGCTATTCATCATTTGAGACAAAATTACCGGTGCCCCAATAAATCCACCTTCTTTATCCCCACCAGTTCGGCGTGACTTGGAAATGGACCAGCTCAAAGCAGACTCAATCGGACTGGTCTGGGTATCCAGATCATGTCCATAAAGGCACAACCCCGCCTCTAAGCGCAGCGAATCACGCGCTCCCAGGCCAATTGCCTCGACCTGTTCGAAGGATAAAATCCGTCGCGCAATTTTATCAGCATGTTGGGCCGGAAGCGAAATTTCAAAGCCATCTTCGCCGGTATATCCAGAACGTGTGACATAGGTTCGCACGCCCTCGATTTGAACCGCGCAACCGGACATAAAAACCAGTTCTGTCGTTGCTGGCGCCAAAACCGCCATCACCTCTTTCGCTGCCGGTCCTTGTAACGCCAGCAATGCTTGATTCGGCAAAGGCTCCACATTAATTGCGGGTTCGAGGTGAGCACGCAGATGGGCGATATCCTGTTCTTTGCAGGCTGCATTGACGACCACAAAAAGCTGATTTTCAGCCCACTTTGTAATAATTAAGTCATCCTGAATACCACCCGCTTCATTGGTGAAAAGCGCATAGGATTGTTTGTCGATGCCTAAAGTTTCGATATCCACAGGAACCAGTTTTTCCATGGCTTGTGCGACACCGTCACCACTTAATATGAGCTGCCCCATATGCGATACATCAAACAGTCCAGCCTGAGCACGGGTGTGCAGATGCTCTTTGATGATGCCCATGGCCTTATACTGAACCGGCATTTCGTAACCAGCGAAAGGCACCATTTTGCCACCTAATTCTACATGCAGATCATGCAACGGCGTTTGTGCTAACGGCCCCTTGGAATTGGTACTTTCAGAACTCATGCTTTAATCCTACCGCAGTAAAATATACGGCCCTTTACGAGGGCCGCGCTTGACGCAAAAGAGAGTTATCCTATAGCCTTACCAACAATTTGTTAAATTAATAATAAAAATGCTCGTATTTATATTACAAATGGGATGATCGCCATGAAAAATCTCCCCATGGATGTACTGAGATCCTTTGTGACTGTCGCAGAGCTGCGTGGCTTCACCCAGGCCGGGGAGCTGTTAGGCCGATCACAACCGGCCATTAGCTTGCAAATCAAACGCCTCGAAGACATGGTTGGCTCGCCCCTGTTAAAACGCAGTGGACAACAGTTGGCTTTAACGCAATCAGGTCGCCAACTGTTTGATTACGCAAAAAAAATATTAGCACTCAACGATGAGGCGCTGACACAGTTTATAAAACCGGAGGTCAGCGGGCGTATTCACTTTGGGATTCCCAGCGAATTTGCCACCGCACTACTACCGAAAATTGTTGGCCGTTTTGTACAGTCTTACCCAAGCGTAACTTTAGAGGTCACCTGCGATTTAAGTAAAAATTTATTAAACACGCGATCGGCTAGGACTTTTGACCTAGTGCTTGCGCTGCATGACGATCCCAATGCAAAACGCAATGACCGTATCAAGGTTGAAGAGCTGGTTTGGGTCACTAGCACCGACCACCAAGCCCACCTGCAGCCAACCGTGCCGCTAATTGCCGCCCCCCAAGGCTGCATCTACCGTCAACGTGGTATTTCTGCGTTAGAAAAAATCCATCAGCCTTGGCGTATTGTCTATACCATCCCGGACTTAACCGGCATTCAGGCCGCCATTGAAGAAGGCCTTGGGGTCACTGTTTTGGCGAAAAGTACAGTCCCCGACAATTTGCAGATTATTAAACCTTCCGATAAATTCCCCAAATTAGGCAAAATAGGTGTTAGCCTCAGTTACCAAAATAAAAAGTCCAATGACGCCATCACTCGCCTAGTGGAATTTATTAAAACCAGTTTGAGTTAAGCCACCATGACCAACAGCACTCCGCAAAGCATTATTCTAGTTGGCATGCCTGGTGCCGGAAAAAGCACCATCGGCATTCTCCTTGCCAAAGAGCTTGGCCTCGATTTTCTGGATACGGACGTCGCCATTCAAGTGCGCGAAGGCAAAACGCTCCAGCAAATAATGGATGAGTCCAATTATCTCAAATTACGGGATATTGAAGAGCAAGTGCTACTTGCCACTGACTGTCGCGGAAAAGTCGTCGCAACCGGGGGTAGTGCGGTATACAGCGAGGCGGGCATGGCGCACCTGAAAGCCCAGGGTCTGGTGGTATTTTTGGATGTTCCACTTAACGAACTGACACACCGCATTCATAACTATGAAAGCCGCGGTATTGCACGCCACCCCAACCAGAGCTTTCCGGACGTCTTTACGGAACGCTGCCAGTTATACCGTAAATATGCCGACCTAAAAATATGTTGCGACCAGCTTTCACCCGCAGAAATTTTAAACAACATTATTGCGGCGTTACTGCCATAATCAAACAATCCGCAGCTACTAAGCCCAATAAAGTCAGGCGACCCACTACTTCATTAAAGGTATTTCGCATATCAACTCGATTTGTTCGCAAAATATTCCTTGGAGAGCCGGAAGACGAGGGGACTTAAAAGCATCAGCGCAATCAAGTTTGGGATGGCCATTAAGGCATTAAGCGTATCCGCAATCGCCCATACCAACCCTAATTGCGCAATGGCGCCTAGCGGAATTGCGCTAATCCAAAGAATCCGAAAAGGCAATATCGCTTTCACACCGAACAAATATTCTGCACAGCGCTCGCCGTATACACACCAACCCAGCATGGTGGTAAAAGCAAATAGTGCTAAGCCAATGCTGACCACATATTCACCACCAGGCATCCCCAAACTAAAGGCGGATGTAGTGAGCGGTGCACCATTCAGACCACCACTCCAGACACCCGTTACTACTATTGCCAAACCAGTGATGGTGCAGACACAGATGGTGTCAATGAAGGTGCCGAGCATCGCAATAACACCTTGGCGCACCGGATCACTGGTTCGCGCCGCAGCGTGTGCAATCGGCGCACTACCCAGTCCCGCTTCGTTGGAAAATATACCTCGTGCCACCCCTTGGCGCAGTGCCAAAGCAACCACAGCACCACTAAAACCACCGGTCGCCGCATGACCAGTAAAAGCACTTTTTATGATTAATGCAAACGCCGCCGGAATTTCAGCCAGATGGATCACCAAGACGATCAGTCCAGCTGCAATATAAGAAATCGCCATCAAAGGCACCAGCTTACCTGCCACCTGAGCAATACGTTCTATCCCGCCCAATATGACACTGGCGACTAACAGGGTAATGACAACCGCAGTGACTTCAACCGGAATAGCAAAGGTGCTTTCAAGCACACTTGCCACGGAATGGGACTGTACCGTGTTGGCCAGCCCAAATCCTGCCAACGCGCCAAAGATGGCGAAAGCAGTTCCTAAAAACGTCCACTTTGGTGATAAGCCGTTTTTAATGTAGTACATGGGGCCACCGACATACTGGCCCTTTTCGTCTACCTCACGAAATTTAACGGCTAACACCGCTTCTGCAAATTTGGTCGACATCCCGACCAGCGCCGTACACCACATCCAAAACAACGCGCCGGGCCCACCAATCGCAATCGCCGTCGCTACGCCCGCTATATTACCCGTACCAATAGTGGAGGAGAGTGCTGTCATCAGCGCATTGAAGGGTGAAATCTGGCCTTCTTCCTTACTCGACCGACCCTGCCAGAGCAGGCGAAACCCATAGCCGAGTTTGCGAATAGGCATGAACACGAGGCCAATGGTCAGATAAACACCCGTGCCCAGCAGTAGCACGATCAACGGTACGCCCCAAAGCACATTGTTGACCTGATCCACGAAGCTCTGCAAAGCATCCATCGATATTTCCTCTGTTATAAAGACCTTTTTTTATTTCTTTCGTTTTAGCCTGACATTATTGTCAGGCAAACGCGGCTTACAACATAATTTTTGGCATCACAAAATTGTGCATCACCCTACCGACAAGCGGCTGTCACTATTTTTTATACACCGGAAAATCACGGCATAAGGCTAATACTTGCTCGCGCACTTTGGCAATCGTTGCCTGATTACCAATATCGTCCAGCACATCACACATCCAGCCCGTCAAACGTTCCACTTCAGCTTCTTTAAAACCACGGGTGGTAATCGCCGGAGTGCCGACTCGCAGGCCGCTGGTAACGAATGGCGATTGTGGATCTTTTGGCACTGCATTTTTATTGGCCGTAATGTTGGCGCTGCCCAGCGCAGCATCTGCGTCTTTACCAGTGATTCCTTTATCAATCAGATCCACCAGCATCAGGTGGTTTTCGGTTCCACCGGAAACGATATTATAACCACGCTGGATAAATACACTGGCCATCTTCTTAGCATTTTTTACCACCTGCGCCTGATACTCTTTAAAGGATGGCTCCAAAGCTTCTTTAAAGGCAACTGCTTTAGCCGCAATAACATGCATCAGCGGGCCACCTTGTTGCCCAGGAAACACAGAAGAGTTAAGTTTCTTTTCCAGCTCAGGGTTAGCGCGCGCCAGAATTAAACCACCACGCGGACCGCGCAACGTTTTGTGCGTAGTGGTGGTGACGACATCAGCAATAGGGATAGGGTTTGGGTAATGACCGGTAGCAACCAAACCAGCCACATGCGCCATATCCACCACAAAATAAGCACCAACCATATCGGCGATATCTCTAAAACGCTGCCAATCAACGATTTGTGAATATGCCGAGAAGCCAGCAATAATCATTTTTGGTTTATGTTCTTTTGCCAGTGCCTCGACCTGTTCGTAATCAATTTCACCCGTGTCCTCGTTGAGGCCATACTGAATAGAGTTATAAATCTTGCCGGAAAAGTTAACTTTCGCACCGTGGGTTAGGTGCCCACCGTCCGCCAGGCTCATACCCAAAACGGTATCATGCGGTTGTAACAACGCCATATAGACTTCGGCATTGGCTTGCGAACCAGAGTGAGGCTGCACATTCGCGTAGTCGGCACCGAACAACTCTTTAGCACGCTCAATTGCCAACTGTTCCGCAACATCCACATATTCACAACCACCATAATAACGTCGCTGCGGATAACCCTCGGCATATTTATTGGTTAATACGCCTCCTTGAGCTTCCATTACACGTGGGCTCGCGTAGTTTTCTGAGGCAATTAATTCGATGTGCTCCTCTTGTCTTCGCTCTTCATCTTGAATAGCGCCGAACAACATGGGATCGAAATCAGCAATTTTATCGGCAGAACTAAACATCTTTTACTCCTGGCAGAAAATCAAGGATACCCTTTCAGAAACTCAGGGTATTAGGCGACGCGCCCGACAGAAATGAGCACCATCCTATAGCCTTAACTTTGATTTGTTAAATTAATAATAAAAATATACACATTTGAAATTTAAATGCTTTTCACACCACAAGCATTTCACACTTTATGGACTGCGGTGCATCGTGCCATGCGCCTTGGCTGCAATCTGAAAAAAGGGCGTTATTTTAACCGAAAATCAGGCGCATTTGTCACCTAAACTTGGGGAAATTTAGGGCTTCTTGTCTAATCACAAATAGCGCACAAAAACTCCATATGCTCGATAAAACTGACATTTGTGCGCCACTCAAATCCATATTAATTCAAAATATTAAAAATATTTTGGCACAAAACCCCACATAAAAGATAACTCCTATTAGACTGCTTACTCCGCCACCGCTCCGTTATTCTGTGATCTGTGCAAGGCATAGGTGGACAACATCGCAAACACTAATGGTAATGCCAGCAATAAAAAATAATCCGCCTGCTCCCAACCGATTCCGATTAAAACCCCCGCTACATTAGGTCCAAGAATAGCGCCCAGGCGACCAATACCAATGCCCCAACCTAAGCCCGTATTGCGCAGAGTGGTCGGATACAAACCTGCTGCTGCCGAATAGAGCCCGATCATACCGCCAATGGTGAAAAATCCGAGCACAAAGGCGAGTAGCAACAACACCATTGCTGAGGCATCGATCAAGGCAAAAGCAACCATGCTCAAGGCCGCCAACAGAAAAAAGCCGATGATTAACCGATACAGCCCAAACCGCTCGGAGAAATAACCAAGCAGCAACATGCCCAACAGGCCTCCGGCGTTAAGCGATGCCCCGACTAAAATACCCTGATCTTTCGGCAAACCGGCGTTGACGATTATTTGTGGCGTCCACAACAGCAAGAAATAGAGCGTAAGCATGCTCATAAAGAAACTCAACCAAAGTAGCAGTGTGTTGGTTTTAAGACTCGGCGAAAGTATTTGACCAATACTTGCTGGCGGTGGCGCTTTGCCCGTTAAAGTTGGCAACTCAGTTATCATGCTGTGCCCCAACCGGGACAATACCCGATTAACTTGCTGCAAGGCATTAGCTGGCCGTTGTGCCATCAAAAAATGCAGTGACTCTGGCATAAATAACAGCACCACCGCCACCATCACCAAGGTTGAGAGGCCACCGAGAATAAAAACTACCTGCCAACCAAAGGCTGGAATGAGCGGAGCGGCAATCAACCCTCCCGCTAAAGCCCCTATAGGATAACCACTCTGCAGAAAGCTGATAGCGAAATTACGACGTCGATCCGATGAGTATTCGGCCACCATAGTATTCAAACTGGCCAGCAATCCACCGACGCCCAGCCCGGTGATTACCCTCACTATAACCAGTAAAACGACGGAATTTACCAGTGCGGTACCCACCATAGCAAAGCCAATAACGGCGAGGCACCACAGAATAATTTTACGCCGCCCAAAACGATCCGCGAGCGGCGCAATAAACAGCGCACCTAATGCCATCCCCGCTAATCCCGCACTCAACACAATACCGAGCTTTTCCGGTGCTAATTGCCACTCCTCGCTAATAGTCGGCGCTGCATAAGCAATCGCCAAGACATCAAAACCATCCAGCATATTAATCAACCAACAGATCAGTATTATGCCAATCTGTAACGATTTCATCTGGCCCTGGTTAATCGACTTTATTAAATCTGCTTGCTGCATAACCTTAATTACCTCTTGTTATTATCCGTCATAAACCCAGTCTAAAGACGGGTAAAAATACCGTGCCCATCAGTGACTAGTACGCTATGGTTTTTATTAGCAGTTGATGTAAATCAGATAAATCCCGTACCGCCAGATCGGTATACTCTGGCCAAGGAAATTTTTCCGTCGTGTCCACGTGTACCGCTGCCACACCCGCTGCCCGTGCACACTGCAAATCATAAAGATAATCCCCAACCATTAAGGCCTGGCCCATATCTGCCTTCCAATGATTCAACAAACTGTGAATGCCTTTGGGACTGGGCTTGGGCGCGATTTCATCCCGACCCAACACGTGCGGTGCTTCAAAATAGTGACTTAGGCCGATCGCCTCAAGAGCAACATGGGCATTAGTTTTGGAATTACGCGTCAGCACGCCCATACGCACGCCCTGTTCCGCCAAACGCCTAACCAAATCTGCAGCACCCACTGAAGGCTTGGCTGCGCTCGCCAGACCGATCTCTATTTCATCCAACACTTTTTGTTTTATTAGCGCTTCTTGCTTCGATAATTGACTAAGATGCAGCAAGATGTCGGCATCAGGCGGAATCTTCAATTCCGCTTTTATTGCCTTAAAATCATGTTGTGGCAGCGTTAATGTGCCATCCAGGTCGAAAATCCAGAAACGCCTAATTAATATACTGGTATTTTTCAAGAATACTGACTCAGCTAACAGGTGTAGGCATTAGCATTATTGCAAACCACACGTTATTCTTACTGGCCAGAAAAATCAACGCAACAACGTTGCTAATTTTGGATTAACATAAATCGGTAATTTCATTTTAACTTTCACGTATTTATAATCACCGCACTAAACCTCACTACTACTCTAAGAATGACACGATGGATATTGACGATAACAACCCAAAACCTTCCGGTGAACTCGCTCTTCGAACTTACGCTTTACCCAATGATACTAACGCGCATGGCAATATTTATGCGGGCTGGATAGTCTCGCAGATGGACTTAGCCGCCTCAGTTGCCGGTGAAAAGGCCACTCGCAGCAGAGTAGTGACCGTCGATATCGGTCAAATGGATTTTGTTTCTCCGGTGAAAGTAGGTTCAGTAATAGATATTTACGCCACGATCACTGAAACCGGCCGCTCCTCCCTAACCATCCAGGTCGAAGTCTGGGCCCACAAGTACGACGAAACGGACTTCCACAAGGTAACGGATGCGCAATTCGTCGTGGTATCGGTAGACCAGCAAGGCCGCGCGCAAAGCATCAACCAGCATTAATATGGCCTTCAGCAGCGCCTGCCAAACCTTTATTAAAGGTGTCGAGTATCTCAATGAGATGCTCGGTCGTAGCGTAGCCTGGCTGACCTTAGCGCTGGTCTTACTGACCTTTATCATTGTAGTTTTGCGCTATTTGTTTAATGTCGGTTCAGTCGCACTTCAGGAATCTTTGCTTTACCTACACAGCCTGATATTTCTGATGGGCGCCGCCTATACCCTGCGCCACGACAGCCATGTCCGGGTGGATATTTTTTACCGCCCAATGTCAGCACGAAACAAAGCCTGGGTCGACCTGTTCGGCGCAGTGTTTTTACTGATCCCCTGCTGCCTGTTTATCTTTACCATCTCCTGGGAATACGTTGCCAGCTCCTGGTCTTACTTCGAGGGCTCTCGGGAATCCGGTGGCATAGATGCTATCTTTGCCTTAAAAACACTACTCCTTATTATGCCCGCAACTGTTCTGCTGCAAGGCCTTGCGCAATCAATGCGAAGTCTCCTGATTCTTACTGGACAGATTGATCCCAACAATCCACCACCAGCGACTTCACCCTAATGGAATTCATGTCGCTAGCGCTTTTCATCGCCGTTATTCTTATTTTAATTGCTGGTTATCCCGTCGCCTTCTCGTTAGCAGGAACTGGCCTTCTCTTCGCGTTCATTGGAATCATTACCGGCAGTTTTGACCCCGCCTTTTTAGAAGCCGTGCCCAACCGCATTTTCGGCATCATGATCAACGACGTGCTTATCGCCGTACCCTTGTTTGTTTTTATGGGTGTGATGCTGGAAAAGTCCAACGTCGCCGAGGAACTGCTCGATACCATGTCTTCATTATTTGGCAAATTGCGCGGCGGTCTGGGCATTTCCGTGACACTGGTGGGTATGCTAATGGCCGCCAGCACCGGTATCGTCGGCGCAACCGTAGTTACCATGGGCCTGCTATCACTACCAACCATGTTGAAACGAGGCTACGATATTCCCCTTGCCACCGGCACCATTTGTGCTGCGGGTACACTGGGCCAGATTATTCCACCCTCCATTGTGCTGGTCTTACTCGGCGACGTTATGTCTTCCGCTTACCAAGAGGCGCAACTGGAAATGGGCATTTTCTCACCAGAAACCGTTTCCGTGGGCGATCTGTTTATGGGCGCACTGATCCCCGGCCTGCTGCTGGTGTGTCTCTATGTTCTCTACATCTCGCTCGTCGCAATCTATAAGCCTGCCGCCGCACCCGCGCACCCAGAACAAGAGATAGGTAATGCTTCAATAATGCAGATTTTGAGAGCACTAGCGCCGCCGCTACTGTTGGTTGCATTGGTCTTAGGCTCAATACTTGCTGGAAAAGCCACGCCCACCGAAGCCGCCTCAGTAGGAGCGGTAGGTGCCATGTTATTGGCCCGCATCAAGGGAAGCTTTAACCTACCAATGCTACGTGAAGTGATGCGTTCCACCACGCAAGTCAGCAGCATGGTCTTTATGATTCTGATCGGTGCAGCAATATTTTCATTGGTGTTTAGAGGTTTCGGCGGCGATGATCTGGTACGCGAATTCCTCAGCGACCTGCCCGGCGGCGTAATGGCCGCCATGATAGTAGTAATGCTGGTGATGTTTTTCCTCGGTTTCTTTCTCGACTTTATCGAAATCACCTTCGTCGTCGTACCGATCGTGGCACCAATATTACTCAACATGGGTCTAGACCCGGTCTGGCTCGGCATTATGATCGCGATTAACCTGCAAACCTCTTTTCTGACACCACCCTTCGGCTTCGCGTTGTTTTACCTAAGAGGCGTCGCTCCCGATTCCGTCGCCACCAGCCAGATTTACCGCGGAGTGATTCCTTTCATCGCGATACAACTTGTAATGCTGGCGATGATTGCCTATTGGCCACAATTGGTGACCTGGTTGCCGGGAAAAGTTTTTTAGGGGATGCTATGGCCCTAGGTATTGAAAATTACCGAAATTTACGTGCCAAAAAGGGGGCTCAGACTTTTGAGAAAAGACAACGGCTCTCGGAAGAGCCGTTAAATGAATTAACTATGACCTAGCTCATCTTCCGTCTAGCTAGACCTATAACGCCTATTAAACCAAAACTAAACAACCATATGGTCGCTGGAACCGGCACCGCACTGATTCCCCCCAGAGCCTCATCGGATGCAGTGATCTTGAAGTTATCAAATACCGCGTAACCGCCTTGCAGTAGATCTACCTGCAAAGTCACATTACCATTCGTCGAGCTGCTCGTGTCAAATGCAAATACCCCATGCGTCCAGTCGAGCACATCTTGTGCCGACAATTTTCCAATCAGTTCCGCTGAATCTAATACAGTGCCTGACCCCGTGTTTGATGAACCCGATGGGTTATCAAAAAGAGTAAACTTGAACTTCGGTAAATCTCCATTCACGAATGGGCCGCCGGGGCCATCTAGCCCCAAGCTTGAAATATCGATAGCGAAATTGAAGAAGTCGTAACTACCGATATTGAAAGACAAGCCGAGTAAATCATTTTGTACCTGCGATAACATTCCGATGGCATAATTTTCTCCCGTATTCGTTGAATCCGAATATCCAGTTCCAAATGCCTGGCTCCCTGTCAACAGCGCAGTTTCAACGGTAAAATTTTGCGCGAAAGAAAAGCTCACTGGCTGACCGCCATACAAAGTATTCACTGATTGCTGTGACAGATCCTTGTATCCACTGCCGGAGCCATTCACAAACCCTACCGGTGACTCAAAGTTCTGATCGTAGATGGTAATAGTAGAGGCGTTTGCAGCTATCGGCATTGCCAAAATTGTAGCTACTAGAAGAGCACTCCTGTAAACAACCGAAAGAATACGGTTGGTTTGATTAATTCCCGTCATTAGTTCCTTTTTCATAATTGATTTCCGCCAGCCTTGGAATGAAACCAAGCAACATACAATATACATGCCATTACCACCATCACGATAAGTATCAATGACATATTTGATGAACGTTATGGGCTAGGGAATTCGTTTGTAAATTATCTCGACACTCGACTGTATAAAATATCAGCTTCGTGTCCAGCCTCAAGCATAAGTCGAACAAACTCAATCCTCTGCCCGAGCCTCAAAATACGCCTGTTCAGAAATCATGTGCCAATTAACCGCTTCCTTATTAAACGCTTTAAAGGAATCATAAACCTTTTGCGTTAAGGGGTCTTTCGCTGCTTCTTCAACAAGCACCTGACTGGAAATTTCACGCAATTTGCGCAGCACTTCATCGGGGAATTTACGTACTTGCACTCCGTGTTCTTCTACCAGTGTTTTCAACGCCCGGTTATTTTCGGCGGTGTAATTGGCCAACATATCCATATGCGTCGCTTTGGCGGCTTCCCGTACGATAGCTTGCAAATCAGCAGGCAGAGCGTCGAAGGCTTTTTTGTTAACCATTGCTTCGAGAATCGGACCAGGTTCCTGCCAGCCAGGGTAATAGTAATATTTAGCCACCTTGTGCAACCCGAACGCCAGGTCGTTATACGGCCCGACCCATTCGGTGGCATCCAGTGCGCCGGTTTGCATTGAAGGGAAAATTTCTCCGCCTGGCACCAGCACGGACACGCCCCCGGCCCGGCTAAATACTTCGCCGCCTAAACCGGGGATACGCATTTTCAGGCCTTGCAGGTCTTCGAGGCTGTTGATTTCCTTGTTAAACCAGCCACCCATTTGAGTGCCGGTATTGCCCGCTGCCAGAGGGATCAAACCAAAAGGTGCGTAGACTTCTTCCCATAGCTCCATACCTCCGCCATAGTAAAGCCAACCAGCCATTTCCTGGGCGTTCATACCAAAGGGTACGGCGGTAAAAAATTGTGCCGCAGCCGATTTACCTTTCCAATAATACGCTGCGCCATGACCAATTTCCGCTGTACCGCGTGCGACCGCATCAAAGACTTCCAGCGCACCCACTAATTCATTCGCGCCATAAACCTTCACTTCAAGACGACCGCCACTCATTTCGGTAATGGCTTTCGCCATATAGTTAGCGCCTGTTCCCAGTCCCGGGTAATTCTTCGGCCAGGTGGTCACCATTTTCCATTTGATCACTTGCTGCGGTTGCTGCGCGGAATTCGCTCCATTATTGGCCGCCCCGTTTTGGCCACCACAGGCAACCAGACTGGCCGTTAGTACGATGATTATTAACGATTTTATTTTTCCCATGATGTCACCCTTTTGTCGATTCTTTTTATGCAAAGGATTGTTA
>Ga0070726_10002682_pt1 | contig 15797 bp, 19 predicted proteins | sample tdAd471_FD_67275 | JGI IMG/M metagenome (GOLD analysis project Ga0070726, IMG submission 67275) | Marine sediment microbial communities from the Atlantic coast under amendment with organic carbon and nitrate - tdAd47.1 | ecosystem: Environmental > Aquatic > Marine > Coastal > Sediment | place... | reverse complement strand
ATTTCTCATGAGACAATTTGGGCGACACAAGCCCAAGTCGCAAAAGCCTTTAGTGTAAATGTCCGTACTGTAAACGAACACATTAAGAACATCTACAAAACAGGAGAGTTAAAAGAAGGTTCAACTATCCGGAAATTCCGGATAGTTCAGAAGGAGGGTGGACGAAATGTAGAACGTGAGGTGAATCACTATAACCTCGATGCTATATTGTCAGTTGGGTATCGTGTCAACTCTAAAACAGCCACTCGTTTTCGTCAGTGGGCAACAAAAACTCTTCGATCGCACATTGTGGAAGGATATACAATCAATCGTCCACGAATAAAAGACAACTATAATGCTTTTATGAAAGTGGTTTCAGATGTGCAGGCGGTACTCCCAGAACATGTCACACTTGATCCTAAGGCGATGCTTGATCTTGTGAAAGAATATGCAGTTACGTGGGTATCACTGGATGCATATGATAAGGAAGAACTGAAGTCTGTTGGTGCTACAAAGCGTTCTGTCAAACTCTCATCCGACGAACTTCTCGAAGCAATTGGAACTTTGCGCAATGAGTTAATGCGTAAGAAAGAAGCGACAGAATTATTTGCAAATGAACGGTCTCGAGGAAGTGTGGAAGGAATCATTGGAAATGTAATGCAGTCTTTTGGTGGAAAGCCGGTATACAAAACAGCAGAAGAGAAAGCTGCGCATCTCCTGTACTTTTTTATAAAAAATCATCCGTTTACGGATGGGAATAAACGTTCAGGAGCGTTTGCTTTTCTTTGGTTTCTCCGGAAAGCAAAAGTTAAAAAGATGCGGAATATAAATCCTGCAGCACTTACGGCACTCACACTTCTTGTTGCTGAAAGTAATCCAAAAGATAAGGAGCAAATTGTTGCGCTTATCACACAGTTATTAAAATAGTCGTGCTACACTGTACTCATGAAAATCTATTTTGCCACAGACCACGCAGGATTTGCTCTAAAAGAGACAGTAATGTCGTATGTCAGAGATGAATTGGGCTATGACGTAGAAGATTGTGGAGCGCTCACACACGACGAATATGACGATTATCCTCGCTACATGAAAGATGCGGCAGAGAAAGTTGCGGCACACCCTGAAGACACAAAGGCTGTTATCTTCGGTGGCTCAGGAACAGGGGAGGCAATTGTTGCAAACAGAACTGAAGGAGTACGTGCTGCTGTATATTACGGAGGAAATACAGAGATGCTCACCCTCTCACGAGAACATAATGATGCAAATGTACTCTCGCTCGGCGCACGGTTTCTTTCCGAAGACGAAGCAAAAGAAGCAGTAACACTATGGCTCCAGACGCCATTTTCTGAAGAAGAACGTCATGTACGAAGAATCAAACAGATTGATGCGTAAGGTCGTTCCTGCGGTTATTCCAACCTCAAAACGACACCTTGATACCACACTAGAGAAGTGCGCAGATTTTGCTGATGAAGTGCAGGTAGATATTGTCGACGGTGTCTTTGCTGGGGAAGCCTCATGGCCATATAACCAGAACATCCCTCTTGATACCTGTATTGTTGATATCAATTTCCATGAGATACCGGTAGAGTTAGATCTCATGATACAGAATCCAGAAGAGACACTACCACTCTGGATACAGACAGGAGCAAAGAAGATTGTGATACATGCGAACAGCACACAGAAACTGCCAGACATTGTAGAAGACTGTGCAGCACGTGCAGTGCATCTAGGCATCGCGCTTACAAACGATACTGACCTCTCTGTTTTAGAGTCTGTAGATATGCAGCATGTAGACTATATACAACTTATGGGTATAGAGACTATCGGACTTCAAGGACAGTCCTTTGACACTCGGGTGCTGGATAGGATTAGAGAGATTAAAAATCTATACCCACAAACGCCAATAAGTATCGACGGAAGTGTAAATCAGCAAACGATTGCAAAACTTGCAGAGGCAGGAGCAGATAGATTTGTATCGGGGTCCGCAATTCTAAAGAGCGACAACTGGGGAGTGATATATGACGCACTGGTGCGTATTGCAAACGAGGAACGCCTATAGATTTATTATTGTACAGTTTATAGCGGAAGGTATATACTATTTCTAATGGAGGAGAAAACACTCAAAAAAATTATTCAAGACACCGCAAAGGACACGGCTGAGCGCATGCGCGAATTTCATCAGGAAGATATCAAAGTACTCAGAGAGAGTATGGATGTTCGTTTTGAAACGTTTGAGCAGAGAATGAATGAAAGGTTTGATGGCGTAGAAACAAGACTTGGTAACGTAGAAACAAGACTTGATGGTGTAGAATCTGCGCTCCAAACATTGCTCATTGAATTTAAGCACCACCGTGAAGACCAGGAATTACTTAAAAAAGAAGTTGAGGAACTACGGTCTCGTATACAGGTGCTTGAACAAAAGTTAGCAATTGCATAAACCTATAAACACCACTGACATCGTGGTGTTTTTTCATACGGTATACTTGAGATATATGCGTAATCTCAGTGACGACGATATCCGCTCTTTAGAACAGACGGCAAATGATATTCGTGAAAGTATCATAGAGTCGCTTGTTGAAGCAGGAAGCGGGCATACGGCAGGACCACTTGGTATGGCAGACATTTTTACGCTGTTGTATTTTGAGATACTAAAGCACAATCCAAAAGATCCACACTGGAGTGACCGAGACCGTCTCATTCTTTCAAATGGACATATCTGTCCTGTACTCTATGCCACCATGGCACACGCAGGGTACTTTCCAAAAGAAGAATTGATGACACTTCGTAAGTTTGGCTCACGACTCCAAGGACATCCACACCGAGAGTTACTCCCTGGATTGGAGACTAGTTCAGGACCATTGGGTTCTGGACTCTCACAGGCGGTAGGTATGGCACTCGCAGAGCGTATGGACAATCCATACTCTTCAAAATATTTCTACTGTCTTACCGGAGACGGAGAGTTAAATGCAGGACAAATCTGGGAGGCAGCTATGCTCGCGGGAAAAGAAAAACTGCACAATCTCATTATGATTGTAGATAGAAATGGTATCCAGATTGATGGATACACAAAGGACATCATGCCGCTTGAGCCGCTTGCAGAGAAGTTTGAAGCATTCAATTTCGACGTGCAGGAGGTAGACGGACACAATATACGTGCGATGCATGATGCTATTGGAAAAGCACAAACTGTATACAGCCAGCCGTCAGTCATCATTGCACACACCATTCCTTCAAAAGGTGTCGATGTCTTCGAGCGAGACTTTAGATGGCATGGTAATCCTCCAGGGAAAGGTCCGGAGGACCGTGTACCAAAAGACGAACAGGCAGCAGTTGCGCTTCAGCGACTCCGCTCCCTCGGCGGTATGATTAATGCAGATGAATAATATGACAGCAGACCATCTCAATCCAAATATCTTCAGCGACTCTCTAGAACGAGTACCAAATCGTAACGGTTTTGGTGAAGGTCTTAAAGCTGCCGGAGAAGCAGACAAAAATGTGGTGGCACTCTGTGCAGACCTTACCGAATCTACCCGCGTACAAGATTTCAAAGATGCATTCCCAGAACGGTATGTAGAGATTGGTGTCGCAGAGCAGAACCTTGCATCAGTCGCATCAGGAATGGCTGCAATGGGAAAGATTCCATTCTTCGCATCATATGCAATGTTTTCTCCCGGGCGTAGTTGGGAACAGATACGAACTACCATTGCGTACAACAATGTAAACGCAAAAATTGTAGGAGCACATGCGGGGATATCAGTTGGTCCTGACGGAGCAACGCATCAAGCAATTGAAGACATGGCAATCATGCGGGCTATTCCAAATATGGTGGTGCTTGCACCATGTGATGTACATGAAGCACGGCGTGCCACTATCGCTGCAGCACAGTATGACGGACCCGTATATATACGTCTGGGACGTGAAAAGACACCAGTGGTGACCACTGCAGCAACGCCATTTGCTATTGGAAAAGCAGAGGTATATCTACAAAAAGATGCAGCACACGAGCGAAGTGTCGGTATCATCGCAACCGGTACAATACTTCACAATGCACTGGTTGCTGCAAAGGAATTGAATGAAGGAGGTATTGGAGCATCAGTGATGAATCTCGCAACAGTAAAGCCACTAGATACAGAAGCGGTAGAATCCTTTGCAAAAAATCATGATGTCATCGTGACTGTTGAGGAACATCAGGTTGCAGGAGGTATGGGGTCTGCGGTTGCGGAACACCTATCAGAGGTACTACCAAAGAAGATAGTACGCGTTGGTGTTAAAGACGTGTTTGGACAGTCTGGAGATCCAGACACACTTATTTCATATTACGGAATAGACACCCCCGCTATTATCGCAGCAGCGAAGAAAGCACTCGGCTAGACTTTTCGTGGTACGTAGTCTGCTGGTGCATCAGCCAAATATCTATCAAGGTCTTCTTGTGTTGGAAGACCTTTTTGTGCGCCAATATGCTGCACTACAGACATAGAAGAAATTGGTCCCCAGGTAAGTGCTGTCTTAATATCGTGTCCCGCTGCAAGTGCTGCAGTGAATGTTGAAGAGAAAGAGTCTCCCGCACCGGTGCGGTCTACTGGCTCTTGTGGGTCTGGGTACATTGGAATAAACCAGACATCTTCGCCGTCAAGTGCATATGCTCCATTTGGCCCATCGGTAATGACAGGAATTTTTGGTCCCAAGTCTGACATCTTCCGAAGTAGTTCTGGTACGGGAGTATTTCCAATTCCAAGGATTTTTTCTGCCTCCTGTTTGTTACAAAAGAAAATCTCACAAAGTTCGTAAATATCCTTTATCGCTTCATACCCAAGACGAATCTGGAATGTACCTGGCTGGAATACCAATTTCGTTTCAGGATTTTTCCGTACATAGTCTGCAATGGTGTGGTGGAAATCCACCCCATTTTCTCCAATGGAAGAGAAGTATATATAGCGGGGAGGAGTCGCAAATTGTGGGAGGAGATATGGATACTCTTCGTGTTTGATAAGAATGGTACGCTCTGGTCCATATCGAAGTACGTAGTGATAGTTTGTCTGCTTATCCTCATGGATTTTCACGAAGTCTGTATGTACTCCTTCACGACGAAGGGTGTCGAGGCAGTCTTTTCCATTACGGTCGTGTCCAAGGTTGGTTACAAGCGCACTTTTGAGTCCGAGACGGTGTGCAGCAACAGACGCATTGGGAGCATTTCCAACAGCATTTACTACCGTGACATCTTCGTAGGGAAGCTTTGATCCAAAATCCATGAGCAACTGACATGGCTTTCCTTCAATATCGCACATGACCGTTGCGTCTTCTTTAGAGAGTTGGATAAAGGCATCTATGGTGATATCGCCTACGGCGACAAAATCGTATTGCTGTGACATATACATACAGTGTACAAGTGCGTGGAGTGCGGTACATCGCAGTACTGTTGATAGGGTATACTATAGGCACTATGTCACATATATACGTCACACGAAAAATCCCAGAAAAGGGAATAGCACTTCTTACAGAAGCGGGACATGAAGTTACTGTAAGTGAGAAAGATGGAGTGCTTACCAAAGAAGAACTCATCACTGCACTGCAAGGAAGGCCGTATGATGCCATACTCTGCCTTCTTACCGATAAAATCGATGGAGATGTCATGGATGCAACAGATGCAAAGATTTTTGCAAACTATGCTGTTGGATATGACAATATAGACCTTAATGCAGCAAAAGAGCGAGGAGTTACCGTGACAAACACACCAGGGGTACTCACAGAAACGGTGGCAGAATATGCATTCTCTTTAATGCTTGCGGTCGCAAAACGTATTCCAGAAGCAGACAGATTCACAAGAGCGGGAAAGTACGAAGGGTGGGCGCCAGAACTGCTTTTGGGAAGTGACCTTAAAGGAAAGACACTTGGTATTCTTGGTGCCGGACGTATTGGCTTTGGAGTGGCAGAAAAAGCATATCGAGGACTTGGTATGCGTATCATCTACAATGACATCAAACAGAATGAGTTCTTCGACAAAGATCTCAATGCAACATACAAAGAAGACATTGACGAACTCTTCGCAGGGGCGGATGTTATTTCTGTACACGTGCCACTCTTGCCAGCAACAACACACTTGGTAAATGGAGTACGTCTCGCAATGATGAAGAAGACTGCGTACCTCATAAACACCTCACGTGGTCCGGTGGTGGACGAGAAGGCATTGGTGGAAGCGTTGAAAACAAATCAGATTGCAGGAGTAGGACTTGATGTGTACGAGGATGAGCCAGTACTTGCAGAAGGGCTACAAGATCTCGAAAACGTAACCCTTACCCCACACATTGCTTCTGCATCAGTAGAGACACGAGGAAAGATGTCGGAGATTGCAGCACAGAATATTATCGCTTTTCTTACGGGAGACACTCCAGAAAACGTTGTGTCGTAGAGAGTGCTGTGCTATGCTCTCGACACATATATAAGGATACATATTATGACGGTACAACTAAACGTTACAAAACGAGAAGAACGCGGAAAGAAACTTGCAGCAATGCGGGCTGAAGACCGTGTACCTGCAGTCGTGTACGGCAAGAAGCAGGAAGCAACAGCAATCACTCTTGATCGGGCGGAATTGGACAAACTATTCCGTGATGGTGAGGAATCAACGATTATTACACTTTCAGGTATTGGAGACGATATCGAGGCGCTTATTCATGATGTAGAGTTCAACCCAGTAAAGGGTGGTGTACAACACGTAGACTTCTACGCAGTAGAGCGCGGTAAGGAACTCACCACTGAAGTATCACTCGAGTTTGAAGGTGAGGCGCCAGCAATTAAACTTGGCGGGTCACTGACGAAGGTGATGCACGAACTTGAGGTAACGTGTCGTCCAAGCGCACTTCCAAGCCACCTTACCGTTGATGTGTCATCACTCGTAGACTTTGATGCCCAGATTAAAGTGAAGGACATCGTACTTCCAGAAGGAGTAAAGACAGAGGTAGATCCAGAGGAGGTTGTCGCACTTGTTTCGGAGGTAAAGGAGGAGGAAGAGACTCCAGTAGAGCAGGTAGATATGGATGCTATCGAGGTAGAGGAGAAAGGAAAGGGAGAAGAGGAAGAAGAAAAGACAGGAGAGTAGAAAAATGCGGCACGAGCCGCATTTTTTGTATGTCACAGTCATGTATAATACTCCTGTATGCGTGTCGGTATTTTTGTAATTATACTTCTTGGTATCAGTTTTTTCAGTGCGCCTTTTGTAGGTGCGCAAGATGCATGTAGTGACAATATTGCTGGAAAATCTGAAGCAGAACTACAAGCAGACCTCGAGCGGTGTAATGAAGAAATTGCAGAGTGGCAGGCAATCCTTGATGAAGCAAAAGGACGAGTAAATAGCATCGACAGTGAAGTTGAGGCACTCACTGCCAAGATTCGTGCTGCTGAGGCAACAATTGGTGCAAAGAATATTGCGATTTCTCAACTCTCAAAGGACATCAATCTTCGTACTGAACGTATTGAAGAACTTGAGGATAGAATTGATACCGGTAGGCAGTCACTGGCACAACTTCTCCGAAAGACAAACGAAGTAGATGATTACGCACTGGTAGAGATTGTACTCAACAGCAAAGATATCTCAGAGTTCTTCCTCGACGTGGACAGTTTCTTTTCTATCCAGCGTGCGCTTAAGCAACACTTTGTTGATATTCGAGATGCAAAGGTAGAGACAGAAACAGAGCGTGAACAGCTCGATGCACAAAAGAGTGAAGAGGTGGATGCAAAGTATGTGGTAGAGCAGAGGAAGCAAACCATTGCACAGAGCGAAGCGGAGAAGAAACAACTTCTTGTAGCAACACAACAAGAAGCAAAATCGTATCAAGAAATTCTCGCAGATAGGCAGGCAAAGGCGTCGCAGATAAATGCGGCACTCTTCTCGCTTCGTGGTTTGGACACGGAGGGTATTCCATTTGAAGTTGCGCTTGCTTACGCACGAAAGGCAGAAGAATACACCGGCGTACGTGCCGCATTCATTCTCGCTATCCTTCGACAGGAGTCTAATCTTGGAGTGAATGTCGGGCAGTGTCTCTTGGTAGACCCTGATACAGGAGATGGAAAAGGAAAGAATACGGGAACACCGTTTGCACGGGTAATGAAACCAGATAGAGATGTAGAGCCATTCCTCGATATCACCAAGCGTCTGGGGCGTCCGCCATACGGAACGCCTGTTTCCTGTCCGCAGTCTGTGGGATACGGAGGAGGTATGGGTCCAACTCAATTCATTCCGTCGACATGGGTCATGTATGAAGATAGGGTTGCGGCAGCACTTGGGGTGAAAGCGGCAGACCCTTGGAATCCAGAGCATGCCATTATGGCAACCGGTATTTTTGTTATGGACCTAGGTGCATGGAAGGGAGGATATAGTGCGGAGCAGGAAGCAGCAGCACGGTACTACGCGGGAGGGTACTGGAAGATTAACGGACTCGGGTACGCTTCGAGCGTGTTATCATTCGCAGAGCGATATCAGTCTGACATAGACTTCCTTGAAGGTGTGTAATATGAAACAAAAAGGATTTACATTAATTGAGTTACTCGTTGTCATTGCAATCATTGGTATATTGGCAAGTGTCGTACTTGCGTCTTTGAATGCTGCGCGGGAAAAAGCTGCAGATGCAAAACGTATTGCAGATATGCGTTCTTTCAGTACAGCACTCCACGCATACTATTCTGATAACGGAGAGTACCCGTCGTCACCAAATACCACTCCAGGAGAAGAAGCAAACTGGGTTGCGGTAGGGAGTACACTTGTGTCTGGTGGATATTTGGGCGATGTACCTGAAGATCCAGGATATCCAGATAGAAGGTATCGCTTGTATAAATATTCTGCAGGAAGCGATGCAGGGATGTTGCTTGTAGCAAGTCTGCAAAGTATCAGCGGAACGACTGATGCACCATATAACTCTTGCAGACCATTCACAAACAATTGGTGCAGTACAACAATACCGTCTGCGTACTATTGTCTGTGTCACCCGTATTAATACTTGCCAAAGCAACAAAGTTTGCTATAGTACTTCGGCTATGAAAAAGGATATTCATCCAGAGAACTATCGAAAGGTAATTTTCCACGACAACGCAAGTGGGGAGCGATTTCTTATTGGGTCAACAATACCGTCTGAAGAGACAGACAAGTGGACTGATGGGAATGAGTACCCAGTGGCTCACGTAGATGTTTCGAGTGCGTCACATCCATTTTATACCGGACAGGAGAAGGTTATGGATACTGCAGGACGTGTAGAACGCTTCAAGGCACGTGCTGAGAAGGCTGCTGGACGCAAGAAGAAGGCGTAACGTCTGTATGAAAACCCGCGTGGCTTTTTGCCACGCGGGTTTTCTCGTAGAGTGCTATAGTAATACGTATGGAATTTAGCGAGGAAAAACTACAAGAGTTTCGAGAGAATCAGAAGACACAGTTTCTGATGACGCAATTTGATGCACTTATGGGAAAACGTGCAGAGTCTGCTCTCCTGCTCGAAGATGAGAACCTCAAGGACCTTGCAGTTGAAGAGGTGAAGGAACTCGATGCACAACTGGAGGCGCAATACACTGATATGGATCAGATTGTGGAGCAGTCTAGAGAAGAAGAAGCAAAGCCATACGGAGTTGCACTCGAGGTACGCGCGGGGGCTGGAGGAGATGAAGCAGCACTTTTTGCAGAAGAGTTGGCACAGGCATATCTAAAATATGCAGAGAATCATGGATGGAAAACGTTCATCGCAAACGAATCCCGGTCTTCATCAGGTGGATACAAGGAGGCTACCTTTGAGATTCTTGGTCCTGATGTGTATGACGCACTTCAATATGAGACGGGTGTACATCGTGTACAACGTGTGCCGGTGACAGAAAAGGCGGGGCGTATCCATACATCTACCGCATCTGTTGCTGTACTTCCAATGCGGAAGAAGCCAAAGGTAGAGATTAATCCTGCGGATATCGAGATGGAGTTTTCTCGTGCAGGAGGTGCAGGGGGGCAGAATGTAAACAAGGTAGAGACTGCGGTACGTCTGGTACATACACCAACTGGTATTGATGTACGATCAGAGTCTGGACGCTCCCAGTTAAAGAACCGTGAGACAGCTATGTCTCTTCTTGTGGCAAAACTTGAGATGCTGCACGAGGAGGAAGAAGTCAAGAAACACGCAGACCTTCGTCGAAGTCAGATTGGAACAGGAGACCGGTCTGAGAAGATTCGCACCTATAATTTCCCACAAAATCGTATTACTGACCATCGTATTAAGGAGTCGTGGCACAATATTGAGGATGTGCTTGCTGGGAAATTTGACGATATCTTTACTGCATTGAAGACAGCAGTTGCCGAAAAGAACGATATTACGCTGTAAGACCGTTGCATCTTCGCACTCCGTGTGGTAGCATCTTCCTCACAGAAGGCGCTACCGCGCTTTTTTACTTAAAATTATGTCAGAGAATACAAAACAAAATCTAATTGAGCGACTCTTCAAGGTAGGGGCGCACTTTGGCTTTACCAAGAGCCGTCGTCACCCAACTGTGGTTCCGTATCTCTACGGAAACAAGCAGGGGACTGATATTTTTGATCTTGAGAAGACAAGCGAATTGCTTGCAATTGCACAGGGTGCAGTAAAGGAGATGGGAGTTAAAGGAAAAACTGTACTCTTGGTGGGAACAAAGGATGAAGCTTCAAAGGTGGTAAAGGCTGCTGCAGAGCGTGCAGAGTCTCCATATGTGGTAAACCGTTGGATTGGTGGAATGATCACAAACTTTGCAGAAATTAAGAAGCGTATCAAGCGCCTTCTTGATCTTACTGAGCAGGGAGAGTCTGGAGAACTTGAGCGAAAGTATACAAAGAAGGAACGTGTCCTCATCGGTCGCGAACTTGAAAAGCTCACCTTTAACTTTGGTGGTATCAAAACACTTGAGCGTACGCCAGATATGCTCGTGGTGGTAGACCCACGTCACGATACTATTGCACTTGCAGAAGCACGTGAACGCAACATTCCAGTGGTAGGTATCTCTAGCTCTGACGGAGACCTTTCACGCGTTACCTACCCAGTAGTATGTAACGATGCACTTACTGAGAGTGTGTCACTCGTACTCAATGAGATTGTTGACGCATATCTCGAAGGAAAGAAAGAGGCATCTGCCTAACTATATTAGTTTTCTAATCTATATATTCTATGGAAATTACTTCAGCACAACTTAAGGAACTTCGAGACGCAACAGGTATCTCTGTTATGCAGTGTAAAAAGGCACTTGAGGAAGCCGGAGGAGACATGGATAAGGCACGTATTCTCCTACAGAAGAAGGGAGGAGAGGCTGCTGCAAAGAAATCAGATCGTGAACTTGGAAGTGGTGTGATTGGTTCATATGTACACAACACGAATCAAGTTGCAGCGATGGTAACACTTTCATGTGAGACAGATTTCGTAGCGAAGAACGAAGAGTTCGTACAACTTGCAAATGACATTGCGATGCATGTTGCTGCACAGGCTCCTGTTGCGTTGACACGTGAAGAGGTGAGTGAAGAAGAAATTGCAAAGGTACGTGAGGTACTTAAAGAAGAGGTTGCAGATAAGCCAGCAGATATGCAGGAGAAGATTCTTGAAGGAAAACTTGATGCATACTACAAGGACCGTGTACTCCTTGAACAGGCTTTTATTAAAGATCCGGAGAAGACTATCGGAGAATTGGTACAGGGAGCAGTACAGAAGTTTGGAGAAAATGCTGTACTGACCGAGGTGCGCCGAATGTCAGTTTCATAAGCAAAAAAGCGACGCACACAGCGTCGCTTTTTGGTATACTACTTTGTATATGCAACTCGCACTCATAAGTCTTGTAGTTAGTAGTAGTCTCCTGTTCCTTCTCGTTCGTATGTTCAGACAGGAACGTATTCGAGGACGAAGGTTTTTCGAGCATACTCGGAATCGATTTGATGATACAATCGTTCGTTTCTATGCGTTTTGTGACACCGTCTCTCGTCCATTGCGAAGAGATACACTTCGACACTCGCTCCACTATTTCTTCCATCAGATAATTCGGTCGCTTAAAAAAACCATCCGTGCTGTTGATACAAAGTTAGACACTCTTCTGCGTACCAACAAAGCATTAGCACGAAAAGTGGTGAAAGAAGGAACGCCTTCAGGACTGCAAGAGATTGCAGCACATAAGGCAGAGTCTGCACTTTCTCCGGAAGAACAGAAGAAACAAAAAGAGCGTGCAATTGGCACACGACTGTAGTTGCATTTTCAGGTGTTTTCGAGCATAATACCGTACGCGCGAATGCGCATTTTTGTATCGCCACCTTAGCTCAGTTGGCCAGAGCAGCCGACTTGTAATCGGCAGGTCCTCGGTTCGAACCCGAGAGGTGGCTCCAAGAAATATACAGTGCTATTTCCTAAATACGCACTATGGGGTATACTCCCGCCGTATGCATTCAGAGGATTCTCACCTGCTTCCATACGCACGTCGTAAAGACTTTAAGGTCGGTCGTGCGCCGGAACTTACAGGGAAGGATAAAAAAATCTATAGAATACTTGAGATACTACCAGGTCTTGCTTCGTGGCTAACACTCGCAACGGTAGTACTCCTCTCCATCTACGTTCCGTTCATCGCGGCGTATTTCATTATTGCATTTGCAGTATATTGGGTGCTCAAGACGGCATTCCTTTCATTCCACCTGCGCCACAACTGGAAACGACTTCGTCACAATCTCAAGGTGGACTGGGCGCAGATGATTGAACGTTTTGAATACGGACATATCTATCATGTGGTTATTCTCCCATTCTATTCTGAAGGAGAGGATGTGGTAGATGCGACACTGGCATCTATGGCAGCAGCCAACTATGATACCAGGAGCCTTGTTATCGTCTTAGCAGCAGAAGAGCGTGCAGGAAAACCAGCGCAAGAAGTAGCAGAGAAGATGCAAAAGAAATGGGGAGATACTTTTGGATATTTCCTTATCTCTACACACCCAGGAGACATTGTGGGGGAACTTGCAGGAAAGGGGTCAAACGCTGCGTGGGCTGCAGAGCAGGTACGTACGAAAGTACTCGACCCACATGGTATTCGGTATAACCATGCGCTCGTCTCTATTTTTGATATCGACACGGTAATCTACCCAGACTATTTCAACTGTCTGGTATGGCATTTCATGACCGCGCGTCGTCCACTGAAGACGTCATTTCAGCCGGTACCAGTATTTAACAACAATATGTGGGACGCGACACCACTTTCACGTGTGGTGGCAATGTCGAGTACATTCTGGGAGATGGTACAGCAGGAACGTCCAGAGCGTATGGCAACGTTCTCATCACACTCTGTCTCATTCCAAGCACTGTATGAGGTTGGATATTGGCAGACCAACATGGTGTCGGAGGATTCTCGTATCTACTGGAATCTCCTTATTGCCAATGACGGGGAATATGATGTGGTACCTCTTTCATACCCTGTATCTATGGATGCCAATGTTGCACAGACACTGTTGGGGACGGTGAAGAATATATATAAGCAGCATCGACGGTGGACGTATGGAGTGGAGAACTTGGTATACATTGGATATCACTTCATGAAGAATAAGAATATTGCGCTTGGGACACGTATCAAGATATTCCTTCGGCAAGCAGAAGGATATTGGTCACTCGTAACAAACCCAATCATGCTCTTCATTCTTGGGTGGGCGCCACTCTTCCTAGGTGGAAGAGTCTTCCACGAGACAGTGCTTTCATACAATCTCCCGATTGTAGTACGAAACCTTTTGACACTTTCAATGTTTGGATTGATTATCTCTTCCATTATTTCTCTTACGCTTGTACCTGCACGTCCAAATGGAAAGAGTAGATTCTCATATGTTGTTATGGCATTCCAGTGGTTCCTTGTACCATTCACTATGATTGTCTTCAGTTCACTCCCAGGACTCGATGCACAGACTCGATTGATGCTTGGAAAGTATATGGGATTCTGGGTGACACCGAAGCATCGTGGGGAAAAGCGTGATTGACACTAGTTTTCATATGTGTAAAATACACATATGAAAACACATACGTATAAAAATTTCACAACAACGCTTCCTGTGTCCATTCTCCAGGAACTTGATGTTGTTGCAAAAGAATTACGGGTACAGAAAAATGATGTTCTTACGAGAGCGTTTTCTGCTTGGAACAAAGCTCGTAAGCAGGCACAACTTGCAGCAAGTTATAAGAAACTCTCCAGTACGGATAGAAAAGATTTTATCGCTATTGCAGATGAAGGTTTTGAAGAGTGGTATTCAAGCATTCCTTCATGAAACTAAATCAGGGAGATATAGTTTCTATTACGCTTGATCCGACAAAAGGGCGTGAACAAAAGGGTGTTCGTCCTGCTGTGATTATTTCAAGCAATGCATTTCATAACTCAGGGCTTGTTCTTATATGTCCCCTTACAACAACACTCCATATGTTTGGTGGGGATGTTCTCGTCTCTCCAAACAAAAAGAATGGTCTAAAGAAAGATTCAGAAGTGCTTGTTGGACATATTCGTTCAGTCTCACAAGATCGTGTATATAAGAAAATCGGTAGCATAGAGTACGCAGAATTAGTAAAGATTTTTGAAGGAATAGACCTCTTGTGTAACCGATAAGTGCAGGGTGCAAAACCGCATAGACTGTGGTACTTTAGACAGACTATGGAACCAACAGAGCCACTCTCTCTTCGGAAGCGAAAAATTGTATTTGGACTACTCGTACTTCTCTTTATCGTAGCCCTCCCATTCCTCTATCTCTATGCGACTGGATATAGACTCGATCTCAATGCAACGGATACATTTGTCAGTACCGGAGGGCTGTATGTTGCTGCGGACAGGACAGGAGCAGAGATTTACATAGATGATGAACTGGTGCGAGAGACGCGCGCATTCCGTCGTGCATTCTATGCACAAGGACTAGAGCCGGGAACACACAAGGTACATGTGCAGAAGCCAGATTCACATACATGGGTTAAAGAACTACCCGTGTATCCGCATGTGGTGACCGAGGCGCAGGCATTTAATATGCCGCTTGTGCCACTGGTACGTGTGTTTTCTGCATATCGAACAGGAGGAGGTGTCGCGGTACTTCCATACGAGCCGGTTACCACCGCAACCACGACACAGGACTACGTACTTGATGATGCACGTACGCCAACAGTACTTACCGATGATACGGAATATCAAGCACTTATAGAGGTCTTTGAAGGAATAGCAACAGTATCACTCCCATCACGTATTCAAGAGGGGATAGATTCCTTCCTTTCAGGTGATGAGGTTGTTGCGACAACGACAAAAGTATCAAACGGGGTAGCACTCTTTGAGTCTGAAGGATATGTATATGCAGAGTACATCGGAGCGCGTGAGGATATGCCATACTATTACTGTGCGCCCGCATATGAGCCACTGGAGACTACGGTAGAGACTGTGCATGGTGTTGCATACGCTGCAGAGGAAAATATCTTACTTGATTCTGCAGAAGAGCCACCGGTAGAGGAGGAATGTGACCCCACCATCCTTCTTGCGGATAAAGGGCAGGCCATCACCGCTTTTGATTTCTATCCTGGAAGTACAGACCTCGCACTCCTCGCACTTGAAGACGGTATCTATGTGGTGGAGATAGATGACCGAGGGTGGCAGAATATGCAGCCATTGCTCCTCGGCACAGACCTCGACATGCGTGTCTACAACGGTGGGGTGTATGCATTTGATGGAAACCTCATGTATCAGATATTATTAAACACATAGTATGGAGACACCACACGGACACCAGCACCCACTTACAAAAATGATCTCAGAGATAAACAGCATCTTTGCTGAGATTGGCTTTGTGTTTGCTG
>Ga0070726_10002681_pt1 | contig 15798 bp, 9 predicted proteins | sample tdAd471_FD_67275 | JGI IMG/M metagenome (GOLD analysis project Ga0070726, IMG submission 67275) | Marine sediment microbial communities from the Atlantic coast under amendment with organic carbon and nitrate - tdAd47.1 | ecosystem: Environmental > Aquatic > Marine > Coastal > Sediment | place... | reverse complement strand
AATTTTTCATCGATCGGCATCCCAGAGCGGGTGGATCTGACCCGTATGGTCGGTGATAACCGCCAGGCGACGATCCGGCTGGATGCCCGGGCCATCGCCAACGGCACGGCCCCGGACATTCTCCTGAAGCCGGACGACATGCTGAACTTCGGCACGAACTTCTGGGCGACCCCGCTCGCGGTGGTCCGCGGCGGCTTCCGCGGTTCGTATGGATTCGGCTTCCTGCTCGACCGAAACTTCGGCAACGACGTGTTCGGTGCTCCGCCCACGAACCAACTCGGTCAGTGATCGATGGTTCGAGGGAGGGAGTCCTCGGGGGCTCGGCGGGACGCCGAACCATCTCCGCGGGATGTGCGTACTACGCACCATTCGTCGTATGGGCGACGACGCCCGCTCCGACTCTCGTTCCCTCCTTTGAGATGGGTTTAGCGGAACCGATTCTCACACCATGACCACGATCCCGACCAGTTCAGCATCATCGGATCGGACAGGGGTCTCGGTCGGCGCTGATCGTTCTGCGCGTTCGCCGCACGCTTCGCCGCTTGCGGCCCGGATCGCGCAGCGTGAGCCACTGAGTCTGGTTGCTGTGGGCTTGCTCGTGGTGGCAATGATCGGCCTCTACTGGCTCTGGGTCGAGCGACAGTTCGGGCCGAGCGGATTCAGCGCGCGGTATTTTGAGGACTGGGGGCACGCTTTCGCGGTGCCCGTCATTTCGGGCATTTACATCTGGATCAACCGGGCGAAACTGCGCTGGGACCGGGCGTGCCTGTACTGGCCGGGTCTGGCGGTGCTGCTCCTGGGCATCGTGATGTACGCCTTCTTCCTGCTGAATATCGCGCTGGCCAACCACATGCTTCAGGGCTTCTCGATGATCTTCGCGATCAGCGGGTTGGTGCTGCTGCTCGCGGGGCCGCACCTGTTCCGGCAGTTGCTTTTCCCGATCGCGTTCCTTGGCTTCGCGGTGACGATCTCCGAGATGATCATGAACCGCATCACCGAGAAGTTGCAGGACATGGCGGCGATCGGTTCCGAGGTGCTGCTCCGGATTCTGCAGTTCGACGTGACGCGGCTGGGCAATCAGCTGACCGTGTACAACTCCGCGGGCGAGGGATTCCCTTTGGAAGTGGCCGAGGCCTGCTCGGGCATGCGCATGGTCGTCGCGTTCATCGCGCTCGCGGTCGCGGTCGGGTTCTTCTCGTGTCGGCAGTGGTGGCACCGCGTCGCGGTGGTTCTTCTGGCGGTGCCGGTGGCGGTGTTCATGAACATCGTGCGCGTCGCGGTGCTCGCGGCGATCACGCTGGTGAACCCCGATTTCTCCGTCGGCGGCGCGCACACGCTCATCGGGACCCTGCTGCTTGTGCCGGCGTTCCTGCTGTTCATGTTCTGCGTCTGGCTTCTGAAGAAGATCACGCCGGATGAGGCCGAACGCTCGGGTTCGAAGGGGGCGAAGTCATGAACGGTGCAGCGGGTCGGTCGATGCGAGGGGCGGTTTTGCTGCATCCTGCGGTGGTCGTGCCGCTGGCGGTTATGGTGCTCGCGGCGGTCTCGCTCGCTTGGTACATCCGCGCGAACGGGCTGCGCATCACGAAGCTGCCAATCTACGCGAAGGACAATCTGCAGTTGCGCTCAATCCCCGGTGAGTTGCCGCCGACGGGGGAGCCGCGCTGGGTCCAACTCGGCCCGGATCGGCAGATGGGCGCGGAAGAGATCGCCGCGCTCGGCTCGGCGAACGCCATCTCGCGCGTGTACCAGCGGGCCGACACGATCGGGACGGCCAACCCGGTCGCGTTCGAACTGCACGCCGTCTACTACACCGGCATGATCGATGCGGTGCCCCATGTGCCGGAGCGGTGCGTCGTCGCGGGTGGCGGTGAAATGTTGTCCGGTCCTCGGATCACGCCGGTCCCGCTCGACCTTTCGCCGGATGCCGGCGTTCTCGCGGAGGAGCGCGACGGCGGCGAGATCAGGTATTCCGACCGTTCCGGTGTGACGTTTCAGCGCATCCCGCTGCCACGCGGCGTGGAGCACTTGGCCATGAGCATCAGTTCGTTCGATCAGCTGTCGAGCGACCAGGACATCTGGGCGGGGTACTTCTTCATCGCCAACGGCGGTGTCGTCGCTTCGGCGAGCGGCGTGCGAGGCCTGGCGTACCGGTTGGACTCGGACTACGCGTACTACGCCAAGATCCAGTTCTCCAGCGTGACCGTCGGCTCGGCGGAGGAGCTCGCATCTCTCGCGGCGGATGCGCTGCGAGACCTTTTTCCAGAGATCATGCGTTGCATGCCCAACTGGGACGAGGTGGAAGCTGGAACATGGGATTTCACGGATTATTCGAAGCAGTCTGGATAAGTCGGTAGCGACAGGGAAACAGGAACATGGCGTCCAAGGTCAACACGAAGTTCGTCATCATTCTCGTCGGCTCGGTCGTCGCGCTCGCGGTTGGCGTCGGTGCGCTGGCGGCGTACTCGCTGCGCATGAGCGGCGAGCGCAACATCAAGGCGGGTGATGCGAGGATCGCCGAAGCCCAGCAGCTGCGCTCGAGCGGCAATGAGGCGGAAGCGATCGAGAGCATCAACGACGCCGCGAGCCAGTACGGTCGCGCTGTCAACAAGGACCCTTCGCGTCGCGACTGGCTGATCACCTGGCGAGATACCCTGCTCCAGACGATCCCCGAGACGGATGTCGAGTACTCCAAGCAGTATCGCGAGCGCTACATCGGCGCCCTCGACAGGCTGGCGACGATCGACTCCACCGCTCCGGGTCCCCAGCTGGAACAGGTACTGGTTCAGGAGCGACTGTTCCGGGTGAGCGGCGGGCCGAACGCGATGTCGGCCATCGCGGAACTCGTCTCCCGGCGAGTCGCGGCGTTGCCCCCGGACTCGCCGACGGCTATCCGCCTCAACGCGATCGGCGGGCTCGCCAATACCGATCGAGCGGCGCTCGAGAGCGTCGACAGCGACGTGCTCGACGAGGCACGCGGGGCGATGCGCGAGTTCTACGACGCGTATGTCGAGGATCCCGAGCGTTTCCTCGAACCAGTCCCGGCGGATCTTGACGAAGAGGGCCGACGCCGCTTCGTCGAAGAGGCTCGGAACGATCACGCGCGCATCGGGCTCGGTCTCGTGCGCTGGCATGTGAATCAGCGGACAGCGGCGCAGGCGGAAGGGCGGGCGAGGGAAGCCGCGGCATCGTTGAGCCGGGCGGAGGAACTGCTCGCGGAGATGTTGTCGGACGGGCTGGGCTACGAGAACGACGCGCGTTTTCTGATTCTTGCAGCCCAGATCGATCTTGCGCAGGCTCAGGATTCCATCGGGAACCCTGCCGAACGCCGCAACGCACAACTCCGGATCATCGCTGAGTCGGCCGACGGGATCATGAGTGCGCTCGCCGAGACCGACCCTTCGGACCTGCCGGTCGGCGAGATGACGGGGCTCACCTCGTGGTACTCGGATGACGCCCTGCGTGAATCGCTCGCGGCGGAGTTCGAACGAGCGGTGTCGGCGTCGCCCGAGGATCCGAGACTGCTGGCGCAGGCCGCGGCGGCGATGCGTTCGCTGGGCAAACTGGAGCGGTCGTTGGAGTTGTATGCCGCGATCCGCGAACTGCCCCGGCCGACGCTCAGCCTCGATGGGCTCGTGCTGCCGCAGGTGAAGGTGAACGCAGCGTTCGCGCAGGTCGAAGTGAATCTCGCGTTGCGAGAGCAAGCGCTGCGCGACGGCGACGATGATGAGGCAGACGCGTATCTCGAAGCGGCGCGATCGGCTCGCGACGTGTTGGCGTCCGAGAGTGGAGTGACGACGCGACCCTTCGTGCTGCGTGCGAACGCCGAAGTCGCGGTTGCGGAAGGCAAGACGACGCAGGCGATCAGGCTGCTCGAAGAGTTCCGCAGTGAGTTCGGGGACACATCGGCGGTGCTCGGCCAGCTTGCGAGGCAGCTCCTGCGCCAGGGCACGACCGGCGAAGCGAAGCAGATTCTCGAACGCCTTGTGAACACGGACAGCATCACGACGCAGGGCGTTTTGATGCTGGCGGACATCTATGGCCGCGAAGGCGACAACGAGCGGGCGCTCGAGTTGCTTGAACGGCGGGCACGCCTTTCGAGTTCTCCGGAGGACTTCACCGATGCGATCGAGCAATATCGACGCCTCATCGCGATCGAGGGTGGAGAGTCCAGCGATGATCCTGTGCTCGACGCGGTGGTCCGAGCGAACGACGCGATCGCGCGCCGCGATCTGGGGGCGGCGACCGCGATCCTGGATGAATTGGAGCGGGCCGAGGCCGGATCGGCGTCGAATCTACAGGTGATCGTGCTGCGAGCACAGATCGCTGCGTTTGAGGGAGACCGAGAGCGCGCGCTGGAGATTCTGGAGCGAGCCCGGCAAATCGACCCTGAGAACGAGGCGATCGCCGGCATGATCCGGCGACTCAGCTCCGACGATCTGGTTCAGGCTCAGATCGACGAGATCGAGTCCTCCGCCCGGTCGGAGATCGATAAAGCGCTTTCGAAGTACGACCTGTACCGAGCGGTCGGGCAGTCCGAAGAGGCACTCGCCGCGATGAGCGAAGCCGAACGCGTTGATCCGGATCACCAGCGCGTCATCGACTTCCGCTTTGCGGAGGCTTTGGGCCGGGGAGATCTCGATGCCGCCGGGCGGATCGCGGCACGCGCCGCCGACGCGAATGTGGACGGCGTCGATGGCCTGCTTTACCAGGGCCGACTGCAGCTGGCCCGAGGCGAGAGCGCGGCGGCGGTCCGAACGCTCCGTTCAGCGATCGAACTGGTGCCGTCCAGTGTCGCGATTCGTCGCTATCTCGGCCAGGCGCTGCTCGTGACCGGTCAGGTCGACGAAGGAATCGAATCGCTTCGGCGCGCGTACGAGGCTCGCCGGGACAACTTCGATGTACTCGCTGAGTACGTGCAGGCTCTGGACCAACTGGGCCGGGTCGAAGAGGCCCGGGCCGTATTGGATCCGGGTAACGATCCGTCGGCTGCGGCCCGTGTCAGTCGGTCGGTGACCAACGTCTGGCTCTCGCTGGAGGCCGAGGCCGGCAATGTCGAGCGGGCATTGACCGAACGCAGGACGTATTTCAATGCCGATGTTCGATCGGGGGCGATCGCCGATTCGGAAGTATGCCAGCAGAACGCGCTCCAACTGATCGATCTGCTCGTGGAGCGCGGATCGCTGGACGAAGCGGAGCAGGTGCTCGCCGAGATCCGTTCGAGCCTGAGCGAGCTCGAAGTGGCGCAGGCTCGTGCCGGCATCGCCCTGGGACGTGCCGGTGAGCTCGAAGATCCGGCTGCCGTACGCCAAGCGGAGCAGGAGGCCATCGCCGATTTCCGGGCGGCCGCGGAGAACGAAGCACAGGCGGCGAACGACCCCTCCCCGCTGGTCGAGGTGGCGCGGTTCGCGTTTGCGAGCGGACGCTTCGAGCTCGGGCTCGAGATCCTCCAGAGCGCGGTGCCGTTCGAATCGACTGAGAGCAGGCTCGTGAGTCGCGAGCTGGCGCGGCGTCTCGGTCAGCGCGCAAGCCGCCTTGACGACGAAGCGCAGACGTTGGAAGCGCAGGCTCAACAGCGCGAGGGCGCAGACCCGCTCGGCGCGGAGGCGGTCCGAGAGCGGGCCGCACAGGCGCGCGATCGGGCGACGGCGTCCCGCGAGAAGGCGGTGACGGTCTACTCCGACTTGCTGTCCAGCGGCGTTGACGACGCGTCGTCCCGAATCGTGCTCTCCCTCGCGGAACTGAGGATGCAGCTCGGTCAACTCGATGCCGCATCGGAACTAATCCAGCGCGTGCGAACCGCCGAACCGGACGATCTCGGCGCGCTGCTGCTCGCTGCCAATCTGGCCGAGCGTCGCGGCAATCGCGCCGATGCCGGGCGTCTGTACAACGAGGCGGTCGAGAAGCACTCTTCGAACTTCCTCTCCTTTTACCGGCGCGCCCTGTTCAACAGCGCGGACGTGTCGCGGGCGGCAGACGTTCTGTTCGACCTCCAGCGCGTCAACCAACTCCGTCCCAGTCTGACCGAGGGCTGGCTGCTTCGATATCGCGTGAACATGCAGGCGAACGATCCCGATGCGGCGTTCGCAGCGCTCCGGCAGGGGATAGAGCGTGCTCCGTCCATCGCGGACACGCTTTCGCGTCAGCTCGTGCAGGAACTGGTTCGCTTCGGACGGGTCGTCGATGCGTTCTCCGTCGCCGCCAACCGGGCGACCGAGAATCCGATGGACGCGTATTGGCAGTTCACAGCCGGAACGCTCGCTCGACAGCGCGGGGCGTACTCCGAAGCCGCGAACTTCTACGATCGCCTGAACAGCATCCCGTCGATCGCCAACGATCCGACCCAGGTCGCACAAACGGCCGGCCTGGTGCTCGACGCGAGGCTGCGGGCCGGCGAGCGGGTCCCCGAAGCGCAGTTGCGTCGGCTGGTCGGGATGATCGAGGAATTGCCCGCTGAGGGAACCTCGGGCGTGGCCCAGACGATGCTTCTTGCACGCGCGTACGCGGCGCTCCCGAACGAGCGAAGCCGCGCGAGCGCCCTGACCCAGCAGGCGTTCAGCCTCGCGGCGGCCGGGAGCGATGAGGCGAGCCCGACCGCCATGCTCCGAACCTGGTACCAGGACCTGCCGCTCGTCGCGGGCGGGGCCCAGCAGGCACTCAACTACGTGGCGGAACTCGATCAGGCCATCCGGAATCAGAAGTCTCAGAACCCCGAAGCGGAGATCGTTCACCCGCTCTTCATTCAGGTGGTTGCGTTGCAAGCGGCCCAGATCAGGGGCGAACCGCTCTCCGATCTGATCGCTCGCGCCGAGGGACTGCTGCAGCAGGCTCAGGCCGATCCGCTCGCGCAGTTCGAGATCCGAAAGCGACTCTCGAACCTGAAATTCGCGGTCGGAGACGTCGAAGGGGCCGCAGAGGAGGGACGTCAGGCGCTGGCGATCAACCCCAGCGACCTCGAACTCCTGAACAACGTCGCCTTCTACCTCGCGAAGTATCTTGACCGTGTCGATGAGGCCGTGCCGTTCGCTGAGCGCGCAGCCGAGCTCGCGCCGGAGAACGCGGATGTCCTCGATACCGTCGGAGTCGTGTACTTGCTCCGCGGGGAGTACTCAGAGGCCCGGAGCTTTTTCGAGCGATCGCTGCGGTTCGCGCGGACGCAGGAGCAGCGCCTCCCCGCCAATGTCCACATGGCCGATGCCACGCTCCGCAGCGGCTCGCCCGAGAGCGCTCGGACATACCTGGAGGCTGCCGAGCGACTGCTCCCGGTCGTCGACCAGTCGGTGCGGGACTCGTACGCCGCCGAGATCGAAGAACTGAAGACGCGTCTGAATAACGGCTGATCCGCAGACGGGTCCGCGCGGGGTTACAGTGCCCCTTCCGGTCCCGGCGATCGGGTCTTCTGCCAGAACCAATGGCGGTCCCGGACCGATCCGCCGATAGAAACCACGTCAGTCGAGATCGTCGCTTCGCGTCGGTCCCCGGAAGCCAAAGTCCTATGCCCAGTGTCGAGAACCAAAGCAGTCCGAGCCCGAATCAGCCCCAGAGCGCGGCGGCGGTCGCGTTAGATCCGGTCCGTCTGCTTCGGACGTACTGGCCATGGCTTTCCGCCGCGCTGCTCGTCGGGGTGGTCGCGGGCGTCGCGCTGTTCGTGGCCCTCAACATCTTCATGCCTCGCTACCGAGCCACGGCCGTCTACGAGACTCAACCGGTCTTCACGCCCGACTTCGAACTCATCGGCAGCAACGCCGCGGGCGAGGAAGCCGAAGTGTTCATGCAGACGCAGGTCTTCCTGCTGCGATCCGATCGATTGCTCGATCTCGCCGTTCAGGAACCGAGCGTCCAGAGCACGGATTGGTACAAGCAGTATGTGCGTGGTGGTGGCTTCGACCGCGTCGAAGCGCTCGACGATCTGAAGGACATCGTCGGAGCGAGAGTCCTGCCGAACACGGCGCTCTTCAGTCTGACCGTCAGCCTGCCGAGCCCGAGCGACGCCGCGACCATTGCGCAGGCGATCTGCACCGTGTACGAGAACGACTACAACAGCGTTCGGACCGGTGATGTCAGCGTCATCCGGCGGAACATCGAGCGTCAGATCAGCAACCTGCGCCTGAACCAGCGATCGTTCGAGAATCAGCTCGAGGTCCTCCTCGTCGAGAACCAGCTCGAATCCACCGACATCACCGAGAGCAGCTTTTACCGTCGCCTGGCGATCCTTCAGGCCGAATTGGTTCCGCTCCGTGCCGAATTGACTTCGAACCGTCGCCAGCTTCAGGAGTATCAACTCCTCCTGAACCAGGAAGGAACCCCGGTTTACCCGGAGCCGATCCGCGCCCAGGCCAAGATGAGCCAGGTCGCGCAGCGGCTTGAGGCCGAGATCGAGATCCGTCGCGCAACCCTCGAAGGTCTTCGTCAGACGACCGGCCCGAACGCCCAACCCGTCACCACCGCGGAGGCGCAGTTGCAGGCCTTCGAGAACCGGTACGAAGAGGTCATCAACCTCAAGATGCAGGAGACGCTGCAGAATCTCGTTCAGCAGTTCAAGCAGTCGATCGCCGCGTCGGAGTCCACGGAACTCAATCTGCTCGAAGAGGCCGAGACGGCGCGTGTACAGCTCAACCAGATCACGCAGAACCTCAAGCAGTACGCCGAGATCGAGTCCGAGCTCGAACTCGTGCTCGACCAGATCAGCAACGCGCGTCAGCGGCTCGACGAGATCAACATGATCGGCGATGTCGGCTCGCGTATCCGGCGCGTCCAGTCCGCGACCCCACCCGATATCAAGTCGTTCCCGAAGATCATTCCGGTTGTTGTCGGCGTGATGTTCCTTTTCACAGGCGCCGTGGCCGGTTTCATCGTCGTGAAGGAACTCCGCGAACAGCGAGTGCGCACCCCCCGCGACATCTCGCTGATCCCGCGGACCCGCGTCCTGGGAATCCTCCCCGAGCTTTCCATGGACCCGGCCGAGCCGGACACGGTCGAGACGGCGGTGACGGACGAACCCTTCGGCGCGGTCGCCGAATCCGCCCGCCAGATCCGCACCGCGATCTTCAAGGCCTGCGACCAGCGCGGACACAAGTCCATCCTGTTCACGTCCGGGATGCCCGGCAGCGGCACCACGACGGTCATCTCGAACGTCGCCGCCGCGGCGAGTTCGGTCGAGAGCCGTGTGCTCGTCATCGACGCGAACCTGCGTCGACCCGCGATACACAAGGTCTTCAAGTTGAACCCCGGGCCCGGTCTGGCCGAGGTGATCCGCGGCGACGCCTCACTCTCCGACGCCGTACAACGCACCCAGCACGGCTTCGAGGTGCTCAGCGCCGGCGCCAAACGCGGGCATGAGTACGAGAAGTTCAACACCTCTGTGATGCAGCAACTGCTCGAAGCGGCCGGGTCGCAGTACGACCTGATTCTCATCGACACGCCGCCGGCTGTCGTCGCCGCCGATGCGCTCTCGCTCGCGGCGAGGACCGACGCTTCCGTGCTCGTGTGCCGTGCCTACTCCGAGAAGCGGGGCCTGATTCAGCGACTGCGCAATCAACTCGCGGATGCCAAGGGCGACTTCCTCGGCGTTGTCGTCAATGGCGTGCGAGCATCCGCCGGCGGCTACATGAAGGCAAACTTCAAGGCGTCGATGAGCTACCAGAACTACAACGACGCCACCTGACGGCGACCGGCTTCCGCGGCACGTCCACCGAGTCATGAGCACCAGCCCTGTCAACGCCGACCATCACGCCGGTCTTCGACCGAGGGTGATGGTGACCGGAGGTGCAGGCTTTATCGGGTCTCATGTCGTCGACGAGATCTTTCGCCGAATTCCTCGGGCTCGCGTAACCGTCGTCGACAGCCTCGCAACCGGTCGACGTCGCAATCTGGACCGGGCGATGGCCGCGGCGCGAGAAGGGGGGGGTGAGTGTCGCCTCGTCGAGGACCGCGTAGAGACCGCCGTCGAGCGGTTGGCTTCGGAAGCCGCCTTTGACCGGATCTACCACTTTGCTGCCGCGGTCGGCGTGCAACGAGTCGTCAGCGATCCGATCTCGTGCATCGAGACCAACGTGGACGCGACCGCCGCGCTGCTCCGCTTCGCGAGGCGCACCGGCAACCCGCCGACGCTGATCGCGTCATCGTCGGAGGTGTACGGCAAGTCGTCGCACAGCCCGTTCCGGGAGGATGACGACTGCCTCTACGGCCCGACGACCGCCCCGCGCTGGTCTTACGCGTCATCGAAGGCGATCGACGAGTATCTGGCGATCGCCCACCACGAGCAGGGCGGTCTCCCGACGGTGATCGTCCGCCTCTTCAACACGGTCGGTCCGCGCCAGGTGGGCGACTACGGCATGGTCGTCCCGCGCTTCGTGGGAGCAGCGCTCGACGGGCGCCCGATCGAGGTCTTCGGGGACGGCTCGCAGTCGCGCTGCTTCTGTGATGTCCGCGATGTCGCACCGGCCCTCGTGGACCTGCTCGAGAAGGCGTCGGAACCCCGGTCGCCCGTCGCCGGGCGAGTGTTCAACCTCGGCTCCGATCAGCCGATCACCATCGCGGATCTGGCCTCCTTGGTGAAGGACAAGGTCGGGTCGCGGAGCCCGATCCGCGCGGTTCCGTTCCAGCAGGCGATGGGCTCAGGATTCGAGGATCTGTCGCAGCGGCGGCCGTCGCTCGAGCGGCTCCGGAGCGTCATCGAGTTTGAACCGAAGATTCCCCTTTCCCGAACGGTGCAGGATGTGGCCGATGCGTTACGCTTGTCCCGAATCGGAGCGGAAGCGGGAAAGCCATGATCGGTCGTCTGCAGTCAAACGAGACACTCGGAGATTTCGGTCTGCCGTCGGTCGCCGATGGCGTCGCGAGGGCGTCGCAGACCGCCCCATCGCAGTCGCTGCTCGAGATCTTCAATTCGTACATCTTCGTCTTCCTGATCTCGTTCGTCGTCACCGTCTGCGTGACGCCGCTTCTGCGCCGGCTCGCGATCGCGAATGGCATCGTGGACCGGCCGAACGATCCACGAAAGGCCCACAAACTCCCGGTCGCGTATTTGGGGGGGATCGCGGTGTACGTCGGCGTGCTGGCCGGGATCGCTTTCTCGTATTTCGGCTTCGCGCTGCTCCCGGAGTCCGTCTTCGACTTTCACGAATCGGTGCATCTCAATCCCGAGTCGGCGAACATGAGCTTCCGACTGGTCCCGATGTCGATCCTCCTCGGCATGACGCTCATCGCGGTGACCGGCCTGATCGACGATGTCGTCGGCCTGGACCCGCGGCTGAAGATCGTCGGGCAGTTGCTCGCCGCCGCGGCGCTCGCGATGCAGGATGTCGGGACGAAGGTGGCGGCGGGAGTCATGCAGCCCATAGGGCGGCTCGTCGGAAACGAGGACCTGGTCTACTCGATCCCGTTCGCGTTCGAAATTCCGTTCGTCGCGCCCACCGGTTCGATCACAATCGATGTCATCTACTGGGTTGGAACCGCGATCATCGCGGTCTTCGTGCTGGGCGCGTGCAACGCCTCGAACCTGATCGACGGGCTCGATGGTCTGCTCTCGGGCGTTACGGCCATCGCCGCGGCCGGCCTGCTCGTCATGGCCCTCCTGCTCGCTCAGTCGGACGACGGCAGTCTCGACGCGGCTCGCGTCGTGCTCGCGCTAGCGTTGCTCGGTGGGTGTCTGGGTTTCCTCCCGCACAACTTCAACCCGGCGACGATCTTCCTCGGCGACTGCGGATCGCTCCTGTTGGGATACCTGACGATCGTCCTGATCTTGACGATGGGCGATACCGGCCGGACCCATCTGGTTGTCGCGGGCCTGATCATATACGCCATCCCGATCATCGATACCGCGCTCGCCATCGTGCGAAGGAAGCTGGCGGGCAAGCCGATGTCAGCTGCCGACGATCAGCATCTGCATCACCAGCTGAAGCGGGCGTTCGGTGTAAAGGGCGCCGTGCTGACTCTCTACGGAATCGGTGCGGTTTTCGCGAGCCTTGGTGTGTGGCTCAGCGAAGGGCGTGTCCGGGTGGTCTTCACGATCGCGATCGTCATCGCCTCATTTATCGGCGTGACCGCCGTGAAGATCGCACGCAGGCAGGCGATCGAAGAAGACACGGTTCGGCGGTTCACGAGCGCGACATCGGGATCGAAGGACAAGGCCAAGGCTGCGACCAAGACCGCGCCCGAGTCCGACCCATCCGAAGCCGTGCCGACCGCCTGACCGGCGTCGCGTTCAGTTGGACAACCGGCGCGAAAGCAGGAACGCCATCTCGAGGGCCTGCTGATAGTTGAGGCGTGGGTCGCACGGGCTGGCGTAGTTCCGTTCGAGGTCGTCCTCCGTCACTCCCGAACCGCCGCCGATGCACTCGGTTACGTCCTCGCCGGTGAGTTCGAAGTGAACGCCACCAAGGTAGGTGCCGACACGGTCGTGCGCATCGCAAGCGGCCTCGATCTCCGAGAGGATGTCGTCGAAGCGACGCGTCTTGATGCCGCTGGCCCCGACGGCGACCGTGTTGCCGTGCATCGGGTCGCAGGTCCAGAGCACCTTGCGTCCGGAATCCGCGACCGCTTCGAGGATCGGCTGCAGCCGGTCTTCGACTCTGTTCGCGCCCATCCGGTGGATGAGAACGACCTTGCCCGGCTGGTCCGTCGGGTTGATCAGCTCGAGCATCTTGACGACTTCGTCAGGATCCGCGCTCGGGCCGACTTTCACACCAACCGGATTGCGCACGCCCCGGAAGTACTCGATGTGGGCACCGTCGAGGGCGCGCGTTCGTTCGCCGATCCACGGCAGATGGGTCGTCAGGTCCCACCAGCCGCTCTTGCGCGGCACCTGGCGGGTCTGCGCGCTCTCGTACCAGAGGTTCAGTCCTTCGTGGCTCGTGAAGAACTCGACGCGCGACAGTTCGTCGAGGCTCGAATCGCCCAGCGCTTCCATGAAGCGCAGCGCCTCGGCGAGCTGATCGGTCATCCGCTTGTACTCGGCGCGCAGCGACGGACGCAGCCTCGCGTGGTTCAGGAAGCCCAGGTCCCAGTTGTCCGGGTGGTGCAGGTCCGCGAAGCCGCCGTCGAGCAGCGAGCGGATGAAGTTCAGCGTGACCGCGGCGTGCTGGTAGCCCCGGACCAGCAGGTGCGGGTTCGGCGTGCGTGCCTCTTCATCAAACTCGACCCGGTTGACCAGGTCACCGTAGTAGCTCGGCAGTTCCACGCCGTCGCGGCTCTCGATCGGGCTGGATCGGGGCTTGGCGTACTGCCCGGCAAACCGCCCGACCCGGATGACCGGCTTCTTGAGCCCGTGCACCATCACGAGCGACATCTGAAGCAGGATCTTCAGTTTGGCCGCGATGATCTCGCTCCGGCAGTCATCCAGAGTTTCGGCGCAGTCGCCGCCCTGGAGCATGAATCGCCTGCCGTCCTGGGCTTCTGACAGAAGCGTCGTCAGACGCTCGACCTCACCGGAGGTGACCAGGGGCGGGAAGGTCTTGAGTTTGTCCAGCGAGCGCGACAGCGCCGCGCCGTCCGGGTAGGTGATCGGCTGGCCGCTTGGACGGTCGGTCCAACTCAGTGGGTGCCAAGTGCTGGGCGTGTGCATGTCGTCAGTGGGTGCCTCGGTCGAGTTCTGGTCGAGGTCGGGCGAGTTGTTCGTGGTGGTGCGCGGGGACATTGGTGACCGTAAAACAGAGAACGGAGCGGATCGGCAGGGCTCGAAGCATACCCAACACCTCTGCATCGACCGATCCCGGCGATCGGCGAAGGCGTCCTTACCGAACCGTCGGAAACGGTTGGATCCTGGCGCGGGAGCGCGAATTTTGCCCCGGATCAGCGCGACGTGAGCAAAAATGTTCGGGATTTTGCTCATTTGGTGCCCGATAACCGGTCCGTCCGCGAAGTTTTATTGACTCGCCCCATTTTCCGGGTCGATACCTCACGCACGAGCGAAACAGTCGGCACGCACCGCGCACACCGCAGGCGGACGCCGGAGAACGCTCGGGGCCGGGCAGCGGATCACGGATCCGCGCGGCCGAACGTGTCACGGCGTGCCCGGGCGCAACGCTCCGGCAGCAGGAATCAAGGGAGTTTGTCTCATGGCAACCACCACCAAACGGTCGACGAAACGCACCACCAAACGCGCCACCTCGACCCGCAAGCCGGCCTCCAAGAAGGCCACCGCCCGCAAGGCCACCACCAAGCGGACCACCGCGAAGAAGAGCGCCACCCGCAAGCCCGCCACCAGAAAGGCGAGCGCGAAGAAGGCCTCCAGCAAGAAGCCCGCCGCCAAGAAGGCCAGCTCGAAGAAGCCCGCGACCAAGAAGGCTTCGGCGAAGAAGCCCTCGACTCGCAAGCCCGTCGCGAAGAAGACCGCCAAGAAGGCCACCAGCACTCCGACCACCAGCCGGACCGCTCGCAAGAGCACCCCCAAGAAGTCCAGCTCGGCCCGCAAGCCGGCCGCCAAGAAGGCTTCGACCCGCAAGACGACCGCGAAGAAGACCACGGCCCGTAAGCCGGTCGCTCGCAAGTCGGCCCCCAAGAAGACCACCGCCAAGAAGACCGCTTCGCGCAAGCCCGCTTCGAAGCGCACCACGGCGAAGAAGACCGCCAGCCGCAAGTCGCCGGCGCGCAAGCCCGCCGCTCGCAAGGCCGCTCCGAAGAAGAGCACCGCCAAGAAGAGCGTGAGCCGCAAGCCCGTTGCCAAGCGCACCACCGCCAAGAAGTCCACCGCCCGCAAGAGCTCGGCTCGCAAGGGCCTCCGCCTCGCCGGCTCACCGGCCAAGCGCAGCACCGGCCGTCGCAGCAGCGCGAAGCGCGCTGTCCGTCGCGCCGCCTGATCCACTATCGGTCATCGCAAAACGAAACAACCGCGACCTCTCGGGGTCGCGGTTGTCGTTTTGAATCAAGAAGACACTGAGTTACTCAGAGTCTCCGTCCGACGGCAGGGGGGTGAAGTCCAGCGCGGTGTCCGCCGGGAGCTGCTCGTAACTCACCACGCGGTACCCGATCGGAGACCAGCCCTCTTCGTAATCCACCGAAAACGTGATGCTCAGTTTGTCGCCCGGCTCGACGCCATCGAGTGACACGCCCTCGGCGAGCGGGAACGGCATGGTCATCACGTTCATCCCGATCTTCGCGCCGCTCCGGAACTCGGGGATGGCTTCGTGGCGAACCTGAAGGTCCTCGTCTCCGCTCGGCAGCGCCGCGACCTCACCGCGCACGGTGTACTCGACGGTCTTCCATGCGGTCTGGGCGAATTCGTCGCGGATCTGCGACTCGTCGACTCCGGTCTCTTCGGGTTCCGAGGAGCACGCGCTCAACGAAGCGCCGGTCGTACACAGTATCGAAGCGAGGGCGAGCCTCCTGATGAGCCATTGCATCGTTGTGTCCTTCCGATGACTTGGGGGGTGCAAAAACAATACGCCCCCGGTGCTGGCCGGGGGCGGTCGGTCGGGCGTCGATTCGGGCGATCAGGCCTTTTCGATGCTGATGCAGTCGGTGACCGATTCGATGTCGTGTTTGATGTGCGGGAAGTAGGTCATCTCCCACGAAGCGCCCTCGACCGGGACCGCCACTTTGGCAGCCTTCTTGTACATCTCGAAGGGACGCCCGCCGCGGGTGCGCACGTGCAGATCGCGCATCCGGCGCTCCTGGCCCTTCTTCAGCGCCCGCTTGATGTCCGGATCGAAGCGCATCAGACGGGTGACGGTCTCACGCTTGGTGTGAACGCGGATGGTCTTCGTGACCGTGCACTTGATGGTGTCGCCTGCCTTGAGGGTGTCCAGCATGACTTTCTCGTCTTTCATCGCGCCCCGACGCGGCCCGAAGCCGGCGTGG
>Ga0070726_10002680_pt1 | contig 15800 bp, 12 predicted proteins | sample tdAd471_FD_67275 | JGI IMG/M metagenome (GOLD analysis project Ga0070726, IMG submission 67275) | Marine sediment microbial communities from the Atlantic coast under amendment with organic carbon and nitrate - tdAd47.1 | ecosystem: Environmental > Aquatic > Marine > Coastal > Sediment | place... | reverse complement strand
CTTCGAGGGCCATTTCGATGAAAAATCTTGTATTGGGGAGCTGAAATGGATTGTTTTCGGTGCAATGACTCAATGGAGTAAGTACTGATATGAAAGAATACAAAAATGTCATAGACACTTTTTTTGTCTATCAAAGATAACAGTGTACCTAGGCTTCTTTATGCTGCTAGAACCTAAACTACCCATCGTATGCTAATGATTAGCAAAAAATTATATCATTCTTCAAGCATTTTATGCAGTCGACCAATCAAAAGCATGGTATTGACACTAGCCGGGGTTGATCAGGCAACCTTACCTGTATTGAAGAACTTATTCAAGAAAATAAAGGTATTTTTCTTCATTAGAAGAAATTTCATTAACTAGATCAAAATAATTATCTTTTGAAAGGTGCAAGCTATCATTAACCCAGTACTCCACAGACTTAATTGCTGCTTTGGTAACGTTAAAGTCCATGATTATGAACCCACCCAAAGGACTGCTATCTAGTGTATTCGCTAAGCCAGAAGAATCTTTAAAGGCAATATTAATTTTAAGCCTCAAAGAACTACTTGCAATTTTTTCTATTTCATTTATCATACATGTATACTTTCCCCCTAAGTATATAAAGTCTTTTTTGACTAACATAGATTTCTGTTCATCCCAATCTAATATTAGCATCTTTTCTTGGAATGAATTCCCCTCTTCATCATCAATCCCCTTTAGAAACAATAGGTAGAACTTTGAATCAGTTCCCTCTTCAGTAATTTTGTAAACATCACTTAATGAATAGATTCCATTATCATTATAAATATCATCCAATTCAGTTTCAATTGTCTCGGAGAAAATTTTCAGCTCATCATACGATGAAAAAACATTATAATCTACATTTATAGAAGAAATATCTTGGGAAAAATAACTCGTAGAATCACAAAACCAATAATTTCTATTTCCCTCAAAATTTCCCCCGAATCCTTCTGAAGAAGTTTCTTTTACGATGAAATGGATTCTATCTGCATCTGACATTTGTTCTCTCGGAGTAAGATTTCTATACCCTATGTAATTCATGTACAGATCCGTATCAACAAAAACAGCATTATCTAGTTCACTGTCTGTCATATTTGAATATTTAATGGCTGCATTGCTAAATAGTGTATATCTTAAATCACTATCCGAAAAATCACAATACCTAATAATCGAATTATCAAATTTTGAATATTTTAGATCAATATATTTTAAATATCTTGATTCCAATTTTACATTTGTCAAGTCAGAGTATTGAAAATTTGCTCTTTGGAAAATTTGATCGTAAGTACTATGATCAAGGTTGGATTCAATGAGGCTAACTAGTAATTGTCCCCTTTCTGGACTAATTGGTTTGTCGATTAATTCATCGTGATCAAGAAATTGATAAGGCTTAAGACTATTTGATAAAGCAATTATTCTAGCTATCAACTGATCTGACAAATCTCTTTTATTATTATCCTTGAAATCATTCGTGATTTCCCTATCGATAGCATCTAAAACATTGCTAAATAGAAAAACTAGCGATCCACGTCTATCTGCTTCTAATAAATACGTTTGTTGATCAAGTCTTCGGGTTTGGTTCAGTATAATCTCATTCTGTTTAGTAATCGTAGTGTTTTGCAGACCAATGAGGTTATTTTGATTATACAATAACGCAGAGCCTACCAACCCCGCAAAACCAACGAGTAAAGAATAAAATAAAAATACACTCCACCTTCGAAAAGAGTACCAGCTATAAATTGCTGAAGCATGTTTAGCAACATAAGCTAATTGTTGAACTGATTCTCTCCAATTTCCTTTTGATAAAGAATCTATAACCTTATCTGCAATAGAACTGATTTCGGTAACTTCTATATCCTCAATTCCAAATATTCTTTTAAAAATCGCCTTTTTGTATACCAATATTAACATTACAAGAAACCCCAGAATTGTAATGAGTAAAATAAAGCCTATTACAAAGTATAAGATATTGTCTGAAAAAAAATTAAAACCAAAAACCGCAAAACCAATTGAAACGATACTACCGATAAAGAATGCTAAACCAATCTTTACATTGGATTCAATCTTTACTCGATGATCTTCTTTATTCACCATAGATTTTCTGTTTGATCAAGCAATAATCAAATGTACATAAATACAAATTTATGAATCTGAATTTTTATTACATAGCACATATTCATGCTAGTAAAAGACCTGGTTTACACTTCTCAATCCACGTAGCTTGCATTATTTTTTTGGGATAGCTTCCTGTTTTATCATTTTGCAGATTTTGATCTCCCCTAACTGAATTAGATATCTAGAACTACCCAGTTTTTACAGCTTTTTTTACCAAAAAGCAGTTCTTCAACCCTCACCCCAACAACTCCCGCACCCATAAGACCGCATAGGGCACGACCTCAATATCAATCGACCTCAAATGGCTTGACGTAGCTTGGAGTTCGGCCAAGGTCTTGACGGTTTGCTGCTCGATGATGGGCCAGTCGAAGGAATGGCGGACGGTGAGGTGCATACAAATAAAAAAAGCTGTCCAATTGGACAGCTTCCCTTGCTTGGTGGAGATAGCCGGAGTCGAACCGGCGACCTCTTGACTGCCAGTCAAACGCTCTAGCCAGCTGAGCTATACCCCCAATGCAATTAATGCGGCTGCAAATATAGAATACTTTTTCAAAAAAAATCTATATTCTGCTGAAAAAATCACTGGGAAGTGATCTATCTTAGACTACAATGATTTTAGTTTTTTAGTTCCCACAGCGGCGCTTGCTTTTCACCTCACCATCATTATACCACCAGCAATCGCCAAAGATGGAGCAGTAGCAAATTTGTACGGTGGTTCTTTGCACAAAATTAGTCAGGGATATTCTCATGCTATCGGGTAGACTCACTCGGATGATTTGCATCTCTTAGGAAGTACTGGTCAAAGCAGGTTGCTTACTTAGTATGTCTTGGATGATTACATCTCCGTGATCTCTGGTATTTTCAATAAATAACTTACTCGTTCGCATCCCTGCACAAACTACACCAGCTATATAGACATTAGGTAAGGAGGTCTCTAAGGTTTCGGGATTGTGGGTAGGAATTTTAGTCTCATCATCTGGGATTTCAAGCCCAAGATTATGTAGTAGGGTATAATTCGGCTTATAGCCCGTCATGGCCAGCACAAAATCGTTTTCGATGACAAACTCCCCATCAGGTCCTTCCAAGACCACTTCCTTGGGGCGAATCTCCTTGACAATCGTCTTAAAGTGGGCCGTAATACTGCCTTCCTTGATCCTATTTTCAATATTGGGTCGAATCCAGTATTTGACTTTGGGATAAATTTCGTCTTCGCGGATGGCCATCGTTACTTCCGCCCCTTTGTTCCAGGTTTCTAGGGCCACATCACAGGCGGAATTGGCAGCCCCAATTACCAATACTTTCTGTCCAATATAAGGATGTGCATCATCGTAATAATGTTTCACTTTGGGTAAATCTTCACCAGGGATATGGAGTAGACGGGGCGTATCGTAAAAACCAGTGGCGACGATCACGGCGCGCGCCTGATAGCTCGCCCGAGAGGTGTTAATGGTATAAATGCCATCTTCTCCTCGGGTCATATTTTCTACCGCTTCATACAAGTTGATCTTCAAGTTATAGGATTGTTGCAATCGTCGGTAATACTCTAATGCTTCCTTACGAGTGGGCTTTTCTACGTGAGAAATGAAGGGAATCTCTCCAATTTCCAGCAATTTGGAAGTCGAGAAAAAGGTCATATTGATAGGGAAATGGTAGATGGAATTGACCAACAGCCCTTTCTCAATAATCAAACTGTCTAAACCTGCTTTTTGCGCGGAGATGGCACAATTGATACCGGTTGGGCCGCCGCCTATGATGATAAGATCTTTCATTACTTTGTATGCGTTTTTATACTACAAATCAAAGATAAGGCAGGGTAGGTTTAAAAAAGCGTTTATCTATAAAAACTTAGCAATTTTAGCGTATAATTCATCGGGTTTGAAGGGTTTCATCAGGTAGGCATTCATCCCCAGGGCCAGGCATTTTTCCTCCTCTTGCTTGGAGGAGTTGGCGGTAAGCGCCACAATGGGCACCTTACTTTCTCCCCGAATCTTTACCGTGGCTTCCAAGCCATCCATCTTTGGCATTTGCAAATCCATAAGAATTAGGTCGTAGCCATTGTGCCGGAATTTATCAACGGCCTCTTCTCCATCCGCCGCAATGTCTACCTGTAGCATATCTGACCAAGAAGTGAGTACTTTTCGGGTGGCAATCTGGTTGATGACATGGTCTTCGACCAATAGAATATTCTTGGGCTTATTGGGCTGGCGGACAATTGCGGGATCCTCTGCAATTCCTTGTTCTAAGGGCACCGACAACTTAAGTATAATTTGCTGGTCTGCTTGTTCGATCACCAATTTAGCGCCCAAGATCGAAACCAATCGATAAGCAATGGAGAGACCCAGCGAATTGTTTTTTGTGGCCTCCTGTAGAGATGCTACATCGTCGCTGGGTGGCGGACTAGTTTTTCGAAGCTTTTCCGGCCCTGGTATTTTAGTTCCTGCATACTTTATTGTAACCACAAAAGGGAAGTCTTTTTTCCGTTTGTACCATTGCACTTGTAGACTAATCTGGTTACTCGGACTAGCATGATTGAAACTCTGTTCTATTAGATTGTGAATCAACTGCGACAATTTCTGATTGTCTCCCTTTGCTATATGGGGCAGTTCTCCCTCCGTCTTATACACCACCGATACCTCAGATTGGTGCGCCTTAAAATTGGCCACTCGCTGAATATTTTCCAGCATTTCCTTCAAGGAAAAGTCTTCTTCTGTTAAGGCAATATTATCTGAGATCAGTAGGGAGAGGTTCAGCATATTATTGAGCTCAATAGACAGGTCATCTACAGAAGTTTTTAGGCCGTCGATGAGTTCCATTTGCTGTGCACTAGGGTTGGATTTCTCTAGCAGGTATACAAGGTTGACAATTGAGCTAAATGGAGTACGGATGCCGAATCCAAATTTATAGAGTTCGCTTCCTTTTACGGTAGGAGGTGTTTCCACTTCAATTTCAGGTCCGGTGGGCCCCTCTACATCTTCGTCTTTGCGATAAGACGTATCCTGGATACTTCCGATTAAAATAATCTTATTGGTCAGCTCATCATATTTGACCTGCGCCTGGATAGTAAGATGTTTAACAATTCTATTGCTGATGAGGATGCGGTGTTCTAGGCGATTATGCTGGCCTGTTTTGATCACTTCTGCAAAGAAATCTTCGACCTCATCCCGATCTTCTACATGTACAAAGTCGAGATAATCGGAAAGAGAGGGTTGAAAGCTGTTGGGTTGCACCCCAAAAATACGGAACATTTCTTCTGTCCAACTCATCATATTGGAGACGATGTCCATTTCCCAACTGGCAAATTTGGCAATGTTTTGGGCCTCCAGTCTTCTCTTTTCAGTAATAGAAAGCTTATCTGCGGTTTCTTGTAACTTGGCCTGTGTCTTGAAGCGCTGTAAGGAATAGCGAATGGTGTTGACCAATCTGCGGCTATCAAATTCGCCCTTCACTAAGAAATCCTGTGCGCCGGCTTTTACGGATTGTACCCCTACAATTTCATTTTTATTTCCCGTCATCACGACTACGGGTACATCGGCCGACTCGTCCAAGTATTTCTTTAGGGTATTAAAACCCGTACTATCATTGATCGATAAATCCAATAGCACCAAATCAATCGGATTTTCACCTAGAATATTTATTCCACCCTTTAAACTCTCGGAGTGAAATAGTTTGTGTTTAAAAGCAGCTTCCTCCAAATAGGCCTTAATGATGGCCGCATCAGATTCAAGATCTTCTATGACTAAAATATTATTCATGTCGCATGCTGTCAATGAAATTGATTAATCATTCTTAAACAACTTCAATATGTAAAAAGGGATATTGCGTTACCGATTAGTCCTTAACTTTTACAAGTGTAAGGACCGTGATCAGATGAGCCATGTTTTGAATTTAGCTAGCGTAGTTAATGGTGCCTCAATTTGCCATAGTTGGCAAAATAGTTGTGCTTAACCAAAATGCTTCAATCTTTTGAATGATATCGAAGAAATTATCAAAATCTACGGGTTTATTGATGAAGCAATTCGCATGCAAATCATAGCTATGGATAATATCCTGCTCTGCATTTGAGGTTGTAAGTACGACGACGGGAATACGTTTTAATTTGATATCTGTTTTTATCTCTTTGAGCACTTCTCGGCCATCCCATTTGGGAAGATTGAGATCAAGCAGAATGAGATCAGGCATAGGGCGAGACTCAAAGCCAGGTTCTTGTCTAAGGTATTTGATGGCTTCCACTCCATCCATGACTACTTCCAGATTAACTTCTTTTTTGCCTTCTCGAAAGGCTTCCTGTGTGAGTCTAACATCTCCAGGATTATCCTCGATTAACAAAATATTGAATGGACGGGTTTCTTTCACGACACAATGGATAAGTGATTAAATGGGAGTTTGCCTCCTTCTTAATAATGAGAACTGAGCCGAAAAACGAAGCAATTAAAGAGAGCATTCTCCTATCAATAGGTAGATACAAAATAGATGTCCATGGCTTTGCTTCTACTGTTAGGGATAAAAAACCTAAGCACTTATGCCTTGCTTTAGCTCATTCTCTCTTTCATACCAACTCTTTGGCACGAAATCTAATTTTTGTCAAAAATACCTTTTATAATTGTTCCAGCCTAAAAATAAAAATAATAGTGGAAACACCATTTGATATTTATAACTATAAAGTGTCTCTTCATCTACAGTGTTTCCTACGTATCATTACAATTTTTGTTCTGTTAAATTAACTGATAATGTATCAATTAAGTGAATTTCAATCGGATTTCTTGCAATATATGAAAGCCAATTCCTTTTCTAAGGCGCCTGAAGGCTTATATGAACCTGTGGACTATATCTTACAATTGGGGGGTAAAAGGCTCCGACCAGTCCTTGTTCTAATGGGGTATCAGTTGTTTGAAGCAAACTACAAAGCTGCGCTGCCGCTATCTATGGCAGTAGAAGTTTTCCATAATTTCAGTCTAGTACATGACGATATTATGGATGCGGCACCCTTGCGGAGAGGAAAGCCGACGGTGCATCAACACTATGGCTTGAACACGGGGATACTATCAGGAGATGTGATGCTGATTTTGTGCTATGAATACCTCTTGAAAGTAGAAAAAAAGCATTTGGTAGCTGATTTAGTAGCGGTTTTTAATGAAATGGCCATCAAGGTTTGTGAAGGGCAGCAATACGATATGGACTTTGAGACCCGACAAGATGTAACTATCCCATCGTATTTGATGATGATTGAATATAAGACCGCCGCCTTAATCGAATGTAGCTTGGCCTTGGGTGGAATTTTGGCAGAGGCCGGTTCGGATAATATTAAACATTTGCGTGCTTTTGGTCGAAATATTGGTTTAGCCTTTCAGATGCAAGATGATATTCTAGACACCTTTGGAGATTCCGAAAAATTTGGAAAGAAGGTCGGAGGGGATATTCTGAATAATAAAAAGACATTTCTGGTTTTGAAAGCAATGGAATTGGCGACTGAAGAGGATCGTGAAAACTTAGCCGCCTGGATGCGTACCACCAATGAAGCCGATGAGGAAGAAAAGATAGCTGCTGTTCGAACTTTGTTTCGCAAATGGCAGGTGCATGAACTAGCCATGAAAAAGATGGATCAATATCAGAAAACAGCTTTTGAACACCTTGATCAGGTACAAGTACCAGCAGCGAAAAAGCAGATTTTGTTTGACTTAGCCGATCAACTTTTGGTGCGAGAAGTATAAGAGCATCAAATCAATTGGAAAGCGGAAAGCGGAAGAGGGAAGCCTGCCTGGCGTTTGCCAGAACAGACAGCTTGGAAAACAAGCCTAAGTCAATTGAAATTCCGACCTGTCTGCCTGTTTTGTACCAGCTAGACTTGGTGTCAGCCCAACAGGCTCTTGATTTCAAAATTCCGCATTCAGCTGAGATTGCGGCCTTGTTTCGTCCCTGCATAGCTTTTCCTTGCTGAACAAAATGTAAAAAGGAGCAACCACCGAAGCGGCTACCCCTCACACTATGAAACACTATATCTTTAACAAATGATGAAATTGTTTTAATATGAAAACAGCACGAAATCAGTGCTTAGTGAAGATAGATAATCGTAGGAAACCTTACTGGCATTACACAAAGTAAAGGTATTAAGATATTTTGGTTTAAACAAATAAGGTCGGTTCAAACCTACGCTTGATCAACTTCGGCTAGCTTAGCTGGGTAAGGAAAATTTTACCATTCCACCACTCCTTCTCTATCACTGCATTGTTTTTACGGTAAAAATGCAATGCGGGTTCATTCCAATCCAAAACTTGCCATTTTACGAGCCTACATTCTCGCTTTTTAGCCTCTTCCAGGAAGGCGTCAAATAGCATCTGGCCTAGGCCCAGCCGGCGATAGGATTCGGATACGACAAAGTCTTCGAGGTACAACATTTTACCTTTCCAAGTTGAATAGGTCATGTAATACAAAGCCATGCCCGCCACTTGGCCGTCGACCGTTGCCACATGGCAGTTAAAGACCCCCGCTGCGAAATCGTTTTGGTAATCTGCTAGGGTGGCCACAAATTCAGGCTCGGCTTTTTCATAGACCGCTAGTTCTCGCACCAAATTATGGATGGCCTCTAAATCAGTACTTTGCGCTTTTCTTATTGTAATATTATTCATTTTAGAATGGTGAAGTTTGAGTAGTTTTTAGCAATGGTAGCTGTTTGAATAACTTGCTGAACGGAAGCCATGGGAGGGCCCTGGGCGCACCAGGCTACAAATTGATCGACGAGTTCGGGGGCTCCCTCCACGGCAATAGAGACCTCCCCATTGGGTTCGTTTTTCACCCACCCCTTAAGGCCCAATTCATCGGCTTTCTGTTTAGTGGAGCCCCGAAAATAGACGCCTTGAACCCTGCCGATTATCCTCAGTTCGAGTACTTTTTTTTCCATATGTCACAAATATAGTTCTCTGGCAAAAATTAGGCGCTTTTTTAGACAACTTCTCTTTCAAATTGTAGCTGCCGAAGTCTTTTTAAGCTACATCTTTATTAGATTTACAAAAAAACTTCTAGCCCATGTATGTAAAGAACTCACTATTGTTTTGTTTAGCCATTTTCTTATTCGCTTGCCAAACAGAAGAAACAGCCGATGTGGTCATGCTGAACGGAAACTTCTACACCGTAAATGCGGAGCAGCCGAGAGCCGAAGCCTTAGCCGTGAAAGATGGCCGTATTATACAAATTGGGACAAGTGCTGAAATAGAAAAACTCAAGGGAGATGGCACCGAACTAATAGACCTAAAGGGGCAATTTGCGATGCCCGGTTTGATAGAAGGCCATGGTCACTTTTCGGGCTTAGGCCAAAGTATGCTAAACCTCAATTTTTTGCGATCTGCTAGCTGGGATGAGATTGTGGAAATGGTGGCTAAAGCTGCCGAAAATGCCAAGCCAGGCGAATGGATTACTGGACGAGGCTGGCACCAGGAGAAATGGCTCGAACCCCTCGAACGCGATGTTTTGGGCTATCCTTATCACGATAAATTAAGTGCGGTTTCCCCCAACAATCCCGTGCTGTTGGGGCATGCCAGTGGGCATGGCCTTTTTGCCAATGCCAAAGCCATGGAACTCGCCGGCGTAACCAAAGAAACGCCTAATCCCAGCGGTGGGGAGATCGTTCGTGACTCAAGAGGAGAGGCCATCGGAGTATTTGAAGAAAGAGCACAGGCCGTCATTCGAGCCGCTTACCAGGAATATTTGAACACCCTAACCGACGACCAAAAGAAAGATAATTGGCTGGCTGGCATTGAGGCCGCCCAACAAGAATGCCTAGAAAATGGAATTACTTCCTTTCAAGATGCAGGCTCCTCCTACCAAGATATTGACTGGTACAAAGAGTTGGCTGAAGCAGGGGACTTGGATATGCGACTCTGGGTAATGCTACGTCATTCTCATGATCGGATGAAAAATAATATGGTGGGCTTTCCGATTGTTAATGCCGGCGATCATTTCTTTACTTGCAAAGCCATAAAAACAGAGGTTGATGGTGCCTTAGGTGCTTTTGGCGCTTGGTTATTAACCTCTTATGATGATAAAACAGATTTTGTAGGGCAAAATACTACACCGATCAGCGAGGTAGAGAAAATCGCAGCACTAGCTATTGAGCATGATATGCAGCTTTGTGTACATGCCATTGGGGATAAGGCCAATCAGGTCGTACTCGACATCATGCAAAAGAACTTTGAAACGCATCCGGAAAAGAAGGACCCTCGCTGGCGAATTGAGCACGCGCAACACTTGGATCCTGCTGATATTCCTCGCTTCAGTGAATTGGGGGTGATCGCTTCCATGCAGGGCATCCACTGTACGTCAGATGCTCCTTTTGTCGTCAAACGGCTAGGTGTGGATCGGGCGAGAGATGGGGCTTACCCCTGGCGTTCCTTACTAGATTCTGGTGCGAAAGTGGCCAATGGGACAGATGCCCCAGTAGAAGATGTAGATCCTTTTGAATGTCTATATGCTTCGGTTACTCGAAAGCGGGTAGACTCTGGCCTGGAGTTTTTTCCAGAGCAAAGAATGACCAGAGAAGAAGCTCTATACTCCTATACTTTATGGAATGCTTATGCTGCTTTTGAAGAAGAGGATAAAGGCTCTTTGGAGGTCGGCAAGTTAGCTGATATTGTAGTGCTTTCCAAAGATTTGGCGGCTTGTACTGATGCTGAAATATTGGAAACGGAGGTGAAAATGACGATCGTTGGGGGAGAGGTGAAGTTTATGGTGGATTGAGGAGCGATTGGATAGCCGGCGGCTTTTGCTTTTTATTGAGATTCCTATTTTGATTATTATTTAGATTACACGGGAAATACCAAAACCTAGGAATGAAAGAGAAACAGCTGGTACATACCGAGGTGGTGCGCAGTGGCGAACGTTTCCCGCTGGTCATCGTCTGTGAAGATATGCTTGATCCACTGAATGTGGGCTCGGTGTTTCGATTGGCCGATGCTATGGGCGTAGCCAAAATATACCTGACGGGGATGTCTGTGGCTCCACCTCATCGGAAAATAACGAAGACGGCACGCTCCACGGAAAAGGTCGTGCCCTATGTAAAAGTGGAAGACAAAGCTTTGGTTATTTCGGAATTGAAAGCTAAATCTTATGCCTTGATTGGCCTAGAAATTACGAGTGACAGCCAATCTATCTTTGACTTTAACTTTGGTGCATTTGACAAAATCGCCTTATGGATGGGGAGTGAAAATACCGGTATTTCTGAGTCCGTATTGGCCGAATTGACCCATTGCGTGCACATCCCGATGCAAGGCACCAATTCTTCTATGAACGTAGTACAAGCCTTGGGTATGGGGGTGTTTGAGGTGGTGAGGCAGGAGGTTGGGAAGTCGTAAGTCGGGAAGTCGTGAGAGATGTCATATGAGGACAAGCCCGCCGCGTGCAGCTTTCCCCTTCAGGGGACAAAGGGGCGTGGCGTGGAAGTGATGGAAAGTCGGAAAGTCGGAAAGTCGGAAAGTCGGAAAGTCGGAAAGTCGAGAAGTTGGAAAGTCGTCAGTCGGGAAGTCGTATGAGGACAAGCCCGCCGCGTACAGCTTTCCCCTTCAGGGGACAAAGGGGCGCGGCGTGGAAGTGATGGAAAGTCGGGAAAGTAGCAAGTGGGCATAGCGTGCATAATCAAAAAAATCGATCATATAATAAGTGACCTAACATACTACTGGACATTTTACTCCAACGGGGTTGAAAAGTTTAGGATTGAAGGTTTATACCAGTGCATTAAACCTTCAACTTTCAACTGATAAACCGCATTTGTCCAGTGTAATGGTGACCAAATAAATGCCCTACATCCAAAACATAGACCTGTGAAGTTAGACCTCATTAACCGAGTTATATCTATTAAGTATGCGATGAAATATGCCAATGACCCGATCACGGGCATGTTGGAAAATTTTGAAAAATACGGCGAAACCTATAGCGGCTACCTAGGGGCTATCCAGCCGATGATGGTTACCAAGAACCCCGCAATCGTTCGGCATGTGCTGCAAAAGAATCATCGGAATTATATCAAGACACCGATGATTTTTGATAAACTCCGGCGGTTCCTAGGGAATGGCCTACTGACTAGCGAAGGCAGTTATTGGCTACAGCAGCGGCGCCTCATCCAACCTGGCTTTCATCGGCAACGCCTGGAAGCTTTAGTGGATATCATGGATCAGGTGATTATAGATGCTGAAAAGCAATGGGAGGGAAAACAGGAAACGGAGATTGACATTTACCCAATGATGATGCGCTTGGCTTTTGATATGGTCAGTCGCTCATTGTTTAGTACGGCAATAGAAGAAGAGAAACTTGACTTTTTGAGCAATAGCCTGACGACTTTACAATCCTTCCTGGTGCAACAGATTCGACAACCCTATTTGAATCCTTGGTTTCGGGTGTCGGGGCAACTAGCGGAAAAGGTAAAATTGAGCCAGGCTGCTGATGAAATATTGTTGGAGATTATTAGCCGACGAAGGGCCGCCAAGGAAGAACACCATGATTTGCTACAAATGCTGTTGGAGTCGCGCTATGAAGAAACAGGGGAGGGGATGACCGACCAACAATTGCTGGAGGAATCCAATATCATTATTACGGCCGGACACGAGACTTCCGCCAATGCCCTCTCTTGGATTTTTTACCTCTTAGCGCAGCATCCCACCATTGTAGAAAAACTCCGAACCGAATTGAGATCGGTCTTAGGAGATAGAAGGCCAAGCTTTGCAGAACTGCGACAGCTTCCATATACGACTCAAGTCATTGAAGAAGGCATGCGTTTGTATCCTCCCGCCTGGTTGACGGATCGACAGGCCAAGGCGGATGATGAGGTGGACGGTGTTCGTATCCCGAAAGGCACCATGGTCGTCCTGATGATTTATGCCTTACATCACGATCCGAAATATTGGTCCGATCCGGCGGCCTTCAGACCAGAAAGGTTTGCCCCCGCAGAAAAGAAAAAATTACCTCCTTATGTCTACTTGCCTTTCGGTGGCGGCCCTCGCCTCTGTATTGGCAATAATTTTGCAATGATGGAAATGCAGTTGGTCTTGGCCCATTATATTCGAAAATATGATGTCAGTTTGGTGCCTGGGCAGGAGGTAGAAATGCTTCCCTTGGTTACGCTACGACCCAAAAAAGGAATTCAACTTTCGCTACGCAAAATAGTATAGATAAAATATATCAAAGGAACCCGATACTGGACATCTTATAACTGCTTATTATATATATTGTTATTTTTTTAGGAATAAATTTGGTTTATATTCATATATAGGTTATTTTTATAAAAGTATTTGTGTATGTTTCATTTCTCCAACAGTCGTACTCTTCAAACCCAAATTTTATTTTAGTGTATTCTAGTCTTCTTCTAGTGGAGAAGTTAGGCTAATATGTAATGTCCTCCTTTGGTTTGATTCACAATGAGTTAGGTATCCTCTTTTGTCTAAAATGCTTACTGTGATTTAGCAATAGTTTTTCTATTGCAATTAGATTTTTTGCTGTATTTGATATTGATTTATCAGATGAGGTAAGATCGATTTGTCTAAAATATTGATTTTAAAAATATAAACGATGGCTGTAAAGTCATCAAAAAAAACTACTTGTAAGACTGAATATTAATGCCTTTTGGCAGTTCTACGCGTCAACTAAGTGTCAACAAAACATGGCCTCATTTACGAACCCTAGACAACAACACAAAAGCTACTCTCGGTATAGACATCCAGTTTATACCTTTCCTGCTTTCCGCTGTTTATTTGATCGTGAATTTCCCATTGTTTTCAACTCCAGTACCATTTGAATCTTTTAAAACTTCATGAAACGGCAATGCCTTTAATCAGGTATAGCTAAGCTCTTTTAATCCAAACTAAGTTTATGTACAGCGTTCTACAATCCACTATCAAAACCTATCTGGGAAAGCTATTTTACCTACAAAAAAAGCCAAAAAAGAAAAGGAATTTTCTCGGTACCAGCCCTCCCTCGAGGATACTGAAAATTCGAGCCCTTAGGGCGCTTAAATGGATCAATTATCCCATGCAAGCTAGCTTGGCTAGTTCTATTCCTTCACTAAGCTATTCATGAAACCCCAGACTTATGAACAACAATTACAACTTAACACGAGGTACTCAAAAAAGGAGAGTACTTCAGCGATTCTTTTTAGGCATTTGCACCCTTTTTCTAACTATTCAGTTGCAAGCACAGACTTTCTGTAATAGCTGTAATGGCAATGGTTCAGCTTGTAACTATCCATCTGTTGCCAGTAATCCAAACCTTACTGCTGGTTGTAACGGTATGGATATTTTATTCATAATTGATGAATCTGGCTCCACAGACCCCTTTAAAGGGCAGATTAGGGACGCTGTGATGACTTTCCTTCGATCACTTAATTGCGTAGGCGTTAATATGGCCGTGATTGAATTTAGTGGTACAGCACGTTATGTTAAACAAGCCTATACCCTGGTGGACGGTGCCTTTATTGAAGGCATGCGGAGATATTTTAACGATGATACTAGTAATCCATGGACCAATCGTGTTTTTGATCCAGATGATGAAGATGATGATGGAAATGATGATAATTGTACAAATTCTGATCCTTTTTGTGGAACCAACTGGCAGGCTGCTTTTTTAGCAGCTGATGCTTTAGCTACCCCGGACTTGGTTCTGTTTTTTACGGATGGAATACCTACAGTATACACCCAAGGTAGTAACCCTGATTTTAGTGAGCTCAACGATGTTGATATATGTGGCAATGGACAGACTACGCAGCGACCAGAGATTGTCAATGCTATGAAATTAGCAAATAAGATCAAGGGAGAAGGTGCTCATGTTTTTGCTTTAGGTGTTGGGGCTTTTGATCCCACTGATACCAGCCCCAATGGACCTCTTGCTCAACTTAAAAGAGTGTCAGGTAACACCGCACATAATCCCAATAGTGCTGCTAGCACCATACGTAATTCGGACTATGCCGCTGAGAGCTTTGATCAACTGGCGGAATGTTTGGCTACTTTCTCAGACGCGCTGTGTGAGTTTGATGCGGAAGTAACTTCGGAAGATGGCTGTCCTGGAGATAATAATGGCGCTTTGCAGATTACGGTTCCTCAAAACCTCTTACCAGTTACGTACTCTTACAATGGTCCGGGTGCTAATGACGGTAATGGTACCTCTAATTCTTCTCCCATCTTGGTATCTAATTTGCCAGCTGGAAATTATTTTATCGAAGTAGAGGTGTCTTATGGAAGTAATTGTATAAGAAAGGAGGCCTTTTTTGAAACCATTGTCAGCCAAACCTGTACTGGGACTCCTACCATAAACTGCCCAGCAAGGATTACATATGATTGTAATCCTACAGACAATAATGGAGATGATCTCCCCGACGCTATTCCCGTTCCGGACGATGAGATTGCCGCAGGTAAGGTCACGGGCAATAACCCTAATTGTGATGTTACCATATCCCATGATGGAGATTCACAAATCATGCAGGATCCTACCGATGATTGCCTATTTTATATCATCAGGACCTATCGAGTGAATAACAAGTGTGGAAATGGCACCAATACTTGTACCCAACGATTTGAATGGACAGTAGACGATGAAAAGCCAACCATAGTATCTTGCCCTAGCGGCGGTGATTTAGGTTGTAACCCATCAGCAGATGAGTATGCGCCTGGCACGGCAACCTGGGATGACAACTGTGGTATAGCAGATAGTGG
>Ga0070726_10002679_pt1 | contig 15804 bp, 14 predicted proteins | sample tdAd471_FD_67275 | JGI IMG/M metagenome (GOLD analysis project Ga0070726, IMG submission 67275) | Marine sediment microbial communities from the Atlantic coast under amendment with organic carbon and nitrate - tdAd47.1 | ecosystem: Environmental > Aquatic > Marine > Coastal > Sediment | place... | reverse complement strand
AACTGCAACGCCTCGCTCAACAGCTACACACGGTGAGTCCCCTCAACACCCTGGCACGAGGATACAGTATTACCTGCAACCTCGAAGAGAAGGTGCTGCGCACCAGCGATGATGTCTCTATTGGAGAAACCATCAACACACGCTTGTCAGACGGCTCTCTTGTATCCAAAATAGTAACAGTCAACAAAAGCGGCAATTCTGAGATTTAAAAGGACTGCGCCGGGTGTAATTCTTATTTACAATAATCGATGCTTTGTTTTCTGCTTCATTACTGTAGATCATGATCATGCCCTGACCAGTGTCTAACCTCACGTGAACCTCAATTATGTAACACCTGGCACCCAAATCTGACTCAAGCCTCAGCCCATTGCCTAACCGGCCTAGACTGCCCTGGCACTTCAAGCCGGTTAATATAAGCCCAAATCCCCTATATTGCTGGGAAACTGACCTGCTTCGGTGCGTCAACAAGTGACGGTATGTGTCACGTGACTGCCAAATTCTGACCACTATTCCCAACAGACTTGCTAATTCCCAAGTTCAGATATTGCGCTGGCACCAAGACATGTGAACTGGTTAACCCGCCCCAGACATACAAATGTGACAACTTGCCCAATTCCCAGACCTCCTCAGCAACAATGGAATCAATTGTGCAGTGGTTCCATTCTAGAGTTACAAATAACTGGAAAATAAACCCATCACTAAAGATTGCCAGTTCTACCAACCACATCTGTTTTGCGATGACAGCATGGAGAGGATTAAGGGATTAGTACATGGAGCTTATGGAAACATTTTTCTTGCTGATTTTTGGTCATGCCCTGGCTGATTTCGTCCTGCAACCTGAAGTCATGGGTTTCGGCAAAAATCGCAATGACAAGGTTCATAATCGTGCACACAGCCTGTTTCCCCACTGGGTCTATTGGATGACATCGCATTCCTTTATCCATGGAGGGATAGTCTATCTAGTTACGGGCAGCATACTTCTTGGCATTGCGGAAACAGCCCTGCACTGGCTTATTGATTATGCAAAGTGTGAAGGCTGGTTGTCTGTTCACCAGGACCAGGGGGCTCATGTGGTCTGTAAAATCGGTTACCTTGCGCTGGTCTGATCACCCTTAGTCAGCAACCAAGAAGCGATATATCCAACTCAAGTTTTGAACACCCGGGTGTTTCGGTTTATAGTAATTGCCCCTGAGATAACCATCGCCAGAGACAGGAACGGTAAAAATGGGTAAACGCGAACAGCAACAATTGCGTAAACAACAAAAGCAACAGGCTGCCCAACGCAAGCAGCAGACCAGACAGATCATGCAGAAAGTTGGGCTATTTATTGTTGCCCCGGTATTTCTGATTATCGTTGTCGTCACGCTGCTGTCCCAGGCACCGACATACTCACCGGTAGAAATCGCCGATAATGATCATGTTCGGGGTGATCCCTCGACTCCTGTGACCATAACCGTATATGCAGACTTTCAGTGTCCAGCCTGCGCCAATGAAAACCAGTTAATGTCTCGCGCCTGGAATCGTATCAGCGACAAGGCCCATTATGTATTCAGGCACTATCCGATAACCAATACCCACCCCAACGCCTGGACTGCGTCCCTCTACGCCGAAGCGGCCAGCCGGCAGGATCGATTCTGGGAGATGCACGACTTCATGTTTCTGAACCAGGCTCTCTGGGCACCTCTATCCAATCCGGAGGGCGAATTCGAAGCCTATGCCATGGAAATCGGCATGGATGTAGAGCAATTGCGCCAGGACGTTGAATCTGAAACGGTAATTCAAAAAGTCAGGAGCGACCAGCGCGGCGGCACCCAGTCCGGAGTCAGATCCACGCCGACAATTTTTGTCAATGGTAATTTGACATCCATAAATACTGCGACCCGACTGATCGAAATTGTGGAAGCCGAGGCTGCCAGCTAACTCAGCGATAACCTCATCTCCGGGCAAGCAGAATATCTGACTACTGAACTTGGCTCAAACGCACTCCGAGGATTGCGTCTTAAAACCGCGGTTTTGTCGTCGGTTTATGTAAGCATCTTGGAAGGCGAGTGGACATTAAAAAAACGGCGACATAGCTATGCCGCCGTTTAAACTAAGGTCAAAACTACATTAACTGTAATACTCTGAACCGCCGTCAGGGTTAATTGGATCAACCATTTAACCCTGAAGGCAGCTAGCACTAAGACCCCAAATCAAAGCGATCCAGAGTCATCACTTTAGTCCATGCAGCAACAAAATCCTGCACAAAATCTTCCCTGGCATCACTTGCTGAGTAGTACTCTGCAACCGCACGTAATTCAGAGTTGGATCCAAAGATCAAGTCAACCGGTGTCGCTGTCCATTTCACAGCATTAGTGGCACGGTCACGTCCCTCGTAAACACCCATTGAACTTGTGGACTGTGACCACGCTGTCGACATGTCTAGCAGGTTGACGAAAAAGTCATTGCTCAGAGTACCAGGGCGATCGGTAAACACACCGTGATCTTCCCCACCCGCATTAGCATCAAGAACACGCATTCCGCCTACCAGCACCGTCATTTCCGGTATGGACAGGTTTAGCAGCGCAGCTTTTTCGATCAACATTTCTGCCGGTGAGCGGCTGTTTCCTGTGGCAAAGTAGTTTCTAAAACCATCTGCAGCAGGCTCAAGTACGGCAAATGACTCTGCGTCGGTCTGCTCCTGGGACGCATCCATACGCCCTGGCACGAAGGGTACGTCTACGTCGACTCCAGCCTCGGCTGCCGCCTGCTCAATGGCAGCAGCTCCACCCAGTACGATCAGGTCGGCTAGAGAAACCTGCTTGCGTGAATTACGCTGATTAAAACCGTTCTGAATGCCTGCAAGGGTTTCCAGTACCCGGTTTAGTTCGGCGGGATCGTTAGCTTCCCAGTTGTTCTGAGGCGCCAGACGAATGCGTGCACCATTGGCACCACCTCGCATGTCAGTACCACGAAATGTCGAGGCTGATGCCCAGGCGGTTCTTATCAATTCCGCCGTCGACAGGCCGGACTCAAGAATCTCCTCCTGCAAGCGGTTCACGTCGCGGGAGTTAACCAGGGTGTGGTCGACTGCAGGAATTGGATCCTGCCAGACAAAGGTCTGCTCTGGCACGTCGTCACCCAGGTAGCGCGACGGTGGTCCCATGTCCCGATGGGTCAACTTGAACCAGGCGCGGGCATAGGCACCGGCGAATTCTTCCGGGTTATCCAGCCAGCGCGAGGTAATTTCCCGATAGATCGGATCTACCTTCAAGGCCAGGTCGGTGGTAAACATTATGGGGGCATGGCGCACATTAGGGTCGTGGGCATCAGGAACCAGGTCCGCAGCCGCGCCGCGGGCAGGCTCCCATTGTATAGCGCCAGCCGGGCTTCTAGTCTGCACCCAGTCGTAGGTATACAGATTGACCAGGTAGCCATGTGTCCAGGCCGCCGGGTTGCTGGTCCAGGCTCCTTCCAGTCCACTGGTGATAGTGTCTGCACCCTTTCCACTGCCGTAGCTGCTCAACCAGCCCTGACCTTGTGCTTCAAGGCCCTCAGCTTCGGGTTCCGCGCCTACATAGTCTGCTGGATTCGCAGCGCCATGCGCCTTGCCGAAGGTATGTCCGCCGGCAATAAGAGCCGCGGTATCCTCATCGTTCATGGCCATGCGACCGAACGCTTCACGAATAGCATCAGCAGCAGCCTGGGGATCAGGATTGCCACCAGGGCCTTCAGGGTTGACGTAAATCAACCCCATCTGGGTAGCGCCAAAAGGACGACCAAGCTCACCGCTGGTATCGCGTCGATCAGCAGCAAGCCATTCACCTTCGGGCCCCCAATTGACTTCCTCAGGTTCCCAGCCGTCAATGCGACCACCAGCGAAACCCAAGGTTTCGAAACCCATTGAATCCATGGCCACGTTGCCAGCCAGAATCATCAGGTCAGCCCAGGAAAGAGCACGGCCGTATTTCTGCTTGATGGGTTGTAACAGTAAACGGGCTTTGTCGAGATTAGCGTTATCAGGCCAACTATTCAGTGGAGCAAAGCGTTGCATACCACCATCAGCTCCTCCGCGTCCGTCTATAGCGCGGTAGGTGCCTGCACTGTGCCAGGCCATGCGAATAAAAAACGGTCCATAGTGGCCAAAATCTGCGGGCCACCAGTCCTGGGAGTCTGTCATCAATTCGCTCAGGTCCATCTTGACGGCATCCAGGTCCAGACTGGCAAACGCTTCTGCGTAATTAAAATCTACATCCAATGGGCTGGATGCCGGATTGTTCTGGCGCAAGGGATCGAGGCTCAAACGATTAGGCCACCAGTAATCATTGTCAGCCATGACATCCTGCGCATTGGCTGTATTCACCGACAGGACCGGCGCGAGGCCGATTGCCGCCAGAGTTAGTAAGGATAAAGTTTGTTTAAACATTCAGGTCACCTCTTTCAATATGTAATGCAGCGACGGTAACTTTCTCGCGCAGACAAATAAGTAATCAAAGACCGTAACCGCTGGGACTGGTTACCGGCGCTCAAGGCCAGCCACCAATTGATACGTTCCACTAGTCCTGCAAAATACCAACACTTACCGTGTGGATAATCTGAGGTTCATGGTAGAGAGGTAGGTTTAAACAGTAAAACGGGAATTTCAGATGAACTTAATCGCTTTTTCCGATTTTTGATTGCAGGTGTGTCTTACTCGCTGAGGTAGGTTTCGGTCACCGCCCGCAGAGCCTGACGTACACCCCGGGCCATAGCCTTGGATGAAATAGTGGCCTTGGCAATGCCATCCAGGTCCTTGCGTCGACCGACACTGAAACCGTCTTCCGCCCGTTTACCAATAAACTGGTTAGTCCAGCTGCGAAATGACAGGAAATCTCCCAATGTATAACGATGAGATTCCTTGTAGTAAATAGGCCTGAGCCCAACGATTTTGCCTTCAAGATCAATGCCAATCAGGGTGTCGATAGGTCCGCTGTAGCCACTGGGTTCTGGCAGGACGTCTGCGGTTACCACGGCATAACCCAGCAGGACTTGCCCACCACTTTCCGGGTCTGTTTTGTATGCCTTATAAACCGGCACAGCGCCACCCTTCTCCGAAAAGCTGTCCGCTCCCGGGAACACTTCCTTGAGCAAGCGATCGGACGTATGGTCTGCATTTGCGGCATAAACCCGGGTCGTTGATCCAACCGTATCAAACAGCCCGACGACGATTAATAGCCCGAGGCCACATAAAGGCCGGATCATAGCTTTCGGTATTCGTAGCGATGGCATAATCAAACTTAGTTTTGCCTCAAAAATCAGTTAGATAGCGTGGCAGTATAATTAGTCCTGTGTCTTACGGATGCTGCCAATTAAAGCAATGACAGTAAAACTACAGTCTTACAACAAGCCGATGGTGGGTATTTTAAATCAAATTCATAAAATTGCACGGAAGCAGGCAATTTAACGTGCGGTAAACCAATATTTCAATTTTTGATTACGCCTCACTATGGGCTTAAACCAGGCCCCAATTTGGGTATTTAGAACAGGATAATGGGCTGATTAAAACTATCTGCTTGATGTAGTTGCGGATTGCAGTGCTGCGCAGATAGTGATTGCAGCCATAGGCAGGGGCTACTCACCCAGGATTGCCAACTCGAATTCAATAGCATTGTCAGGCTAGTAGCACCGCCAAATCGGCACTTCCTGGGGTCGAAATGACTTTTGCAATCATTTTGAGCCGAGTATACTCAGTGGACAGTATGTTAATGCGCTGCCACATGGGGTTATCTTATTACGCTGTCCCCCATTAGTCGTAAACCTCAATAAATTTAAGGCCAATAACTGCAACAAGGCCAGCAGAAAAATAGGAGTGTGCTATGGGTTCGAAACAAACTGATCGCAGGGAATTTCTTAAGCAGGGAGCAGCGTTGGCCGGGGCTGCCGCACTGGGGGCCACCGCAAAATCCGCAACCGCTCAATTGCCGGGGCCGGAAGCGCAATTGCCAGGCACCGACGAACTGGTCGCTTATGGCAAGCGTTCCCGGTTTGTAACTTCTAAACGCATACCACACGGTGGACGCCCCTCCCCGGACGTATTCGGCCTCGATTTCCATATTGCTACCCCGTTGCAGGATACCTACGGTGTAATTACCCCTTCGTCACTGCACTACATCGGCACCACCCGCGGTTCCTTTGTCCCCGACATCGATCCTGCCAAACATCGGCTGATGATCCACGGCATGGTGGACAATCCCCTGGTATTTACCATGGAAGAACTGAAACGCCTGCCCTCAGTAACTCGACTGCACTTCATCGAATGTGCGGGGAATCGCGCTAACAGCCGACACGTGACGGTGCAGGAAACCCATGGCATGACCAGTTGCGCAGAGTGGACCGGTGTGCTGCTGTCGACCCTGCTCGAGGAAGCCGGGGTACAGGATGGTGGTGACTGGATAGTTGCCGAAGGCGTCGAAGAAGTAAAAGGCGCCTCCAGCATCCCCATGACCAAGGCCATGGACGACTGTATTGTCGCTTATGCCATGAACGGCGAACCAGTACGCCCACAGCAGGGTTTTCCCCTGCGCCTGCTGGCTCCAGGTGGCGAAGGCATTCTCAACGTAAAATGGTTGCGCCGCATCAAGGTAGTAGACCAGTTCTACATGACTTATAACGACTACGGGCACTTGCGTCAGGATCCAGCCGATGCAGCCCTGAGCCTGCAGATTGGCCCCAAATCTGTCATCACCTCACCCTCTGGTGGTCAGCAATTACCTGGTGCAGGTTTCTATGAAGTCAGCGGCCTGGCCTGGTCAGGTGGCGGTCGTGTCGCCCGGGTAGAGGTTACTACCGATGGTGGCCGGACCTGGTTTGACGCGGATATCCGCGGCGAGGCTCACCCCATGGCCCATACCCGCTTCAGCTTTAACTGGACCTGGGACGGGCAGCAATGTGAGCTTCAATCTCGCTGCATTGATGAACTGGGCCAGGTGCAGCCGTCCCGCGAGGAAGCCTCTCAGTTCTGGGTTCAAACTGAAGGCCAGTCACCCCGGGTGAAGGGTCAGGATAATTCAATTCAGCCCTGGAGGGTCGAGCGAGATGGGAGTGTTCACAATGCGATTGCTTAAGTTGCTGCCATTGTTGATGCTGCTGGGTGCATCTGCCCACGCGCAATCGCCCACCTATGGCGTAGGCAGAACCCCCACCGCAGAAGAAATCCGCGCCTGGGATATTGCCATCTCACCGATTACCGGCGAAGAACTGCCTGCCGGCAGTGGTACGGCCGATCAGGGCTCGGAACTGTTCATGTCCAAAGGTTGTGCCGGTTGTCACGGCACTGACGGCGGTGGTGCACTGGCCCCACGGTTGGTAAAACAAGATATCCCCACACCTGACGATCCATGGCGGTGGGGACGCATCCTGCCAATTCGGGCGCCCTACGCACCCGTGGTATGGGACTATATTAATCGCGCTATGCCACTGGGGCAGGAAGGCACGCTGACAGCCGATGAAGTCTATTCGCTGACCGCCTTTCTGCTGTGGATTAACGGTGTTGTCGAAGATGACCGAATGGAACTGAATGCTGAAAATCTACCACAAATTCAGATGCCAAATCGCGATAACTGGGCAGAGTTGCCCGAGTGGTTACCGAATCAACCGCGCTTGCAGGGTTACCCTTACTGATCCGGGTGACCTTGAACCTGCCCGCATTGTAGAGAGGCAGCAACGAATTTTCGTTGCTGCCTCGATTTTCTCCAGCGCTACTTCCGCCGCAGAGTTAAATTCGGCGTAAAAACAATCAGTCGGGTTTGCGGAACTTCAAAGTCATGCGGTCGCTTTCACCGATTGCCATGTATTTCTGCCGATCCACATCTCCTAAGCGAGAATCAGGCGGCAGAGTCCAGACCCCTTCCGGGTGGTCCTTAGTGTCTTTCTCGTTGGCGTTTATTTCCGCAGCAGCGACAAATTCAAATCCCGCTGCAGCCGCAAGTTCCTTGACATAATCTTCGCTTACGTAACCGGTAGTCTGCATTGTTTCCATACTGGCATCTGGCCTGGCCCGGTGCTCTACCACCCCGAGGATGCCTCCTGGTTTCAAAGCACCATAGAAGGATTCGAAATACTCAAACTCAAGCCCAGCCATGATCCAGTTGTGGACATTGCGAAAAGTCAGCGCCATGTCGGCACCTTCCGCCGGGCCGATCACCATTTCGGTGGGCGGCAGTAAGTGTCGAATTATTGCCTTACCATACATATCGGGGCGTTCCAGCAACTTGGTCTCAAACCGCTCCAGAGTCGCTCGGTGATAGCCCAGGGCTGAATTAGGTGAAAAATGGGCGCCATAGTAACGACCCTGATCCCGCATATAGGGTGCCAGAACCTCCGTATACCAGCCACCTGAAGGCCCGATTTCAATCAACGTCATATCCGGGCGCAGGCCAAAAAATGCTAATGTCTCTTCCGGATGACGAAACTCGTTGCGGGCAATGTTGGCCGCACTGCGATGGTCACCCACTAAAATCTGCTCCAGGCTGAGCGCAGTTTCCCCATGGTGATCAGCACTGGTCAGCGGCGCTGACAGCAAACTGATCAACAGTGAAAAGGTAAATACCGGGATTCGTAATGTCTTCATTTGCAGAGTCTCCAGTTTCAATGCAACTACCAGTTATTCTGGCATGAACAACAGCAATTAACCACAGTCTGCTTATAGTGGCATTAAACCAATAATGCTGATTACCGGCCCCATGGCGCGAGTTCTATGCAATCAAGGACACTCGTAACTCACAGCCAGGGGCAAGACTATCTGTTCAATATTGTTCCCAGTCACCCACCAGAGTGCAGACTCAACCTCACTGCTCCGGTATAGCCCATGAGCGATAGGCTTGCACTTTATTTCCACACTGAGTCCTGTAACATTGATTTGATACTGAATTTTGATGCGCAATTAGCAGATCCACTCCGTGCTGGGTTCCAATTCTGATCGAAGATCAGATCAGGTATACGCACAAGCTCTATGCCAGAAATAAATTGCAATCTTCCTACAACACCTAACAACAAGGAAAATCAAATGAAAACATTCATGTTCGTTGTACTCTCTTTTTTATGTTCCAGTTTATATGCTGACCCGGTGATATTCAGGATCGGTATGAGTTCTACTGGCCCAATTAATGCGATGCAGGAATTTCTTGGCAACCTGGCAACTGTCGCAACACAACTACAACCCGATTCAAACAATGCCGCCACACTTATTCAGAACACCATGCACGGACCAAATGTTGGTGGCGTATCGGTTGCGATAACGTTTGACAACCTCCAGGGCTGGACTGATTACCAGGCCATGACCGTAACCCCGGAATGGCAAAACGCGGTTCAGTCTTTCCCGGCAGAAAACTTTACCATCGATTTCCAATCTCTCAGTGACGTGGTATGGCGAGATCCGAATTACACCCTGGCCCAGGGTGGCGAAGTACTTGTGATCAATGTATTGAGCGTAAATCAGGGCGGCCTGGCGCCTCTTGTCGCCTTTTTAGAACGCGCCAGCGGTGTTGCCAGACAAATGGGATCCCAGGGACAAGCGACATTAATGTCCCCGATCGTGGCGGGTGATGCTACAGCTCAAACCGAAGCCACCGTGGTCATAAAGTTTCCAAGCTTTGAGGCCTGGGCGGAAACGACTGCGATGCAAAATTCCAGCAGCGAATGGGCACAGTTAATGGCCGGGTTTCCAGCGCAGGAATTTTCGTTGAGCTACCAAGGTCTGTCTACTGTAGTAAGTATCCCATAAAAACCACTCGGCACCTGATAAGCCCGCAACAGGCGGGCCTATCAGCATGCTTGATGTCTAACTGCTGCCCCCTGCAGGCAAGCGATAATCCAAAGGCGGCGGTCGGTCTCCTGGCAGCGACAATCCGCGCATGGACTTTGCTGCGCTATGACCTTGCATCTGTTGTATTTCTGCCAAGGGCAGAGAATCAGACAATTTTACGCTTCCAGCTGGAGCGTCTGAAAATGTAGACACTCAGTACAGCTGCTATCACATCAGAAACAAATACGGCCCAGAACACCCCTTCAGGCCCAATGCCCATAACCAGGGCCAACACATAGGCCAGTGGCACCTGCACCACCCAGAAACTGAAGAAGTTGATCCAGGTCGGCGTCAAGGTATCACCGGCACCGTTAAAGGCTTGCACTGCGGTACCACTGATGCCGAAAAATACCAGCCCATAACTGAATACCCGCAGGCAGGCGATACCATAGGCCATTACTTCTGGTTCCTTAGAGAACAGGCCGATCAGCTGGTCATCAAACAGCAAAGCGATTGCAGTGGTTGCCAGCATGTAGTAACTGACATACTGCATCACCTTCCAGACCGTGGCCTCGGCACGCAGTGGTAAACCGGCACCGAGGTTCTGCCCTACCAGAGTAGCCGTAGCATTACTGAGGCCGAAAGCCGGCAAAATGATAAACAACATAATCCGCACCGCGATGGTGTAACCAGCCACTGCGGCGCCACCAAACTCCGAAACGATACGCATCAGGAATACCCAGCTGGCCGTGGCAATCAACATCTGGGCTACCCCACCAGTAGAGATACGCAAGATGGCCCAGAGTATTTTTATCTGCAAGGAGGCATACGCCGGTAACAACCTGATGCGATTGTCCGCCGCACACAGATAATAAGCACCGTATAAAACGCCACAACCTCGGCCAATATTGGTTGCAACCGCTGCTCCGGTCACCCCCAGTTCGGGGAACGGTCCCACACCGTAGATCAGACAGGGGTCTAGTAATATGTTAATACCATTAGCAAGTACCAGGGTACGCATGGCCAGGCTTGCATCCCCGGCGCCGCGAAAGATGGCGTTAATCAGGAACAGGAAAAAAATCGTGAATGAACTGCCGAACATGATGGTTGTATAGGTTTGCCCGGTTTCAATAACCCCTGGCTCGGCTCCCATCAGGCGTAGAATGTCTGCAGCAAACAGGAAGCCGCTAACCCCTACAACGATTGAGATAAAACCGGCCAACCACAACGCCTGTGCAGCAGTCACCGAAGCAGCAACGCGATTTTTTTCCCCTATACGCCGTGCCACCAGGGCAGTAGTGCCCATGGATAGACCCATAGCCAGGGCATACAACAAAGTGATTACCGCCTCAGTCAGCCCGACCGTTGCTACCGCCTCGGTGCCAATTCCGGCGACAAAGAATATGTCGACTATGGCGAAGATAGATTCCATCGCCATTTCGATAATCATCGGCACGGCCAACAGAAAGGTGGCCCGCGCTACGGAGCCCTGGGTGTAGTCAATGGTTGAATTGCCCACCAGGGCCTGCTTGAAGAGTGCCCAGCCTTTTTGTGTTGCGTTTTCTGACATGTCGGTTTCCAGACCTTAGCAACAATACCTACGCCACTGCCACATGGTCAGGTTCGATTGGAAAGCTGAATTAGGCACCAGCGGACTCTTTGATTTCTGAACTATGGCTTAAAATTATTCCCTCTTACCCGGGGTAAGAGAAAGCCGGAGAGGGTGATCTTCGGTGCCGAGAAGTGAGGGAATTATATAGATTAGATCAAGATATGTCGTGCCCATTCAAAGACTCTGCAATGGGGCTTAACCTGGTAGCTTGCCGAAGGACATTCACGACAACGGCAGCAACACCTAGCCGGGTAAGATGTCCGCCAGTTAAAAATTACACAATCTTTACCTGGGACTTTACCTGGGTGGGACAAATCTATAATCTTTGCAGCCTTTTGAAGACGTAGAATCGGCACGCTAGCCGAGGTTCAGGAGCAAATCGAATGTTGAGTACAACAACAAAAAGTCAGCTGTTGCTGGGATTATTGTTACTGACAGAAAGCACACTGGTTTCCGCAACCAATGGCTACTTTACCCATGGCGTTGGTACGCGCTTAAAAGGCATGGCGGGTGCCGGCGTGGGTTCTAATTCAGATCTCGGACCGATTGTAGTTGCTAACAATCCTGCTCTGGCCCTGTTTGCGGGTGACGGCATGGAAGTCGGTCTGGCGTTGTTCAGCCCACATCGAGCCTACGAGGCTTCGGAAAGCCTTGCCAATGGCCAGGGTGGAGCCTTCACCTTGGGCGCCGGAGAAATCAAAAGCAGCAGTAATCTGTTTCCAATCCCCTACTTCGCCAACAACTGGCATCTGGACGAGGAACGGGCCTTAACTCTGATGGCTTATGGCCGCGGCGGCATGAATACCGACTGGGACAGTCGTTCAGCAACGGCGGTTTTCGATCCCGATGGTCCCGGGCCTGCCCCCATTACCGAACTTTCCGGCCCATTCGGCGGTGGCAATGCGGGGGTGGACCTGTCGCAATTGTATGTGTCGCTTAATTACGCCTCTCGCTACGCGGACAATTTTGTCTGGGGTGTGGGCCCGACTCTGGCAGTTCAATCATTTGAAGTAACAGGGATCAGCGCCTTTGCACCATTTACCGAAACTTTTGCTGCCGCCGGTGGCATGGCCATGCCCACCAACCTGACCAATAACGGCCACGATACGGCATTCGGCTTTGGTTTTACCCTGGGTATGTGGTGGGGTATTTCAGAGCAGTTGAGCTTTGGATTGTCATACCAGTCTCGGATAGAAATGTCAGAGTTCGACGACTATTCCGACCTCTTTGCTCGTGGTGGAGCCTTTGACACCCCGGCCAGCACCAAAGGCGGCCTGTCTTATCAAGCGAACGATTACTGGCGCTTCAACCTGGATGTTGAGCACACTCAGTACAATGAGATCGATGCAGTAGGCAACTCCATGGCACTTATCGCCGGCTGCCCGACCGCCGGTCGTGGCGGCACGGTACTGGACAATTGCCTGGGAGGCCATGATGGCGCAGGTTTCGGCTGGCAGGATATGACCACCTACAAGATCGGTGCCGAGTGGTACCGCTCCGCCACCCAGACCTATAGGTTCGGATACAGCTATGGCGAACAGCCTATAAGAGGTCAGGACGCCCTGTTTAATATACTGGCACCCGGAATTATGGAACAGCACTTCACTGTTGGCACAACCCTGACTACAGCGGGCGGTAACGAGTGGAATGCGGCTTTGATGTATGCACCGGAAAAAGAGGTCAAAGGCATTAACCTGTTCGACCCTACCCAAGCCCTGAAGCTGAAAATGTATCAGTTCGAGCTGGAGCTTTCCTACCAGTTTTAGGGGCAGGCCGTCATTTTGGGGGACAGGTAAACAATATTGGCAACAATACCACCCATAGGCCGACCTACCACTCGGCCATTCCCAACATCCGCAGCGCAGCCGCAACGGTGGCCGCATAGCCCCTGGTGCCTTTTCTGGTGAAAGCACCGTGCCCCTCGTTGCTGATCAACTGCACATTGATTTCATCGCCGGCTTGAACCGCCAGGGCCGGGTAATCCGGCATGCGCAGGGTAGTTCTGCCCTCGGCCAGATGCCTGGGCAATGAGACTGGATAACGCAGGGTACTGACAACATACTCCTGGGGCACACCCCAGGGTAGCCATTGTAGGGGAGAAATCTGGTGAAAATTGTCGACGTTCTCTTCAACCGGCCCGCCGACCAGGTTACCAAGAGTCGGTTCACGACAAAATATATCCCCTTCTACACTGTAAGAATCAATGACCAGGGGATCCATGAAGGCATCCGCTATTACCAGACCCTGGAGTTGAACCTGGGGTTCCACATAAATCTCACTATTGGGAGGCAGTTGGTCTCTCATGGCCAGCCAGGCACCAAAGTGACCGCCCGCAGAATGCCCGACGATAACCACTCGGTCCAGATCAATCGGGTGATCTTCGGCAATTTCTTTCAGTTGATCAAAGCCATTTGCCATATCCAGCCAGGTACCCGGCCAGCCACCGCCAGGATTGTTGGCGCCGCGGAATTGCAAGTGCCATGCCGCTACGCCGAGTTCGTTCATGGTGCCGGCCATATCTCGAAAACTGTTCATCAAGCGTTCGCTGGAACTCCAGCATCCGGCATGGAGAAAAGTCACTACCGGAAACGGACCATCCCCTTCGGGAATAAAAAACTCCCCGTACTGCATGGGGTCATTGCCATACTGAATTTTAGTCTGGGCAACCGCACCCAGAGAGACAACCAAGGCCCAGCTTGAAATCACCAAGGTGATAAAGGACATTCTCATTTTCATAATATTTACCTGTTGTAATCAACTCGAAACAATGTAGCTATCTCCAACAATCCCAGGTGTGCTGAACCTTATGCTTCTCACAAATGTCCCGCAGTCTGTCAGTGGCCTTGCCATCATTGCTCAGAAATTCTTTTGACAGCGCCAGCAAAAGGTCTCCCCAAGCCTGTTTCGGAACGGTGGTCCAGAATTCATAATCAGAATCCCCCATGAATTCCTCAACAGTCGGCCCCATATCCTGAGTGTCTATACGAAACTCTTTATCGTTGAACCCGACCCTGACACTGCGAAAGAATTTGCCCTCCTCTCTGTACAATTCAATAGTATCCATATTCTGTCCCGTACCCGATAATAATTGTAGAGCTACCTGTTACCAACAGAAGCCCTCATTCAATCAGTGCATTTTACACATCGATCAGCCGAGGGGTTTATCGTCAGTCTGCCGACAGCAATTTCATCTCCACAACAAGCGCAGTATCCGAATTCATCATTTGCTATTCGATTCAAGGCAGCCTTGATGCGCAGGAGTTCCTGCTTTCTGCGGCGTTCGGCTTCCAAAGCCATTTGTTGCCCCTGCAATGCATCCATGCGTGATAACCTGCCCACGCTACTTTGATCGAGGATTACAGTGGCAGTAGAATCCTTTGAAATAGAGTCCAGGTTTTTTAGTTCTGTTTGCATCTCCAGTAACCTGGATTTGAACTTCTCAACATCAACCTGGGTCATTCCGATTTTCTCTAGTAAGTCACCTGCAGCCCAGCAGTCAGTCTCTCTATCATCACCATGAAACACTGAGTTTCTTTAGCTGTTGCTCTATTGCACCCACAAACCCTGAGTATAGCGTGTGGCCGCATGCATCCAAACACAAATAGAACCCGGGCTGCGAAAACCAGTACACACAGGTTTCCATTTAACCCATGTGCATCACCGTCGCTTATTATGTTCTATTTTTCCCGGTCTCTTCCGCATGGATAGTGTCCATCACTCTAAGAAACTCTTTCGAATGTCCGCTAGCACCCAAAGAGTTACGCCAAGTTTCGAACATTGGCCATTTTACCAGCAGATGCAGTGTCATTTTCCGACCTTCCCAGGCTTCGTTATCGAGGTAACCCGATTTAAACTGAAAATAACGATTTGCTGAATCTAACAAGTATAGATTGTAGAGAATTGTAGCTTTGCGATTTTCTTCTCTATCAGAAAATGACTCTCCAGCGATCACTCTATCCCAAATCCCGGCATTCTGAATAATGATGGCAGCAAAGTTCATTTCAGATTGAAGCACTGTTTGAAGGCTGTCATTTTTAGCAAGCTTGTTGTTGTGACGGATTTGGCTCGCCAGGTAAATTAGTGAAGCTACAACTGCAAGCGCGCCAATAACTTCACCTAATGCTCCGATTGCTTCCCAATTCATTATCAGTTTTTATCTCATATCCAGAAGTCAATCTAATCTAGATCGTTATCAGCAGTACGCTTAAAGAATATAGTGCAAATAGTAACGACCAAATCTTAAAACGTGCAGGCAGGAAAATCACGAGGGCCATCAGCAAAATGCCTAACGAAGGGACTGCAATCGAAGGAAATATCGCATTATTGTACATAACGATATTGACGTAAGGCCCCACCAGAAAATACAACAACATGGAAAGCGCAGAAAGACGCCCCAAATCCTGACTCGTTTTTAGCATGTCAAGGGCTCCAT
>Ga0070726_10002678_pt1 | contig 15805 bp, 11 predicted proteins | sample tdAd471_FD_67275 | JGI IMG/M metagenome (GOLD analysis project Ga0070726, IMG submission 67275) | Marine sediment microbial communities from the Atlantic coast under amendment with organic carbon and nitrate - tdAd47.1 | ecosystem: Environmental > Aquatic > Marine > Coastal > Sediment | place... | reverse complement strand
CGTCCGAGGACACCGGCCCGACCTGTCCGGACTGCGGCGGTCGCCTCGTGTTCGAGCAGTTCCTCCGCATCCGCCCGCCCCCGCTGACCGCTCGTCCGGGATCGTCGCCGCAGCGATCCCACTCCGCACAGTCTCCTGCGAGCTTCCGCCGCTGACCCACCGGTGCCGAACTCACTTCCCCTGCGCGCCCACCAGGATTTCGGGCCTCACCGAGCGTTCGCGTTCTCCCCAGGCAGCGGTCCCAACCGGCGTCATCCCCCCGACACGACACCGAACCACTCCCCATCAGGCAGCCCGCGCACAGAAAAGCCCGAACACATGGCCCGGGCTTCTCGAACAAAAGATTAGAACTCGGCTTCGCGAGTTTCTAATCCACTGGTGTTTAGGCACCCGCTTTGGGAGAATGCGAGCACTACTCTGATGAGTGAGGTGAAACGATCTTCGGTGGGTTCTCCGCTGCGTCTTGTGCTTTCAGTGATTTTCGGCCAGCAATGACAGCGAACACCAAAGCTGCGATAAACGCGAAAATCTGACATGCACTGAGCGTAGCGATGTTTGGGTTATAGATTGATAGCTTCACATTCGCATCAACAACGCTCTTCTCTAGTGTGCCGGTCAGTGCGAGTAAAGTAAGAATGCCAAAGACATTGGAAGCGACGAAACACCCCCATGACCCGAGCAGCCAAGGCTTGGCGATGTATGCACGGTCACCAAGGAAGTCTTTGCAAAACGTAACAGTGAAGGCCAGTACCGCCGTTGAAAGTGTGATTATCTGTTTGGTTGCGTCGGCCGCAAATGTGAACGCAAGTTTGAATTCGTCGTCCATCTGTACGAGCTGCTCCTAGCAGAAGGGCCAAAGCGGGCAAAGCCAAGACAGAGCAGTCGTGAATGACTGCAGTGACAGTTCGTCTTGCCTGTGTAGCCCATCGTGGTCTTGCTGGTGCGCAAGCTGATCGATTCGGCACATCTCGTCGACGAGGATACGAGTGTTTGTGCTCGCAATCTTGCGGATGGCACGGCGAGTCGTGTTGGTGCGAACATAAAACACTTTGGGGTGCGCAAACAGTTCGTCCATCGGACTCTCGAAACTGTATGTGCCGTGTTGGCTGATGAGCTCTTTCGTGGTGACCTTGCTGAGTAGGATGTGCTCAATCGCACCGTTAGTGTCTACGTTGAGCCTTCTGGAGAAGTGCTTGGCGCGTGCGCGCGCGACTTTCAAGAGTGTTGGCGTGTACTGGACGATCTCAAGGTGAGTGCTCATGTTGTTTCCGGGGAAACGCGAGTTTCTGTTGGTGCCTAAAACGCCCAAGGTAACCCGGCGGCGGCCAAGAACCTTTGATTTCAAAACCGGCCCGATCCGCCGCTCCGGTTGACCGCTTTGTTCGCCACTCTGATCTCACAGTTTGCGTTTCTTGCACCAAGCGGCAGCGTTCTCTGTGAATGCAAACAGCAGACGAAACGCTTCGCTTGATTGTTGATCGTCTGGCTTGAAGTCTTTGTTCGCGGAAGACTTCAAATGGATATTGTTACGGCTCTTGTACAGCGACTTGATGAATGCTGAATCCTGTTTTCGGACAATTCCGAGTTTCTCCGCAGCAGTGACTCGATCATCGAATCGGACATCACGCAACTGCCGAGTTCGAGACACCTGTCGGCAGGTAAGCAGATCGTGAGTTTCCGCCCCGTCCGTGAACGTGAGTTGCGCCTTCGAGCTAATTGCCGAGATTCTCTGAAGATCATTACATGTCAGCAAGTTTGCGACCACCGGGTCGTCACTCACGGCATCGAGCAGGTAGTCGATGACACATTCGTAAATCGACGCGTAGAGTAAGATTTGGTACTTGCAAAATGCGTGATTGAATCCGGCCTTCAGAGCGAGGGCCTCGCGTACGCGTCCAATGTATCGCGCCTGATAAAACGCCTCGCCAAGATGCTCTTGAAGTTTCGCGTCGCTAACAAACGCGAACTGTGCCTTGAACCACGTCATCGCCTGATGGGGACGAGGTGTCACCGTCTTGGGGACGATATCGCGAGTCACATATTTGATGACATGTTGTCGGGTTGCTTTATCGAGAGGCATGCGACCCTCTGGTGGCGAACGAATGAAGTATCTCGGATTCGGCAGGGCATTATTGCGGATTGGGCGGGAGTTTATCGCGGATTGTGTGGTCATCAAGACGGAACGTCAGATAATGTACGCCCGCAGGAAACAGTGTCCTGAAGGGGAAGCGTACGGCGATGTCTGTGGAGCGGTTTCGAGAGTGTCTGACGCGTGAGTCGGTTCAGCGGCACGGTCGCACCTGGTTTCCTTGCAGGGTGGCCCCACCACGCGTGGTTGGATGCCGCTGGCACGGGACGACTCACCATCCGCGCCGAAGACCAGGAACAGGTCACACCGGGAGAGAACACCGATGATGAGGCATCCTGTCGCTGCGCGACCTGGTCGCTGCTGGCCGGGCCATTCCGCGGCATCCTGTCGATGCGGGCGTAACCGAAACGGTGGTCGGATGGTACGCTCCTGGGGACGAAGGACGTCGTCGGGTGTGGTGCTGAGCTGGGTGCTCGCAAGTACTGATCCACGCCCATCGCCAGGGCTCTGGGCGTGCCACACAACGGCGGGTTGACGACGTTGGCACGTAAACTGTGTTCGACGGAAATCCGGCCGGTGGGAACCGGCCCTACTCGCTGCATCTTTGAAGCTTCACGGCGCAGTATTTGAATTCGGGGATCTTGCCGAAGGGGTCCAGGGCGTCGGTCGTGAGTGTGTTCGCGGCGGCTTCGCGGAAGTGGAACGGGATGAAGACGCAGCCGGGGTCGACTCCACTATCAATTCGGGCGGCGAGTTCGATCGTGCCTCGGCGGCTGGTCACGGCCAATCGGTCTCCGTCGGTGACGTCGAGAGTGGCAGCGTCCGACGGGTGCAGGGCGACGAACGCGGACGGTTCGATGGAACTCAGGGCGTGGCTGCGGCGAGTCATGCTGCCGGTGTGCCAGTGTTCGAGCACTCGGCCGGTCGTGAGCACGAACGGATATTCGTCATCAGGCAGCTCGTCCGCCGGGCGGTACGGGCACGGTACGAAGCGGCCTCGTCCGGAAGATGTGGGGAAGCCATCGCCGAACAGGATCTGCACGCCGTCTTCGTTCTCCGGATCCGGGCACGGCCAGAGCTTGCCGGTCGAGCCCAGGTTCTCGTGCGACAGGCCGGCGTAGTTCTTTGTCAGGGCTGCGAACTCGTCGAACACGTCGGCGGGAGATTCGTACTGCATGTCGAGGCCCATCTGGCGGGCAATTTCGCAGACGATTTCCCAGTCCTGCCGGGCCTCACCGGGTGAGTCGATGACCTGGCGGCCGACCTGCACGCGGCGGTCGGTGTTCGTGTACGTGCCGGATTTCTCGAAGTAGCTGCTGGCCGGCAGGATCACGTCGGCGAACTCGGCGGTCTCCGTCAGGAAGATGTCCTGCACGACGAGGAAGTCGAGCGCCGTCAGCGCCTTGCGGACCTTGTTGTTGTTCGGGTCGCTGATGAACGGGTTCTCGCCGAGGATGTACATGCCGCGGATCGAACCTTCGAGCGCTCCATGCATGATCTCGACGACGGTCAGGCCCGGATTCGGATCGAGTTCGCAGCCCCAAGCGGCTTCGAACTTTGCTCGAACTTCGTCGTTGGTCACCGGCTGATAGTCGGGGTAGACCATCGGGATGAGCCCGGCATCGCTGGCACCCTGCACGTTGTTCTGACCGCGCAACGGATGCAGCCCGGAACCCGGCTTGCCGACATTGCCGGTCATCAGGCACAGCGAGATCAGACAGCGGGCGTTATCCGTGCCGTGCGTGTGCTGCGAGATGCCCATCCCCCAGAACACGATCATGCTGCCACCACCGCCCGGCGGAGTCGCCTCGCCAAGCGTCCGCGCGATGTCGCGAATCGTTTCCGCCGGCACGCCGCAGACCTCCGCAGCTTTTTCCGGCGGATAGTCATTCAACACTAACTCGCGAAGAGCATCGAAGTCCTCGGTATGCGCCGCGATGTACGACTCGTCGATCAGCCCTTCGTCGATCAGGCAGTGCATGACACCGTTGTAGAACGCAACGTCCGAACCGGATTTGATCTGTGCGAAGTGCGTCGCAAAGTCGACCAGGTCGTGCCGCCGCGGATCAACAACGACCAGCTTTGCGCCACGTTTGGCCGCGTCCTTGATGAACGTCGCCGCGACCGGGTGATTGGCCGTCGCGTTGCTACCGGTGATCAGAACGACGTCCGCTCGCGCAACGTCCGCAAAGACATTCGTCACCGCACCCGAGCCGATCGTTTCCATGAGCGCGGCGACCGACGACGCGTGACACAGTCGCGTGCAGTGGTCGACGTTGTTCGTGCCGAAGCCTGCTCGGATCAGCTTCTGAAACAGGTAAGCTTCCTCGTTCGAGCACTTCGCGGAACCAAAGCCAGCCAGCGCCGAACTGCCGGACTCGTCGCGAATGCCGCGCAGCTTTTCGCCGATCAGGTCGAAGGCTTCTTCCCAGGACGCTTCGCGAAACGCCGGCAGCACTTCGTCGTAATCGACGATGCCACCTGCGCGGCGCGACACGGATTCGCGCACCTCGCTCGACAGCGGCCCTTTGGGATACGACTCCTCGCGGCGGATCAGCGGTTTCGTCAGCCGCTGCGGGTGCATTGAGTAATCCCAGCCGTACCGGCCCTTCACACACAGCCGACCCTGATTGACAGGGCTCTCGCGGCCTTCCGCCAGGACAATGCGACCCTCGCGTGTGTGAAACGTCACCGCACAACCAACGCCGCAGTACGGGCAAACGCTGTCTGTCGACGTCAGCTCGTCCCGCGGTGCCAGCGGCAGCGTGATCATCTTTGGTGTGAGGGCTCCCGTCGGACACGAACTGACACACTCGCCGCAGGACACACAGGTGCTCTCACCCATCGGGTTGTTGAGATCAAACGCGATCTGAGCCGCAAAGCCCTTGCCGCTGCGACCAATGACTTCGTTCGACTGAATATCGTCGCAGGCCCGCACACAGCGATCACAGAGGATGCACGCCGAGTGGTCGACGGCGATGACGGGAGAAGAAGAATCGAGTTCGGAATGCGGAGTTCGGAATGCGGAATCATCAGCGGCACATTCCTCATTCCGCACTTCGCATTCCGCATTAGTGACTCCATACCGCCGCGCCAGCGCTTCCAGCTCGCAGTCACCGGTTGTCCGCTCGCGTTCGCAGGGAGTCGGATGCTCGTCGAGCAGCAGTTCGGTGAGCACCTTGCGATGCTGCTCGACTTTGGGCGACGCGGTCTCGACGGTCATTCCGTCCTGGCACTCACGCATGCACGATGCCGCGAGTACTCGTTCGCCGACATCGACAACGCACATCCGACAGACGCCGACCGGATCGAGCCGCTCGGAATGGCACAGCACGGGAACGTCGATGCCGGCATCCTTCGCCGCCTGCCAGATCGTCGTGCCGGGTGTGACTTCGACTTCCTGATCGTCGATGGTGACGCGCACGGTTGTTGTGGCTGTGTCAAAAGGCTGAATCATTTCAGAGCCTCAAGGAGAATCTTCGGCGGCAAGCGCATTCATCACTCTGCCGTCGGCAGGGCAGTGGGGATGTTCTTCATCAGCGACAGAATCGGATTCAGTGCGACCTGGCCGAGGCCGCAGATTGAAGTCTGTTCGAGCGTCTCACCGAGAACCGGGAGTTGGTCGAGTTCGGTGTTCGCTCGGTCGCCTGCCGCGACTCCTTCCAGAATGCGGACGGCTTTTTCGCTGCCCATCCGGCAGGGGACGCACTTGCCGCACGATTCGTTGCGAAAGAAGCGGACGATGTTCGTTGCCAGCTCGAACAGGTTGTTGCTGTCGTCGATGACGATGATAGCTCCTGTGCCGAGCGCGCTGCCGGCAGCTTTCATCGCGTCGAAGTCCAGCGGCGTGTCGGCCTTGTCCTCCGGGAGGAAACTCGTGCTCGCTCCACCGGGAAGAAACGCCTGCAGCGTGCGGCCATCGGGCAGGCCGCCGGCCAGTTCGATGACCTCAGCGACCGTTGTGCCGACCGGGATCTCGTAGACGCCGGGCTGATTGATGTTACCTGAGACCGAAACGAACTTCAGACCGGCGTACTGCGTACCGTCGCGGTTCGCTCCCTGAGCCTGCCACCAGTCCGCTCCATGATGCACGATGCTCGTCGCGAGCGCGTACGTCTCGACGTTGTTGATCAGCGTCGGCTTGCCCCACAGGCCGTGCTGGCCGGGGTAGGGCGGCTTGTTGCGCGGCTCGCCGCGTTTGTCTTCCAGAGCTTCCAGCAGCGCGGTCTCTTCGCCAAGGATGTACCCGCCGGGCGAGACGAAGATCTCGATGTCGAACCGTCGTCCGCTGCCAGCTGCGTTGTTGCCGAGAATGCCGCGCTGGCGAGCGTCGTCGAGTGCCAGCTCCAGCGCTTTGCGTTCACGAGCGTACTCGTGCCGCAGATAAACGATGCCGGTTTCGGCTCCGATCGTCAGTCCGGCGAGGACCATGCCTTCGATGACCAGGTGCGGTAGCTCTTCGAGAATCACTCGGTCCTTGAACGTCCCCGGCTCGCTCTCGTCCGCGTTGCAGATGACGTACTTCGTGTCCGACGTTTCGCCGCGAACGAGTTCCCACTTGCGACCTGTTGGAAAGCCGGCCCCGCCCATCCCGCGCAGACCTGCTGCCGAGAGCTGCTCGACGCAGAGGTCGCCTAATGACTGAACGCTGTTTGACTGACGGTCGGGGGCCTGCCTCGCGGAGCGAGGCGCCACTGTGGCACGCTGCTCCGCAGCGTCAGCCCCGTCGCCACCTGACAACAGACGCTCCAGCGTTCCGTAACGCTCGTCGGACGCCGCGTACGGATCGACCTTCCAGCGTCGCGGCTCGGATGTCGGTTCGTCGTCAGGTAAAGCCGCATCACCATCAAGGATCTGCCGGACCGTCCCCAACTGCGTCATAGCGTCCTTAGCCGACGTCAGCGGAACCTCGTTTACGGCAACTGCCGGTGCCGAGTCGCAGCGTCCCAGGCACGACGTTTCGTGAATCTCGACATCACGCTGGCCCGAACAGGACGACTGCAGTTCCTTTGAGAGCGTCCCACAGCGGCGCATCGCACACGACACGTCCCGGCAGACGTGTACCGAGTACTTCGGTGGTGGCGAGCGGCGAAACGCCGGATAAAAGCTGACGAGTCCCTCGAGCCGGTACAGTGGCACGTTGCGTTCGCGCGACAGCCGCCGCAGCGTGTCGTTGTCCAGCCAGCCACGCTCGTCCTGCAGCCGCATCAGTTCGCGGAGTAACTCCACCGGTGTAATCTCCTCGGGTCGTCTCGAACCAGTTTCGACGGAACATATCCGTCGACGGCAACACTCGCCACAACGGTCGCCAGGCTCTGTTGATCAATTCGTAGCTACGCCCGCCAGAGCGTGGTTTTTCCGCGGTCTCGCGACCGCAGCTACCTTCCAATCACGATTGATCGACACGACGTGCCCCTCAGCAACGTTGCGGACGATCAACCACCATGCTTGTCGTGCGGCGCTCACGCAGGGATAGTCTCGGGGCTCGCTGGCCGTCTTAAACATGAGGAGCTGCGTGATGAAGTGTCGCTGCCTGATTCCTGTCGCCGTGGTCTGCTGGTTGTCCTGCGGTGCTGCTGTGTTCGATGGCTCGCTGGTCACTGCTGCCGACTGGCCGACGTGGCGGTTCGATGCCGGGCGCACGGCGGCGTCTCCGGAGGAACTGCCCCCGGCGCTGCAGCTTCAGTGGACGCGGCTGATGAAACCTCAGAAGCCAGCCTGGCCGGAAGATCCGCGACTTCAGTTCGATGCCGCTTACGAGCCGGTTGCCGCTGGTGATCTCCTGCTGTTCGGCTCGTCGCACGATGATTCCGTCACGGCCGTCCGCCTGAGCACCGGCGAGCAGCGCTGGAAGTTCTTTGCCGAAGGTCCAGTCCGGTTCGCACCTCTCATTCACCAGGGCAACGTCTACTTCGGTGCGGACGACGGAGCGCTGTACTGCGTCGATCTGAAATCAGGCTCGCTGAAATGGCGATTCGTCGCGGCACCAGACACTCGAAAAGTCATCGGCAGTGAGCGAGTGATTTCCGTGTGGCCGGTTCGAGGCGGTCCGGTCCTCGTCGACGGACGCATCCATTTCACGGTTGGCGTCTGGCCGTTCGAGGGGACGTTTCTTTATTCGCTCGATCCCGAGACGGGCAGCGGTGCCATCGTTAAGGCAGCGGCCATCGGGGAATCAGTGATTGATCACGACGTCGTGACGCTCAACGACCTGACGCCGCAGGGCTACCTGGCGGCGACGGATTCGACGCTGTTCATTCCGCAGGGGCGATCAAACGTCGCGACAGTGAACCGCGAAACGGGAGCTTTCGGATCGTTCAGTTATGGCACGCATGGCGTGACGAACTACCACGTTGCCGCGTCCGGCCACTGGCTGTTTCACGGCGCGGTCACGTACGACACGGCAAAGAAGTCTCAGATCAGCTCGACGACGCGCACACCGGTGATCAGCGACGGGACACTCTACGCAGCCGAAGGAGCGAACATCGCAGCCTTCGATCTGGAGAACATCAAAGTCGTTGAGAAGACCGACCGGCGAGGCAAGAAGACGAGGCTCTCGGTTCTCAATCAACTCTGGGCGATGCCGTTCCACGAGGTGAAAGGAGTCTCCGCCGCCGACGCGGGCGCAGGGCTGAAGGCGAACCCGCTCGTTATTGACCTGCGAGCTGGCTCGCGTTTGTACGGGCACCAGGGTGACTTCGTTTTCGCTCTGGAACTGATGGACTCCGCCGCGCCAGCGATCGAATGGAAAACCACCGTCGACGGCAATGTCGCCTCCATGATTGCCGCGAACGGGCGGCTCGTTGTCACGACGGTCGATGGCACGATGCACTGCTTCGGAGCGGGCTCGGGCAGACCGCAGAGACACGACGCGCGAGGGCCCGGCGTGCTCACCGATAACTCCGAGTGGACGGCCCGCGTTGCGCGGCTGCTCGACGACCACAAGCTCGAAGACGCCTACTGTGTCGTGCTCGGTGCCGGATCGGGCGGTCTGATCGATGCGCTGCTGTCGCAGTCCCGGCTGCGCCTCGTCGTGATCGATCCGGATGCTCGAAAGATCGAAGCACTCCGCCAGCATCTCGACGCGCTGCACGTCTACGGAACCCGAGTTGCCGCTCACGTTGGAAACCCGCTCGACTTCGACCTGCCTCCATATATGGCCAGCCTGGTCGTGTCGGAAACGCCGCGAGAATTCGGACTCGACCGCAAGCCGGAAGCAATCTCCCGGCTGTACCGCATTCTTCGACCGTACGGCGGCACGGCCTGGTTGCCTGGAGACAGCACTCAGCACGACGTGCTCGAAAAGGCGGTGTCCTCCGCGAAGCTCGCTTCCGCCGAACTGGCACACGCTGCCGACCATTCGCTGCTGACGCGAGTCGGCTCGCTGCCAGGTTCAGCCGACTGGACTCACGAGTACGGCGACGCATCCAACACGCTGATGTCGCAGGACGCGCTCGTGAAGGCGCCGCTTGGCGTGTTGTGGTTTGGCGGCCCGGCAGCCGACGGCAGCCTGTTCTACAACCGCCATTTCTGGGGTCCGAGCATGGCCGTCATCGGAGGCCGGATGTTCCTGCAGGGGCCCGGCAAGATGACCGCCGTCGATGTTTACACCGGGCGGATTCTCTGGCAGCTGCCGCTCGAAGGTCAGGCGAATTATCTGCCCGGTCGACGCGGCAACGACTTTGAAGGCGCCCTGGCCGGCTACCACTTTCTGGCTGTCGAAGACGCCCTGTACCTCGTGCACGGCAAGAGCTGTTTGAAACTCGATCCGGCCACTGGCGAGCAGATCAACGAGTTCAAGCTGCAGAATCCGGACGATGACTGGGGCCGCATCCGCGTCGTCAAAGAGAAGCTGATCGCCGAAGTCTTCCGCGACATCGACGCCGACAAGAGCAAGCTGCCGCCTTCGAAACACCTGCTGGCCGGAACGAAGGCCGCTGTCGAGATCGTCGCCGTTGACCGGCACACCGGTTCAAAGCTGTGGTCGCACGAAGCCGAAGCGAGTTTCCCGGTTCTGTCCGTCGGGACCGACCGCGTCTTCGCTTTTGATGGGGCTCTCGAAAACTTCTACCGCGACTGGAAGCGACGCGGTGTGATTCCGAAGGCGTCGGACATTCGCTTCGCCAAGTCGATCGATCTGGAAACCGGCAAGCTGGTCTGGAAGCAGGAGACGGACTTTGTCGGAACGTGGATGTCGTATTCGGGCGGCAAGGACGTCGTGCTGATGAGCAACAAGTCGAGCATCATGGCGGTCGATGGCCGCAACGGAAAAGAACTGTGGAAGCAGTCATCTGAAGGCGTCGGTTTTCGCGGTCATCCGGAAAGTCTGTGGGACCGTGTCATCGTCTGGAACGACCGCCTGCTGGATCAGCGCGGTCCTGGCCTGGCGTGGAACCTGAAGACCGGCGAGCGAGTTCCGCGGATTCACCCTGTCACCGGCGAAGAGACTCCGTGGGAGTTCACGAAGTCCGGCCATCACTGCAACTACGCGATCGCCAGTCCGCACCTGATGACGTTCCGCGCGGACACGGCCGGTTTCTGCGACATCGAATCCGGCAACACGTCGCGACTGAAGGGTTTTCGCAGCGGCTGCCGCAACAGCCTGATCCCCGCCAACGGAGTCCTCAACGCGCCGAACATGGCTCACGGCTGCATCTGCGGTTACTCGCTGTTTACCTCGCTGGCTCTCGTGCATCTGCCGCAGACCGAAGTGTGGAGTTACTCAGCCTTGAAGTTTGATCCGAAGAAGGACGCCGTGCGGCAGGTCGGCATCAACTTCGGAGCACCGGGCGATCGTCAGGACGAATCGGGAACGCTGTGGGTCGATTATCCGAGTCGCGGCGGAAGCTCTCCCGGGATCCCGATCAAAGTGACGGGCGACAACCTGAGATACTTCCGTCGGCATTCGTCACTGCTGAAGGGTGACGGCGTGAAGTGGATCGCCGGTTCGGGCGTCGAGGGAGCGACCAGCATTTCCCTGACGCTCGCCGCGACCGAACCGGATTCTCCGCAGCCGTACACAGTCCGGCTGCACTTCGCCGAGCCTGACGCCGTGGCCAGTGGCGAGCGGGTGTTCGACATCGCTCTGCAGGGCGAGACCGTTGCGGAGAACGTCGACATCGCCTCGGAAACCGGCGGACGCAACATCGCGCTGGTTCGCGAGTTCAAAGGCGTCGCAGCCGGCAGGGACCTGACGATCGACCTGACGCCCACGACTGGCCGACCAATCCTTTCCGGGATCGAAGTCGTTGCCGGAGCCAAATAGGCTCTGTCTCTCATATGTGAGTTTGTGAGCCGAACTCGCTCGCATCGGGCCAGGAATCAGACTGCCAACGGCAAAGAAAATCCGCTGTCAGTTTGGGATGATCAATCGCGATCGGGACGTAGCTGCGGTCGCCAGACCGCGGAAAACCCACGCTCTGGCGAGCGTAGCTACGGATTGATCAACAGAGGCCGGCCCTGGCGACTCGCGCTTTGCAATTCGTTTCCCAGAAAAGCGGTCGCACCGACCCAGTCACACGCACCAACAGAAACTCACCAGCAATGCGAATTGGAATCTTTGGCGGAGCCTTCGACCCCGTTCACTTTGGGCACCTGCTGCTGGCCGAGCAGTGTCGCGAGCAGTGCGGTCTCGATCAGGTCTGGTTTGTCCCGACGAAGATTCCGCCGCACAAACCGGAAGGCTCGCTGACCGACGACAAGCACCGCGTCGAAATGCTCAAGCTGGCGATCTCCGGTATCCCCGAGTTTCAGGTCAGCCGGATTGAACTCGATCGCGACGAGGTTTCGTGGACGGTCGACACGCTGAGCAATCTCCGCCGTGGTCGGCCCGAGGACGAGTTCCTGCTGCTGATCGGAGCCGACTCGCTGCGCGACCTGCCGACCTGGAAAGAGCCGGACCGCATCGCCGAGCTGGCCACCATCGTCGCCGTTAACCGTGGCCCCGTTCTCCCCTCCGAGCTGACCGCTGGCCTCTCCGAGCAGATGAAGGCATCTCTGAAAGTCGTCGACATCCCGGGCGTCGACTTCGCCGCGACCGACATCCGCCAGCGCGTCGCCGAGGCCCGCAGCATCCGCTTCATCGTCCCTCGATCCGTCGAGGTCTACATTCAGCAGAACGGTCTGTATCGATAGCGAGTGCTGCACAGTTCTCGTTTAACGCCCAGCCGCAGGCGCCGGCCACCTCCGACGTGCGACCCGTCTGGTGGCCGGCGCCTGCGGCTGGGCGTTAAACAACACGCGGTGCGACATCACCAGGGATCATCATTACCGAGGAGACCGGCATGTTCCGCCTGTTCGCTTCATTGTCCGTCGTCATCAATGCGGCAATCGCCACTGCGGCCCCCATCACCGTCACCGACCAGATGCACCATCTGCGGCAGTCGGGCACGCGCGAGTGGTCCGAGTTCCCCGAGCAGCCCGATGCCGCGTCATTCGAGAAGACGTTTACGGTTGCCAAGCCTGCAGAGAACTACTGCCTGCGGATCCGCCATCAGGACATCAAGGAACGCTGGCGAGTGCGGCTCAACGATCGTGACCTGGGCACGCTGCGAATCGACGAAAACGACATGGTCGTCTACCTGCCTGTGCCCGACGGCGCTGTCCAGCAGGGTGAGAACACGCTGACGATCGACTGCCCGAAGTCGCGAGCGGCAGACGACATCCGCATCGGCGAGATCCGGCTGCTCGACCAGTCGCGCGAGAAAGTGCTCGCCGCTGCGACACTCGTGGTGCACGTCAACGATGCCGCAGCTGACCGAGCACCGAAAGACAGAAACGACGGCAACACGCCGAGACTCCCCTCACGGATCACAATTCTGGATGAACACGGAACGCTGCGCGATACCGGCGCAGCCTCGAACGATCATCTCGCTGTTCGACCGGGGACGATCTACACCTCGAATGGCACAGCCGAAATTCCAGTCGAACCGGGCACGTACCGCATCGTCGCCGGACGTGGGTTTGAGTACTCGATCGATTCGCAGACCGTCACGGTCCGCGCCGGAGAATCTCAGGACGTTGACCTTTGGCTGGTGCGCGAAGTCCCCACCGGAGGCTGGGTCGCCTGCGACACTCACGTCCACACGCTGACGCACTCCGGACACGGTGACTGCACGGTGCAGGAGAGAATGATCACGCTGGCCGCCGAGGGCATCGAGCTGCCAATCGCCACCGACCACAACGTGCAGATCGACCACGAACCGTTCGCCCGCGAGATGAACGTCCGGCAGTACTTCACGCCAGTCATTGGCAACGAAGTCACGACGAAGCTCGGCCATTTCAACATTTTCCCGGCTGATCGCGGCGCTCCGGTCCCCGACCATCGAGGCACCGACTGGCCGACGATCTTCGACGCGATCTACGCAACGCCGGGCGTCAAGGCCGTCATCCTGAACCACGCCCGCGATCTGCACGGTGGTTTCAAACCGTTCGGCCCGCTGAACTTCAACGACGAGGTCGGCCAGAACATCAACGGCTGGAAACTTCGCGCGAACGCGATGGAGACGGTGAACTCGTCGGCGAATCAGACGGACATCATGCAGCTCTTCCACGACTGGATGGCCGCGTTGAATTCCGGCCACCAGATCACGCCGGTCGGCTCCAGCGATTCCCACGACGTCGCCCGCCACTTCGTCGGCCAGGGCCGCACCTACATCCGCTGCGACGATTCCGATCCCGGCGACATCAAGGTGAGCGCCGCCGCTGAGGCCTTCGTCGCCGGTCACGTCATGGTCAGCTACGGCCTGCTGACAAAGATGACGGCCAAAGGCGGCGCCGGTCCGGGCGATCTCGCGAAGCTGTTGCCGGATGCCGAACTCGTTGAACTCGACGTCGACGTCCTCGGCCCGCACTGGTCGCAGCTCGACCTCATCGAGATCTTTTCCAACGGGCAGCGTGTGTCAGGTTTCAATGTGGCCGAGTTTCCCAACCGTGACACTCTCATGCGCGACTCGCTCGCCCACGCCGAGTTTGATCCGTCAACAAAACGTCCCGGTCAGAAGGGCGGCATTGATGCGCGGATCGAGCGACCAAAGCAGGACGTCTACCTCGTCGCGATCGCGACCGGCCCCGGCATTCGCGAGTCGTGGTGGAAAGCCGCGAAGCCTTACCAGCCGGATTCGCCGGCCTGGACGCCGACGTTTCTGGGCTGCAGCGGAGCGATCAAAGTTGATGTCGATGGCGACGGCCGCTTCAGCACCGTTGCCGACTACGCCAGCCGCATCATCACCGAAGCCAACGGAGACCTCGACCGCCTGCTGACGCTGCTCGCCCCTTACGACTCCACCGTCGCCGCCCAGGCAGCCCACCTCTACCAGTCATCCCTCGGTGACCCGATCAAACTCGTCAAGTCCGGCCTGGAGTCCCCGGAAGCCCAAGCAAAAATCGCCGCCACCACCACCGAAACCCAGTCCGGCATCCGCCGCTACCTCGACGCCGTCCGCCGCAACCGGATCGCGGTCCTTTCGCAGTCGAGATAGTGCTCTTGATCGGTGAACCAATAATGGTACGCTGGACGCATGGACGATCGTCGCCTCCGCGTTGTCTTCTTCATGACAGATTCCGGTACGGAACCGGTCCGTGACTGGCTCAAGTCTCTGGGTAATGACGATCGAAAGATCATCGGCGAGGACATTAAGACCGTTCAGTTCGGGTGGCCGCTCGGAATGCCGCTTGTGCGCAAAATGGAAACGGACCTCTGGGAGGTCCGTGTGCAACTGCCATACCGCATTGCGCGAGTGCTTTTCACGGCGCAGGATCGCACGATGATTCTGCTGCACGGATTCATCAAGAAGTCACAGAAGACACCGGCGGCTGATCTGAACGTGGCGAGGAAACGACTGGCTCAGTTCAAGGGACACAGACAATGAAATCAAAGAAGAAGACAAACCCTCATCTGGGCAGTGATTTCGACGACTTCCTGGCTGAGGAGGGGCTGCTGGCCGATGTCGAATCCGTTGCGATCAAGCGCGTCGTCGCGTTTCAGATCGCGCAGTTGATCAAGCAGCAGAACATCTCGAAATCGGAAATGGCCCGGCGGATGAACACCAGCCGTTCGTCGCTCGATCGTCTGCTCGACCCGGAAAACGATTCCGTGACGCTGCAAACCCTGGAACGCGCCGCCCAGGCTCTGGGAAAACGACTCCGCGTCGAATTCGCCGCGTGAACCAGGTTCGCGTCGCAACGTGACTATGCCCGTTTGGCACGACGACCCCAGCTAAGCAGCCGAGCTACCCGACCAAACTCGTGAACTCCGACTTTGAGTCCAGTCAAAGATCAGCGGCACCACCACCCGCCGCTATCTCGACGCTGTCAGTCAAAACCGCATTGTGGTCCTTTCGATGAAGGACCAGTTGCCAGCGGACAGAGTCCTGGCAACGACAACAAACCCGCGGCCAGCCGTCGCTCGAGTTTCAGGTCGTACGTTCGGAAAACTGGCACCTAGCACGTAGAAGCAGGAGTGCTGCGGGACGGTTTCTTCGCGATGTCGATCAAGTTCAGGTAGGTGACGTTGCGCCATGGGTGTGTTAATGCGTTGCCCAGAATGGACACGTGTAGTCTGTTGCCGATCTGACTTTCCCGGAATAATCTCGCTCCACCTAGGAGTCTGTCCGGGTACTCGATGGCTGGCAGGGTGAGGTGCGGAGCGGTTTTCAGGGGGTGAGGTCCGCTCGTGCTTTGCGGACGCCGGAAGGCCCGGCGATCGGAATCCGGATG
>Ga0070726_10002672_pt1 | contig 15827 bp, 15 predicted proteins | sample tdAd471_FD_67275 | JGI IMG/M metagenome (GOLD analysis project Ga0070726, IMG submission 67275) | Marine sediment microbial communities from the Atlantic coast under amendment with organic carbon and nitrate - tdAd47.1 | ecosystem: Environmental > Aquatic > Marine > Coastal > Sediment | place... | reverse complement strand
GCGCAGGTGGCCGACGTGCATCTCCTTGGCCAGGTTGGGCGAGGAATAGTCCACCACGATGGTCTGGGGTTCGCTGACCCGGACCATGGCGTCGGCGCCTTCTGCCTGCAGCTGGTTGGCGCGACCGGTCAGCCAGCTGTCCGCCAGGTGAACGTTGATGAAACCGGGGCCGGCGACTTCGAAACGTGCCACCAGCGGTCCGGCCACGGACGATCCGCTGACCAGCGGCCCGGTTTCCAGCCGTGCACACACCTGGGTGGCGATTTCCCGTGGATTCTTTTTCAGCTGCTTGGCCGCCGACATCACGCCATTGGCCTGGTAGTCACCAAACTCCGGTCGCGACGCGGGAATCACCAGGGCAGGACATCGGGGGATACCGCTGATCTCGCTGAGAGCAGTGCTGATCTGTTGATCAAGGGTTTCTCGAATAGTCGACATACACGTTTACTTCCATCATTGCGACACCACGGGTGAACCGGTGTAACGGGTGCCCGGGCACCGGGGTCTATCTGGCAAGGCGCGATTGTACACCATTGGCAGTGAATCTCATGGGTTCTGCCGGGTATGCAGCCAGACAGGGTCGCAACCGCCAGGGGCTGTCCGGCGTTGTGGCTATTCTACCGGGGTGCCTTAAAATGGCGTTTTAGACAACAGTGGTCATGACCACGAGGCGGCAGATCCAGGTGACCGAGACCAGCCAGGTTCAATTTACCGAGGTAAACGCGGAGACGGCAGGCCAGCGACTGGACAATTTCCTGCTGCGCTTGCTCAAGGGCTGCCCCAAGTCCCGGGTCTATCGCATGATTCGCAAGGGCGAAGTCCGCATCAACAGGAAACGGGCAAAGCCGGACAGTCGCCTGGCGGAAGGCGACCTGGTGCGTATTCCACCGGTCCGGCTGGCCGAGAGGGAGGAGCCGCCCAGTCCGAGCCAGGGGCTGAGACGCCTGCTGGAGCAGGGCATACTGCATGAAGACGAGCACTTCCTGGTAGTCAACAAGCCCGCCGGACTGGCCGTGCATGGCGGCTCCGGGGTGCGTCTGGGCATGATCGAGGCGTTGCGTCAGATGCATGCCCGGTGGTCGGCGCTGGAATTGGTGCATCGCCTGGACCGCGATACTTCAGGCTGCATGGTGCTGTCTAAAAATACGCAGTTTCTCAGAGAGATAAATAAACAATTTAAAGAAAAATCTGTTACCAAGATCTACCTGGCCCTGGTACAGGGAGCCTGGCCGGACAGCCTGCGGCAGGTAGAGGCGAAACTGCAGAAGAACCAGCTGGAGTCCGGTGAACGCATGGTGCGCGTGGATGAGACCGGCGAGGCCGGAAAACCGGCGCTGACCCGGTTTCGCGTGGTGGAGCGATTCGGCGGGCTGGCCACCCTGGTGGAGGCCGTCCCGGTAACCGGGCGCACCCACCAGATCCGCGTTCATTGCCGACACGGTGGACACCCGATTCTCGGCGACACAAAGTACGGGAACCGGTCCGGTGAGCCGGTACAGGGCATCAGGCGCCTCTGCCTGCACGCCACGGCCCTGGAATTCCGTTTTCCTCCCGGTGCCTCGCCGCAGCGCTTCCAGGCAGCCCTTGACGCCGACTTTGAGGCAATCCTCAAGCTGTTGAGAAAACAGAAAAATATTGCCTGAAAAAAGCATGATTCCAGGCAACTTTTTTTGACACGTAGGGTCTCTGCCACTATTATTGCGCGCCTATGTCGGACACCCCCCTGCCAACCTACGCAGACGCCCGCAAGGCTTTCAAACAGGAAGCCTCGGTCAGCGGGTTTATCGAACTGCACAAGCTGGTGCGGGTGGCGGAAAGCGCCGTGGAAAAAGACGGCCGGATCCGGGCCAGCCTGGCGTTTGTCCAGGACAGTGCCGGCCGGCGACGAATCCGGGGCAGGGTGACCGGCAGGCTCACGCTGACCTGTCAGCGCTGCCTGGAGCCGGTCAGCGTCGATCTCGACGAGGAACTGGACCTGGTGCTGGTGGCGGATGAAGCCGCGGCTCAGGAGCTGAACAAGGAATTTGATCCCTGGATCTGCGGGGATCACCGGCTGGTCCTGGCGGATATCCTGGACGAACAGCTGTTGCTGGGCATGCCCATCGTCAGTTTTCACCGGGAGGGGCCCTGTTACGAGGGCACGCTGGCCGGGATGCAGGCGGAGAACAGCATCGACGACAACAGCGCGGCGGCAGACCCGTCCAGCCCGTTTGCGGTACTGGCCGGACTGAAGCTGGATTAAGGCCGGATCGAGCGCCGGATTAAGGCGGAACCTGACACCGCCGATACCCGCAGCAACGACAGATGCAGACAACTGTGATGTCAGAAACCAACTTTCAGGAGTAAATCATGGCAGTCCAAAAGAATAAGGTTACCCGGTCCAAGCGCAACATGCGCCGTGCCCACGACAGCCTGCCCGGACCCACCTTGTCCACAGACAAGACTACCGGTGAGGTACATCGACGCCACCACGTCACCGCGGACGGCTTCTACAAGGGCAGGAAGGTACTGGATATCGGCGACGAGTAACCTTGAGTTACCCGAAACGCATTGCCATCGACGCCATGGGGGGTGACTCCGGTGTTGATGTCACCGTGCCGGCCGCCCTGCAGGCACTGGAAAAGCACCCCGGACTGGAGCTGCACCTGGTGGGTGACAGCGCACTGATCGAGCCGTTGCTGGGGGACCGGGACAACCAGGCCCGGCGACAGCGCCTGACGGTCCAGCATACCGATGCCGTGGTGCGGGATGAAGACCGGCCCACCCGGGTGCTGCGGGACCGGACCGTGACCTCCATGTTCCGGGCCGTTCAGCTGGTGCAGGAAGGCACGGTGTCAGCCTGTGTCAGCGCGGGCAATACCGGGTCCCTGCTGCTGTGTGGACGTCACCTGCTGAAAACAGCCAGGGGCATCGACAAGCCGGCGATCATGGCCATCATCCCCGGCGCCACGCGGCACTGTTATCTGCTGGACGTCGGCGCCAATGTCGATTGCCAGGCCGCACAGCTGTTCCAGTTCGCGGTCATGGGTTCAGTGCTGGCCGAGTCCCTCGATGGCCTGGCCCCACCCAGGGTGGCCCTGCTGAATATCGGCGTGGAGGACTACAAGGGAAATGAGCAGGTCCGGGCAGCGGCATCCCTGTTGGAACAATGTCGCGAAATCAACTATATCGGTTACGTGGAAGGCAGTGCCCTGTTCGAGGGCAAAGCCGACGTGGTGGTATGCGATGGCTTTGTCGGTAATGTTACGATCAAGTCCAGCGCCGGCGTGGTGCGGGTAATCGACAAGGCCATTGCTGAGATCGTGGCCGCGGACCAGGAAAACCGGCGCGGAGCCGGGGACCATGCGGAACTGATCGCTGCCCTGCAGCAGCGGGTCGATCCCGGTCAGTTCAATGGGGCCAGCCTGCTGGGACTGCAGGGCATCATCATCAAGAGTCACGGCAACGCCGGCAGCAGGGGTTTTTCCTTTGCCATCGACAGGGCCGTCAGGGAAGTGGACAACATGGTCCCTGATCTCATCGCCGCCAGGGTGGGCAGGATTATGGACCGGCAGCAACACGCACCGCTGGCGTGACAACAACACGAATCACAATAATTCAGAATAAAATAATTCGGCATAAAAAGACGAGCGGGTATTCTCATGCAAAAATTCGGTTTTGTTTTCCCCGGGCAGGGCTCGCAAAAGCTGGGCATGCTGGCGGATCTCGCCAGCCGGCATCCTCAGCTGCAGGACACCTTCGCGGAGGCCTCGGCGGCCCTGGGAATAAATCTGTGGGATGTCTGCCAGCGTGATGCCGACAATGTCCTGGACCAGACAGAGATTACCCAGCCGATGCTGCTGACCGCCTCGGTGGCAATCTGGCGGCTGTGGCAACACCACAAGGCACCGGACCCGGTGATCATGGCCGGCCACAGCCTGGGCGAGTACTCCGCCCTGGTCTGTGCCGGTGTGCTGGATTTTACCGACGCCGTGGTGCTGGTGAACAAACGTGGCAAGTACATGCAGACGGCGGTTCCGCCGGGAACCGGCGCCATGGCGGCAATTGTCGGGCTGGAAAACTACCAGATCCAGGAAATCTGCCAGCAGCAGGCCCAGGGCCAGGTGGTCTCGGCGGCCAATTTCAATTCTCCGGGCCAGACGGTCATCGCCGGTGATACCGAGGCGGTGGAACGCGCCATGCAGGCCTGCAAGGATGCCGGGGCTAAACGCGCGCTGCCATTGAAAGTCAGCGTGCCATCCCACTGCCAGTTGATGCAGCCGGCCGCCGAACGGCTGGCCGTGGATTTGCAGGCGCTGACATTCCGCCCGGCGAATATTCCGGTGGTACAGAATGTCAATGCCGAGGTGACGACAGATGCCGACAGTATCAGGCAGAATCTGCTGGATCAGCTGCATCGGCCGGTACTGTGGGTGGACACAGTGCGCCTGATGCATCGTGGCGGCGTGCAGGCCGTGGTGGAGTGCGGCCCGGGCAAGGTGCTGTGCGGCCTGATTCGACGTATCGAAAGTGAACTGACCTGTTTCGGCAGCGAGGACAGCAGCAGTTTTCAGCAGGCATGTAACGAGGCGATGGGCTGAGCGGTCACGGCACTGTCGCCAGGCTGGCTGAACTGCCGGCCGGGCCGGTGGTCATGACCCTGATCCTGCTGGTCGCGACTAAACTATTGGGGAGAGCGCAATCATGAACGACGCACAGCGAATAGCCCTGGTTACCGGGGCCAGTCGTGGCATCGGCAGGGCGATAGCACTGGAATTGGGGCGGCAGGGCATGGTGGTTATCGGCACCGCCACCACGGAAAAAGGGGCCAGTGCCATTTCTGACTACCTGGCGGAACAGGAGGTTTCCGGCCAGGGTATGGAGCTCAACGTGGCCTCCGATGACGCCGTCAACATGTGCTTGGAAAAAATAGGCGATACTTTCGGCATGCCCCTGGTGGTAGTGAACAATGCCGGCATTACCCGGGACAACCTGCTGATGCGCATGAAGGCCGGTGAATGGGATGCCGTTATCGAAACCAATTTGAACGCCATGTACCGGGTGTGCAAGGGCTGTCTGAAAAGCATGACCAGGGCCCGCTGGGGACGCATTATCAACATCAGTTCCGTGGTCGGCTCCAGCGGCAACGCAGGGCAGACCAACTACGCGGCGTCCAAGGCAGGTATCGAGGGATTTTCCCGGGCGCTGGCCAAGGAAGTCGGTTCCCGGGGCATCACCGTCAACGCCGTTGCCCCGGGGTTTATCGATACCGACATGACCAGTTCGCTGCCGGAAAAACAGCGGCAGGCACTGCTGGATCAGATCCCCCTGGCGCGATTGGGAGATGCCGAAGAAATAGCGGCGGTGGTAGGTTTTCTCGCTTCCGACAAGGCCGGTTATATCACTGGCGAAACGGTACACGTCAATGGCGGCATGTACATGGGGTAGTTTCTGATGTGGAATGTATCTTTCTGAAATCGCGAAGGATTTTGGTTTCAGATTAAATTTTCCGCCGTAGAGATTACAACTCACTGAAAATAGAGGTAAACTTGCGTCCAGAATTGCAGGGCTGGTCCGTCCCATCCCTCGGTGTTGAAGTCGGCCGCACAATATTGAAGAAACTCAGGAGCTAAAGATCGATATGAGTAGCATTGAAGAGCGGGTTAAAAAAATCGTTTGCGAACAACTTGGCGTTAAAGAAGATGAAGTAAAACCTTCCGCTTCTTTTGTAGAAGACCTGGGCGCTGACTCATTGGATACCGTAGAACTGGTAATGGCACTCGAGGAAGAATTTGAAACTGAAATTCCCGACGAAGAAGCGGAGAAAATTACCACGGTTCAGCTGGCAATAGATTACATCAACGAACACGTATAGGGCGTTTACCTGCCCCGGCAAAGCTACTCCGGATAACCGGGGTAGCTTTTGTTTTATCAGCCTGGCGTAATCCTGCAGTAATGGAGACAATTCATTGAACGGCAGAAGAGTGGTAGTAACAGGCCTTGGTCTGCTTACACCGGTCGGCAACGACGTCGACTCGTCCTGGCAGGCCATCAAGGAAGGCCGCAGCGGGATAAACCCCATCGGGCATTTTGATACGGCGGAATTCACCACCCGCTTTGGCGGCTCGATCAAGGATTTTGACTGCACGGACTACATGGGCGCCCGCGAGGCCCGGCGCATGGACGCCTTCATACAGTACGGCATGGCTGCCGGTGTGCAGGCGGTGCAGGATGCAGGACTGGAGGACAGCAGTACCAATCCGGAACGGATCGGCGTTGCCGTGGGTTCTGGAATAGGTGGCATCAATTCCATCGAAGAGACGTCCTACCTGGTGCGCACCCAGGGTCCCCGGAAAATTTCCCCGTTTTTCGTGCCCGGCTCTATCATCAACATGATCAGCGGCATGCTGTCCATTCGTTTCGGCTACCAGGGCCCGAACATCGCCATCACCACTGCATGTACCACGGGAACTCACAATATCGGCGTGGCGGCCAACATGATCAGCAACAACCAGGCGGATGTCATGCTGGCCGGTGGCGCCGAAATGTCCTGTTCCCAGGTCGGCCTGGGTGGGTTCTGTGCCGCCCGCGCACTGTCTACGCGCAATGATGATCCAACCCACGCCAGTCGTCCCTGGGATCGTGACCGCGACGGCTTCGTATTGAGCGACGGTGCCGGCGTTCTGGTTCTGGAGGAATACGAACATGCCAGGGCCCGGGGCGCCACAGTATACGGCGAGCTGGTGGGTTTCGGCATGAGTGGTGATGCCTATCACATGACATCTCCCACGGAGGGTGGCGCGGGGGCGGCACTGTGCATGAAAAACGCCCTGGCCAGCGCCGGCCTGGCGCCGGACCAGGTCGACTACATCAACGCCCACGGTACCTCGACCATTGCCGGCGACATCGCGGAAACCCATGCCATCAAGCGGGTGTTCGGTGACCATGCCTACCGGCTCAGCGTCAGTTCCACCAAGTCCATGATCGGCCACCTGCTGGGTGCTGCCGGTGCCGTCGAGGCGGTGGTCTCGATTCTTTCGATTCGCGATGGCGTGGTGACACCCACCATCAACCTGGATAACCCCGACGAGGGCTGTGACCTGGATTACGTGCCCCACGAGGCGCGGGACCAGGATATCAGTGTGGCAATAAGTAATTCCTTCGGTTTCGGTGGCACCAACGGCAGTCTCGTGTTTGCCCGGCTGAACTGAGACTACCCACCGACCACGATCCGGCAGACATACGCGGGAGCCTGACTGTGCTGGCCAACCTGGTAAATGGCGAAGCGGAGTCCTCGATTCCGGTTACAGACCGAGCTTTCCATTACGGCGACGGTGTGTTCGAAACCCTGCGTGTTGCCTCCGGAGAAATGACCCTGTGGCCGCAGCACCGCGAACGCCTGCTGGCCGGCTGTGACTTCCTTGGCATCCCGCTGCTCCCCGAAAAACTGGACAACGATTTACAGCGCCTGCTGGCCGGCAGCCCCGACGAGGGGATTGTCAAGATACTCGTGTCCAGGGGCAGTGGCGGGCGTGGTTACCAACCCCGGGGTGTCGGTGCACCGCTGCGCGTTGTCCAGTTTTATTCACTGCCGGATAATGCCAGGCAATTCACCGAGCAGGGCATCGAAGCGACGGTCTGCCGGCATCCGGTTTCGGGCAATTCCCGCATGTCACGTTTCAAACACCTGTGCCGTCTCGATCAGGTGCTGGCCAGCCAGGAGCTCGGTGAGCGTTTCCCGGAAGGCGTGATGCTCAGCGATGATGGATACATAATCGAAGGTACCCGGAGTAATCTTTTCCTGGCTGTTGCAGGCGAACTGGCGACACCTTCGCTGGAGAAAGCCGGGGTGCAGGGAGTTATGCGACAATACCTGCTGGAGCGGTTTGCGGCTGCCGGTTTGCCGGTGCGCATAGACAGGATTGACAGCAAGGACCTGCTGGATGCCTCGGAACTGTTTTTCTGTAACAGCGTGTTCGGTGTCTGGCCGGTGAAGTCCCTGGTTCACCAACAGGGTACCGCCTGTTATCCGCATGACAACTTTACCAGGATGGCCCGGGAGTTCGCAGACGATGCCTTTGCCACAGCGGATTAGACAACCCTTCCTGCTGGTGTTCCTGGGCACGCTGCTGATTGTCTTGACGATCGCTGCTGTTACCGCCGGCGCCTGGGCACAGCTGAACAGTCCCCTGAACCTGGAGCAGCCGGTACGCTTCGACGTGCCCGCCGGTGCCTCGCTGGCCTCCATCAGTGATCGGTTGGCGGCACGGGGCTGGCTGCAGCAGCCGCGGGTATTCACCGCCTGGGCACGACTGTCGGGAAACGCTGCCCGTATCCAGGCCGGGGAATACGAACTGTCCGCGTCGCTTACCCCGCGGCAGTTGCTGGACAAGCTGGTCAACGGGGACGTAACCAGCTATCAGCTGACCCTGGTGGAAGGCTGGACTTTCCGCCAGGCCCTGGAGCAGATCTGGAACAGCCCGGGCATTCGCGTAACCCTGGCCGGACAATCCGATGCCGCCATCGCCGACGGGCTGGGCCTCCCTCATGACAATCCCGAAGGTCTGCTTTTTCCCGATACTTATTTTTATCCTGCCGGTACCGCTGACCGGGAGATCCTGCTGCGTGCCTATCGGCGCCTTGACACCATACTGAACGACAGCTGGGCACAACGTGCTGTCGGGCTGCCCGTGGATTCCGCCTACCAGGCCCTGATTCTTGCTTCTATCGTGGAAAAGGAAACCGGTGTCGCCGGTGAGCGCGGTCGTATTGCCGGTGTTTTTGCGCGCCGGCTGCAGCTGGGCATGCGCCTGCAATCGGACCCTACGGTCATTTATGGCATGGGATCGCGCTACCAGGGCAATATTGACCGGGCTGCATTGCGCGAAGAAACCCCTTACAACACTTACCGGATCAACGGTCTGCCGCCCACACCCATTGCCCTGGCAGGTCGGGAAGCCATCGCTGCCAGTGTCAATCCCGAAGTCACGGACGCCTTGTATTTCGTTGCCCGCGGTGACGGCAGTCACCAGTTTTCAAGTACTCTCGAGGAGCACAACGCCGCTGTCAGGCGTTACCAGCTGAACCAAGATGCCCAGTGATTCCCAACTTCACCAGCAGGCCCACCTCGCCGCCAGGCGCGGCAGATTTATCACCGTGGAAGGTGTCGAGGGAGTCGGTAAATCCACCAATATCGAGTTTATCAGGGACTACCTGACGGCACGGCGTATTGACCTGGTGGTTACCCGTGAACCTGGCGGCACCGAACTGGCCGAGCGTATCCGGGCGCTGTTGTTGCATCAGCACCATGAGCCCATGGATGCCACCGCCGAGCTGCTGCTGGTATTCGCCGCCCGGGCCCAGCACCTGGAACAGGTGATCAGGCCGGCACTGGCGCGGGGCAGCTGGGTACTGTGCGACCGGTTTACCGATGCCACCTATGCCTACCAGGGCGGTGGCCGACAGCTTGGGCCTGAAAAAATAGCAATATTGGAACAAATGGTTCAGGAAGAGCTAAGGCCCGACCTGACGCTGATCCTGGATCTCGATCCGCAAGTTGGCCTGCTCCGGGCTGCCGATCGCGGCGAACTTGACCGGTTTGAAAGTGAACAGCTGGCCTTTTTCCGCCGGGTCCGCGAAACCTACCTGGAACGCGCCGGAACCGATCCCCACCGTTACCGGGTTATCGATGCCGGATCACCGCTGGAATCCGTGAAGTCTGCTACACTGAAAGTGATAGAAGATCTCTGCGAGGAGAATGGCGCGTGACACCGGCCTACGACCCGTTTCCATGGCAACAGCGGCAGTGGCGACGCCTGCAGCAGCAGGTGGGCAGCAGACGCCTGGCTCATGCCTACCTGTTGGCGGGCGAGAACGGCCTGGGTAAACGGCACTTCGCCCGGGCCGTTGCCAGGCTGCTGCTTTGCAGCGCGGCGGATAACAGCGGCGCCTGCGGCAAGTGTCGCAGCTGTATCCTGTTCCAGAGCCAGTCCAATCCGGATCTGCTGATAATCGGCCCGGAAGACAGCCGGGTCATCAAAATCGATCAGGTACGCCAGCTGACGGAATTTGCCACGCGGACCGGTCACAGTAACACCCGGAAGATTATTATCCTGGAGCAGGCGGAAGCGCTGAACACCAATGCCGCCAATGCCCTGCTGAAAACCCTTGAAGAACCGCCGGGCGACACTGTCCTGCTGCTGGTGTCGGACAATCCGGGCCGACTGCTGGCGACCATTCGCAGCCGCTGCCAGCGTATCCTGTTTACTGCCCCGGATGCTCAGACCGCCCTGGACTGGTTGCGTGGCAACACCGGGGAATCCGCTTGCGACGAGGCAGAGCTACGTGAACTGCTGGCCCTGGTCAATCACCGGCCCCTGCAGGCCCGGGCCATGGCCGCCGATGAAGTACGCGAAGAGCATGGCAACGTGCTCAAGGCGTTCGCGGCGATTCTTGAAGGCCGGCTGGACCCGGTGGAATTTGCCGCGGACTGCAGGACCCTGGGGCCGCAGAAAATCCTGGACTGGTTCTGGCAAACCTCGACACTGACCGTCAAGTACTGGCTGGCCCGGCATGGCACGACCGCCGATGGCGATGCGGGCGATCAGGACGAACAGCACCAGCAGATTGCAGCAATCTGTCGTCGTCTCGGTGCAAGCCCCCGCACCGCCGACGAAATCCTGGCCAGGCTGATGATGATAAGCCAGGCAGTCAACGAGGCCCGCCAGCAGCTGGGCGGTGCATCCAACCCTAATCCACAACTGATGCTGGAAGGCCTCCTGTGGCGCTGGTCGCGACTGGCCAGCTGATGGGTTTCACCGGTGGCCGGCTCTGCCGGCATATCGGTCAGCACCGTCCCCCAAGGATTTGTTTAGGAACCCCTGATCAATTATGGGAATACTCTGGCTTTCAGGCGGGTTCACTGACGAGGCGCCTTGCCGCCGGCATGCGTCGACCTGTCGAGGCGAGACAACCCACTTTAGCCAAAAAGGGCAGTGAGCTCGCCTGCAAGCCCCGACCGGCGGGGCCAGTCGATGACAGCTATCAGCGCAGGCGGCGCAACCAGGCTATAAGAGCGACCACCAGGTGGAAACAACTGAACCAGCAAGCACGATGCCGATAACCGGAACAAGAACGCCAGGCGCCACGACTCCCCCACGGCTGCGCGTATTTTCGCTGACGATACCCGACGCCGCCAGTCTCGACTATTTTTACCTGCCTTTCGTCATAAACGGCGGTCTTTTCATTCCCACGAAACGGCCTGCCGATCTTGGCGAGATGGTGTTTGTTACACTCAGGCTCGGTGGAGACCGGCACGCAGCGGTGGGCCGCGTGGTCTGGCTGACACCGGAATATACCGTGTCAGACCGACAGCCCGGGATCGGTATTCAGTTCGACAACTGCACCGAGGCGCTTCACCAGGCCTGTAGGCAGCTGCTTGACCAGGCTGGCAGATCCGCAGCTGGCGCCACAATGAACAGTAGACCGGGTCAGGAGGCCGATGCCCATAAAGAGGCTGATGACCAACGCAGGAGGCCAGGTCCCACACTTTGAAATCGGCTGGCAGGCCTCGACCCGCCGATGCCGGCGGGTGTCAGCCCGTCGCGTCAGCGACCTCTGCTGAAAACTGCAGAATTTCCATGATTGCCAGGAGGTTGCCTGACCCGGTGGGGCGTGCTCCCCGGAAGTGCACGCTTCCGGCCGGTGAGTCCGTCCGTGACCAATGGTCAGTGCGCCGTAGGGCGTCTGTTTCCGTGAAGGGGCAACTGTTCGGTCAATAAAAAGCCTGGAGCCTGGGGCAGGCTCCAGGAACACACTACCGGGGATAGCAGTGCCGGAGACCATCGCTGTCAGGAAAGAGGAGGGCAGACCCTAAGCAGATGCTCCTGACAGGAAGTATGGTACATCCCCGCTGGATTGCCAGTTCTGCGAAAACAGGACACTGGCAGGCTGTTGAAAAACGTCATGAGCGCAGCCAGGACGAGGTGAAAACTGTCGAAAAAGTGCAGTCTGAGACAGTTTTCAACGAAGTATTGGCAAGCACAATAGTTATGCAACAGACTGCCAGGTGATTCAGAGGCTGTCCCTGATCAGGCGCGTTACCAGGTCACCGATAGCCAGGCTTGCCGTGAGGCCGGGGGATTCGATACCGAACAGCTGTACCAGACCGGCAATGCCGTGGTCCCTGCTGGACTGGATCAGAAAATCAGCCGGTGGCTGATCGGGCCCGGTGATTTTAGGCCGAATACCGGCATAGCCGGGTAACAGGTCAGCCGCCTTGATTGCCGGAAAGTAATTGCGGATGGCCCGGGTGAATACCTGTCGCTTGTTGTCATCGACGTCATAGTCCAGGTGCTGGATATACGCGGTATCGGGCCCGAAACGCAGTTGCCCGCCCATGTCCAGCGTGGCGTGAATACCGAGCCCGGCAGTATTGGCTTCGGGAAGCGGATAAATCAGCCGCCGGAAGGGACTGGGGCGCCGGTAGGTAAAGTAGTCTCCCTTGCACAGGTACATCGGAGGGATACTGTCCTGCGCTACGCCGTCTATACAACGGGCCAGGTCTCCCGCTTCCAGGCCGGCACAGTTAACCAGCGTTGCAGCCTGGAAAGTATAGCGTTCGCCACTGGCAGCGGTTGCAGCCGTGGCGTACTCCGATTCACTCCGGTACCCCCCGGACAGCGTCTCGATGGAAAAACCGTTTGCTGAAGTCAGCACAGCAGTTACCCGGGTACGCGGCGCAAACGTGACGCCCTGCTGCCGGGACAGGTGCAGCAGGCTGGTCATGAATTCATGGGCATCCACGATACCGGACGAGGGTGAAAGCAGGGCGACGGATGCCCTTACCTCGCTTTCCAGCGCCCGGATTGCCCCGCTGCTGAGCATCTGCAGGTCATCGACACCGTTGGCAACGCCCCGCAATTGCAGTGCTTCCAAAGCTGCCGCGTCGCGGTGAGAGCCGACTATAAGCTTGCCCAACTGTCGACATGGCAGGTGGTATTGCGCACAGTGCTCATACAGCAAGCGGCGGCCGCGAACACAAAGTGAGGCTTTCAATGAGCCGGGGGGGTAGTAGATGCCGGCGTGGACAACTTCGCTGTTGCGACTGCTGATGTGCTGCCCGATATCGGCTTCCTGTTCCAGCAGCACGATGGTGCGGCCGGACAGTCCGGGTGCCGCCGATAACCGCTGGGCTATGGCCAGACCGATGACGCCGGCACCGACAATAGCGACGTCAACGTGATCAGGGGAGGTCACGCCGGGCTCCTGATCATGGCATTACCGTCGAGACAGAACTTACGACACCGTGCCGTTGCGGTTTTCCGTACAGGCAGGATGAGAGCTTGTGTAGGGGCTGGTGATGGCATGTCGATACTCAGCGCAGCAGCTGGCGGAAGGTCAGGTTTATCCTCGGTTCGGATAGATTTTTTACCTTGGGGAGTTGATGCAGATACCTGTTCTGTATGGTTTTTCCCATGACAAGCACAGTGCCGCTGCGGAGCAGGATCCGGGTTTTGCTGCCTCCGTTACCCAGTCGGGGCTTGAGATCAAACGGCCGGCAGGCGCCGAAGCTCACCGACGCCACCACGGGATTGCTGCCCAGCTCCGGCTCGTCATCGGCATGCCAGGCGACAGAGTCAGTACCGTCGCGGTAGAGATTCAACAGCACCGCATTGAACGACTGTCCGGCCAGGGTCTCGACCCGGGAGCGGATTTCCTGCAGGGGCTGCAGCCAGGGTGCCGGCTGCAGGCGGATTCCCGAATAGGTATAGGACAGGCCAGGATCGGCGACCCAGCATTGCAGCCTGGGAATGGCAATACGACGTCCGGCAATCCTGATACTGCCACCCTGCCAGGCAATGTTGTCCCGCAGGTAATCGAAATAGCCTGTTGATTCTTCGTAATTAAAGGCGACGGGAAACTCCATGATCTCGGCGCCGTCCAGCCGGTGGATGCTGGGCCCGGCGTCGAGTTGAAATTCGTGCTGGGGGTGTTGACCGTTCATAGACGCCAGCAATTTAACCACAGATCCCCGCGCTTGTTGCAGGGTGGTTTATAAAACCTGTCGGCTGTGCATAATGCCTGCTCGACTCACAACGGCAGAAGGCATCATCAGGGGGTATTGGTTTGGCGGAATATGACTACGACCTGTTTGTAATCGGTGGCGGGTCCGGCGGGGTGCGGGCCAGCCGGATAGCGTCCAGCCTGGGAGCACGGGTGGCCTGTGCCGAGGAGCGTTATTTTGGTGGCACCTGCGTCAACGTGGGCTGCGTACCCAAGAAGCTGTTCAGTTATGCCGCCCATTACCATGATGACCTGGAGGACAGCCGGGGCTTCGGCTGGCAAACCCCGGAGGTGACCTTCGACTGGCAGCAGTTGAAGCTGAACAAGGACAAGGAAATCAACCGGCTGGAAGGGATATATAAGTCAATACTGCGGAACAGCAAAGTGGATATTTTCGAACACCGGGCCACGGTGGCCGGACCGCATGAAGTGCAGGTCGATGGCCGCACCGTGTCGACGCGGTACCTGCTGATAGCCACCGGCGGCTGGCCCTGGGTACCGGAATTCCGGGGCAGTGATCTGGCCATTACGTCCAATGAACTGTTTGAACTGGATACATTGCCGGACTCCATGCTGATTATCGGTGGCGGCTATATCGCGGTGGAATTCGCCACGATATTTGCCCGACTCGGTTGCCGGGTATCCCTGTCTTATCGACGGGACGCACTGCTCAGCGGCTTCGATGACGAGGTTCGGCAATTCTTCACCCGGGAAGTCGGTCGCCATGTGCACCTGGAACTGGAGTCCAATCCGGAAAGAATTACAAAGAAAAACAATAAACTGCTGACAGCTCTTGATAACGGCTCGGAGATTGCAGCCGACCTGGTGCTGGCCGCCACAGGACGCCGCCCGCTCACCGGTGGACTGGGGCTGGAAAATACCGGCGTCGAGCTGGCGGCAAACGGTGCCATCGTAGTCGATGATCGCTTTGCAACCGCCGAGCCCGGCATCTTCGCCGTCGGTGATGTCATTCATCGGGTTGCCCTGACCCCCGTGGCCCTGGCCGAGGGACAGCTGGTGGCAAGAGCGCTGTTTGCCAACGATATGCGGGACATGGAATACCGCAATATCCCCACCGCGGTATTCAGCCATCCCAACGTCGGCACGGTGGGGCTGAGCGAACAGCAGGCACTGGCAATGGACATCGAAGTGGACATTTACAGTGCCCGGGTGCGGCAACTGAAGCACACCCTGAGCGGCAGGGAGGAACTGTCGCTGCTCAAACTGGTTGTGGATGCCACAACTGACCGGGTGCTGGGGGTCCACATGGTGGGACCGGAAGCGGGAGAACTTATCCAGGGTTTCGCCGTGGCGCTGAACTGCGGGGCGACCAAGTCAGATTTCGATCGGACCCTGGGTATTCATCCGACCCTTGCGGAGGAATTTGTCACCATGCGCAGCAAGCGTAAGAACCACGATTGATGGGAGTGATTTTCGCGCTGTTTTCTACTTTGCCGGGGTTGAAGAAGGGTATCCAGAAACCTGCGCAACATGCTGAATTTTCTACAGGTTCGCCCTTTCTGTAAGTGGCTGCTAACATCCCGGCGAATTGAAACAAAACACAATAGAAACAGTATATTACAGACTTTTCATTGAAGCTGGTCGAGCTCTGCAAACCGATTCCGGGTCAATTTCGTAGAATTTAGTGTACAGGCTCTTGTAGTGCGATGTATTACAGTATTTAATTGCGCCAAGAACTGTAGAAAAAACAAACAGTCGCTGTGTTTAGAGGCTACTCCCATGTCAATGATGCAGGTCACTTTTAACAACGTGATTTACGACGA
>Ga0070726_10002671_pt1 | contig 15828 bp, 18 predicted proteins | sample tdAd471_FD_67275 | JGI IMG/M metagenome (GOLD analysis project Ga0070726, IMG submission 67275) | Marine sediment microbial communities from the Atlantic coast under amendment with organic carbon and nitrate - tdAd47.1 | ecosystem: Environmental > Aquatic > Marine > Coastal > Sediment | place... | reverse complement strand
CGCGCGCACGAAGGTGAAGAAAAGTGACTGACACCGTACTTCACCGACACCGGACGCCGGGCCGCAGCACTCCCCTCACGCACTCTTGCGCGTGATGAGCGGCCGCAGCGCCGCGAGCTTCGCGCGCGAACCCTGCGAGGTCGTGTCCATGTCCTGGGCACCGGCCTTGATCTGCTCGAGAGCTCCGATCAGCTCGTGAACGTCCTCCGACTCGAGGGCCGCGTCGGCGTGCGTCATGCAGAGCTCCAGGAAACGGGTCGTCCGCTTCAGCAGCTCGCTGGCGGTCGCGTAGACATCCTCCGGAACGGCATCTTGATCGCTCATGATCTAGTTTCGAGCGGATGCCCCGAGAGCATGAGGGGTGATCGATTCTTCAACAGGGTGTCGTCTTTTTCGACACCCCCCGAGAACTCCCTTCGCACGACGCCAGTCGCGGGCGGATGCACTTGCCGAGAGTCTCTTCTACCTGTTAACAGAGCGGAGTAGGTCGCCGGGGCGCTCGCGGCTGTTGGCACGGGGCTTGCTTTCCACACGCCGCAAGGAGTGTCGAAAGTATGGACAGTCTCACACAAGCCAGCACGCCGGACATGACCGGCTACGCCCTCGTCTGTTGCGGGCTCATCGTCGCCGTGCTGCTGTTGGCCTTGGCCTTCAAGCGTCTCATCGGGAACTCGGTGAAGTCGCGAGCGGCGAAGCGATCGCTTCACGTGGTCGACGTGCTGCCGCTCGGGGGCAAGCGCCAGCTGGCGGTCGTCAACTGCTACGACCGCACGTTCGTGCTCGGCCTGGGGGAGAAGGACGTACGGATGGTCGCCGAGCTCGAGGGGGCCGGCCTCAACGAGAACGCGGCCCCGCCGCTCGATGAAGACCTCGCCGTGTTGCCTCGGCCTCGAGCCGGGAGCGACTTCAGCCAGGAGCTGGCCCGTCGAGACGGGTCGCGCTCGGTGAAGGAGCGCGGCCGAGAACTACTGGAACAACTGCGGAAGGGCGTGCTCGGGTGAGAACCTGCCGAGCACTTCTGCTCCTGATCTTCGCCGCGGTGGCCGGAACGGCTCCCGCGGCTCAAGCGCAGCTGAGCGACTCGCTGACCTCCGCGGTCGACGCGATGGCGGACTCGGTCGGCGCGGCTGAGGACGACGCGGCGACGGAAGAGGGCAACGAGCTCTCGACCGCCGTCGAGATCGCGGTCGTCCTCACCGTCCTCTCGCTCCTGCCGGGAATCGTCATCTCGCTCACGAGCTTCACGCGCATCGTGATCGTCCTGTCGTTCGTGCGGCGCTCGCTGGCGATCAACGAGCTCCCGCCCAACCCGGTCATCATCGGCCTGGCGCTCTTCCTCACGACCTTCGTCATGGGACCGACGTTCCAGCGCGCCTACGACGCGGCCTACGTCCCCTACACCGCGGGCGAGATCGAAGCGGTGGACGCCGGTCGCGCCGCCTGGGGCGAGTTCAGCTCCTTCCTCGTGGCCAACACGCGCCGCAGCGAGATCGACCTGTTCTGGGACATGTCCAACCTGGACCCGGCGGACCTGGAGCCGAACGAGGCTCCGCCGATCCGAGTGATCGTCCCCGCGTTCATCCTCAGCGAGCTGAAGACGGCGTTCCAGATGGGGTTCCTCCTGTTCCTGCCCTTCCTCGCGATCGACCTGGTCATCTCCAGCGTCCTCCTGTCCATGGGCATGTTCATGTTGCCGCCCGTGATGATCTCGACGCCGTTCAAGATCCTGCTCTTCGTCCTCGTCGACGGCTGGCACCTGGTGTGCGAGTCGCTCGTGACCTCCTTCAACGTGCTCTGAACCTGCCATGGACACCCAGATCACGGACCTCGCGCGGAACCTGTTCCTGACGACCCTCATGCTGGGAGGGCCCGTCCTCCTGGTCGGGCTCGTCGTCGGTATCTCCGTGAGCTTGTTCCAGGCGTTGACCTCCGTCCAGGAGCAGACGCTGAGCTTGATCCCGAAGATGTTCGCCGTCATCGGCGTCGTTCTGCTCCTCTTGATCCCGGCCATCCGGATCCTCAAGAACTACGCGACCGACGTGTTCTCCCAACTCACCACGTTCGGGCTGAGCTGAGATGGAACTCGCACCGGGAACCCTGGAAGCCCTCGGCCTGACGACGGTTCGCGTCGGCACGGCCGTGCTCGCATCCCCGTTGCTCGGCTTCGGGTACGGGTTCTCGGGAATGAAAATCGCCCTCGTCGCGGTGCTCTCGTTCGTGATCTTCGCGGCCTTCGGCGAACCGCTGCCCTTTCAACCCGACGGACCGACCTTCGCCTTCCTGGCCCTGCGCGAGATGCTGATCGGGTTCTTCCTCGGGTTCATCTTCCAGGCGACCCTGCTCTCGGTGCAGATGGGCGGCGAGCTGATCGGGAACGAGATGGGGATGTTCATGGCGCGCCAGGTCGACCCGGACACGGGGATCGGCGTCGCCATCGTGTCGAAGGTCTACGAGAACTTCTTCCTGCTGGCGCTGCTCTCGCTCAACGGCCACCACATGATCGTGCGCGCGATGGGCGACTCGCTGGCTCACGCACCCATCGGCGTCGCTCAGCCCACCGGTAGCTTGGGCGAGGTCGCGACGCGCCTCGTGGGGCAGATGTTCGGAGCCGGGATCGCGTTCGCCGCTCCGGTGATGATCTTCCTGATGTTGACCTCGCTCCTGATCGGCCTGCTCTCACGCGCCGTTCCGCAGCTCAACATCATGGAGCTGAGCTTCACGCTGCGGATCATCCTGGCCCTCGTGGCCATGTACCTGTTCGCGCCTCTGCTGGAGACGGCGATGAGCCAGCTCCACGAGGCCTTCTCACGCTGGCTCGGCACGGCGCTGAGCGCTCTGGGAGCGTAGTTCCATGGCGGACTCACCGGCCAAAGACGAGAAGACCGAAGACGCCACCCCACGGAAGCGCGAGGAAGCGCGCGATCGCGGTCAAGTGGCGATGTCGCAGGAGCTCATCGCCGCGGTGATGTTGTGCGCGGCCTTCGCGACCCTGGCGGGAGCGGGTCCCAGGCTCGCCGAAGCCGTCGGAGCCCTGACGGTCAGCACGGTCGGCCAGCTGCCGACCTTCGGAACGAGCGACTGGTCCGTGCCCGCCTTGGCCGGCTACCTGCAGTCCAGCTCGGTCAAGATCATTCGCGTGGGGCTCCTCGTTCCGCTGCCGCTCCTGGCGACGGGGCTGCTCGTCGGCTACGGGCAGGTCGGCTTCAAGCTCACGCCGCAGGCGGTCGCGATGAAGCTCGAGAAGGTCAACCCGATCAAGGGCGTCGGCCGCCTGTTCAGTGCGCGCAGTGCCATGCGCACCGGGATGGCCTTCCTGAAGATCGTCCTGATCACGACCACGGTCGTCGCGATCACCTGGTACCAGATCCCCAACGTGATCCGGCTCGGCAACAACGAGCTGGGTCCGGTGCTCACGGGGCTGGCTGCGATCTTCGTGAAGTGCGTGGCCGGAGCGCTCGGCGCCATCCTCGTGCTGGCCTTGATCGACCTCGCCTTCCAGCGCTTCCAGTTCGATCGCGACCTGAAGATGACGAAGCAGGAGATCCGCGAAGAGCACAAGACCACGGAGGGTGATCCGCACCTGCGCGCGAGGATTCGAGCCACGCAGCGCGAGCTCGGTCAGCGCCGGATGCTGGACGACGTCCCCAAGGCTTCGGTGATCATCACCAACCCGACGCACTACTCCGTGGCGCTCATGTACGACCGCGAGACCTCCGATGCCGCGCCGCGTCTCGTGGCCAAGGGCGTCGACCACCTCGCGTTGAAGATTCGCCAGGTCGCCACGGCGTCCGGCATTCAGATCTACGAGGACCCGCCCCTGGCGCGCGCGCTGTACGCCCAGGTCGAGGTGGGAGCGGAGATCCCCGAGGAGTTCTTCGCCGCCGTGGCCACCGTCCTCAGCTACGTCTACGGACTCGAGAGTCGCGCGCGTGCGACGGTCGCTTGATCGAGCAATAGCCCATGAGTGATTCCAAGACAGCCTCTGACGCTCAACCCGCGATCGAACGCGCGGGCGGACTGCTCATGAGGTACTCCGACTGGGTGATGGGCCTGGGCGTCCTGGGGTTGATGGTGACCCTGATCACGCCCGTCCCGCCGGCGGTCCTCGACATCCTGCTCGCGCTCAACATCACGTTCTCGATGTTGATGCTGCTGGTCACGATGAACGTGCGCCAGGCGTTGGACCTGTCGACCTTCCCCACGATCCTGCTCTTCGCGACCTTGATGCGACTGGGCCTCAACGTGGCGAGTACGCGACTCATCTTGAGCGGCGGCGAAGCGGGAGCGGTGATCAGTGCGTTCGGTCGCTACGTCGTCGGCGACGACGTCACCGTCGGCATGGTCGTCTTCCTGATCCTGGTCGTGATCCAGTTCGTGGTCATCACCAAGGGCTCGGGACGGATCAGTGAGGTGGCGGCGCGCTTCGTCCTGGACGCCATGCCCGGCAAGCAGATGGCGATCGACGCGGACCTGAACGCCGGCCTCATCGACGCGGACTCGGCGCGGGCGCGACGGGAGAGCGTCGCCTCGGAGGCGGAGTTCTACGGAGCCATGGACGGCGCCTCGAAGTTCGTCCGCGGCGATGCGATCGCCGGCTTGATCATCACGTTCATGAACCTGATCGGCGGCATCGCCATCGGCGCCATGGCGGACCTCAGCCTGGCCGAGGCCGGTCAGCGCTACTCGATGTTGACCATCGGTGACGGTCTCGTGAGTCAGATCCCGGCGCTGCTGGTCTCGACGGCCTCGGCGGTCGTCGTGACGAAGGCCAGCAGCAAGCAGAGCCTGGGGCTGAGTGTCATGGCGCAGGTGGGCAGCCGCCCGACGGCCAGCCTGATCGGCGCCGGCATGATGTTCGTGATCGGGATGCTGCCGGGGATGCCCGCGGCTCCCTTCTTCATCCTGGCGACGATGCTCGTGGTGCTCTGGAGGAGCACGCGTCACGTCGAGAGCCCGGACCAGTTGCTGCCTTCCGAGGGCAAGCCGGACTCCATGGCGGCCGAGGCCGAAGGCGAGCCCGCCGAAGACGACACCGCCGTGACCAAGGAGCTCTTGCAGGTGGACCGCCTGTCGCTGGAGATCGGCTACCGTCTGATCCCGCTCGTGCAGGACAACCAGGGCACGGGGATCCTGGACCACATCTCGCAGCTGCGTCGGCGCTTCGCGGTCGACCAGGGCGTGTTGCTGCCGCCGGTCAGGATCAAGGACAACATCCAGCTCGAGCCCAACGCCTACCGCGTGCTCATGGGCGGGCAGGAGATCGCGCGCGGCGAGGTTCGCCCGGGCAGCTGCATGGCCATGGACGGCGGCTCCGTCTCGGGCGACGTGCGCGGAGAGAAGACCGAGGACCCGGCCTTCGGCTTGCCGGCGTGGTGGATCCCCGAGGGTCGCCGCGACGAAGCGGAGGTCCTGGGCTACACGGTCGTGGACCCGACCAGCGTGCTCGTCACTCACCTCTCGGAGGTCCTGAAGGATTCGTTCCCCGAGATCCTGAACCGCGACGACGTGAAGGAGCTGGTGGAGAACGTTCGCAGCCAGGCGCCGGCGGTCGTCGAGGAGCTCGTGCCCGACAAGATGGGCTACGGCGCCATCCAGCGCGTGCTCGGCAACTTGCTGCGCGAGGGCGTCCCTATCCGCAACGCCCCCGCGATCTTCGAGACGCTGGCCGACAACGCGGACTCGATCAAGGACACCGATGCGCTCACCGAGCTCGTGCGCCAGCGCATGGGCCGCGTGCTGTGCGAGCAACACGCCGACCGCGAGGGCGTCGTGCACGCCGTCACGCTGGACCCGATGATCGAGTCGACGCTGGCATCGTCCATGTCCGGGCACGTCGACGAGAACGCGACGCCCGTCAGCCCGACCTACCTGAAGTCGCTGATGGAGCGCGTCGCGGAGACGCTGACCCTGGCCTCGCGCGGCGGCAAGGACGTCGTCGTCCTGGTGCGCTCGAACGTGCGTCGCTTCTTCAACGAGCTCGTGCGGGCTTCGCTGCCGAAGGTCGCCGTTCTCTCCTACAACGAGGTCGTCCCCGCCAAGGGAGTCGAGACGGCCGCCATCGTGACGATGGAAGACTCCTGATCTCGCGGCCCTCCAACTCTCGACCCTGAACACTATGCAGATCCACCGATTCCGCGGACGCACACTTCAAGAGGCTCTCCGGCGTGCACAGAGTGCGCACGGCGATGGAGCCGTGGTCATCGGGCACGAGTCCGACAGCGGCGGGGGAGTCACGGTCGCCGTGACCGAGCCGAGGAACACCCGGGCCGGCGCCGTGAAGGCGGACGCCGAGCAGGAATCGGAGGCGCCGGCGCGGAGCCGCACGCCCGATCCCGGACTCTCGGAGGTCGTGCGGAGGATGAAGGAGTCCGGCGCCTCCGCGGACCTGATCTCACGCATCCGCCGCCGCGTCACCAAGAGCGGCGTGCGCGGCGCCTACGCGATCGACGCCGCGGCGCAGGTGATCGGACGCGAGTTCACCATCGCGCCCTCGCCCAAGATCGCGGGGAGCGCGCGCATCCTGACCTTCGTCGGGCCGACCGGGGTGGGGAAGACGACGACCCTGGCCAAGCTGGCCACGCAGCTGGTACGCGGCGGGCGGAGGATCGCGCTCGCCACCATGGACACCTTCCGGGTGGGGGCGGTGGAGCAACTGTCGACCTACGCGGACCTCCTGCGGGTTCCGCTGGAGGTGACCGGGGACGCTCGCTCGCTGCTCGCGGCGATCTCCCGCCACAGCGATTGCGAGGCCATCCTGCTCGACACGACCGGGCGCTCGCCGCGCGACGTGAAGAGTATCCGCGGCCTCGCCGGGGTCATGGATCGCATCAGCCAGGGCATGACGCTCGACTCCTACCTCGTCCTCGCGGCATCGACCAGCGCCGAGGCCATGGACGAAGCGGCCCGCGGGTTCATGCCGTGCCACCCCAGCGCCGCGGTGATCACGAAGCTGGACGAGACGGGGCGGCCGACGCCGGCCCTCGAGTACACGCGCTTCGCCGAGCTCGGCACGGCCTTCCTGTGCGACGGCCAGGACGTGACCCGGCACCTCCACCGACCCAAGCCGGAGCGGTTCGCCGACCTCGTGCTGCGCGGGAGGATGTCGTGAACGAACAAGCGAGCGGTCTGCGCGGGGCCATCGCGCTCCCGCGCCTCCCCGTCCCGTTCTGCGTCGTGACCGGCGGCAAGGGCGGCGTGGGCAAGTCCACCGTGGCGGCGAACCTGGCTCTGTCCCTGGCGCGGACGGGTGCCCGGATCCTGCTGATCGATCTCGACTTCGGGCTCGGAGACCTCGAGCTGCTGATGCGCGTCGAGACGGAACGCAGCGTCGAGGACTTCTTCCGCCACGAGGCCGGGCTCGAAGCGTGCATCTCCAGGCGCGCCGACGGGCTGCACGTCCTCACCGCCGGGACGGGTTCGCTCGAGATGGGTCGAGCCGACGACCGCAGGCGCGCGCTCTTCCTGCGGGAGCTCGCGCGGGTCGCGACGGACTACGACATGGTCGTGGGGGACTGCGCCGCGGGGATCGGTCCCGACGTGCTGGCCTTCGCCGGCATCGCGGACCACGTCCTCGCCGTGACGCAACCGGACCCGACGGCGATCACCGATGCCTACGGCCTGATCAAGGCACTCGATGCGTGGAGCACCGAGACCGGCGTCGAGGTGCCCACGCCCGAGATCGTGGTCAACTCCGTGACCGGTCCCAACGAGGCCGAGGACGTGTGCGCCAAGCTGCGTCAGGTCAGCGAGCGCTTCCTGGCGCGGTCGCCGGTCCTCGCCGGTTGGATCCCGCGCTCGGCCGCGGTCGCGCGCAGCGTGCGCAGCCGGCAGCCGTTCGTGGTGGCTCAGCCCAAGTCGCTGCCCAGCAATTGTCTACGCCGCCTGGCAAATCGCGTCTCACGGCGCGCCAGGGGCCCTGAGGCGGCGGTTCTCCGCTAAGGCAATGGAAGAAAACGCCCGATAGGAGTCCTGCAGAAGTGTCTCTTCAACGCACATGGTTCGGATTGACGCGGCGAATGGCCGCGGTCCTGGGCGCCTCGGTCGCGCTTCTGTCGCTCTTTCACGATGCACCCGTCGGTGTGGCCTCCCTGCGGGGTGCCGCGGCGCTGCTCGGGTTCTCCTTCCTCGCGAAGCTCGGCTTCTACGCGCTGGATCGGAGCACCTCGAGCGAGCTGACACCGCAACCGGAAACAGCCGGGGGCGCAACGCCGGAGGAGTGACCCGGTCCTGAACGGGCCGTTCTCAGATGACAGATCAAACTACCCAACCCTTCTCGGCTCCGGTCGACCGAGAGCAGCTGATCCTGGATCACCTGCCGCTGCTCCATCACATCGCCGGGCGCATGGTCATCGACATGCCGGGTTCGGTCGAGCGCGACGACCTCGTGGGCTACGGGATGCTCGGCCTGATCGGTGCCGCCGATGCCTGGGATCCCTCGCGCGGGTTGAAGTTCAGCACCTACGCTTTCCCGAAGATCCGGGGCGCGATCCTCGACGAGCTGCGCCGCCAGGACTTGTTGCCCCGCGGCGCCCGTGAGCGTGTGCGCGATCTCGATCGCACGATCCAGAGGCTCGAGCAAGAGACCGGGATGCCGCCGACGCCCGAGACCATCGCCGAGGAGCTGGGCATCGCGATCGAGGACGTGGACGAGATCATGCTCAGCGCGCGAGCCGCCGTTCACGCGTCGATCGACCAGGGTCCTTCCGAGGACTTCGCGAACCTGCTCGCCAACCCGCGCAGCGAGGATCCGGTCGGGTCCGCGGAGTGGGAAGAGTCCAAGGTCCTCTTGGCGCGCGCCATCGAGGAGCTGCCCGAACAAGAGAAGTCCGTCATCACGCTCTACTACGCCGACAACCTGTTGCTCCGCGAGATCGGCGAGATCATGGGCATCACGGAATCCCGTGTCAGCCAAGTCCACAGTCGGGCGCTCTACCGCCTGAACCGAGGTTTGAAGTCGCTCCACCACAGCTCCTGAGATCACGGAGGGATCATGTCCGCAGACATCAACCGAATCGGAAGCGAAGCACCCATCCCTCCACGAGTCGTGCCGCCTCGGAAGAAAGGCGCGGACGAGCACAGCTTCGAACAAGAGCTCGAGGACCACAAACACGGGAAGCCGCGCAAGCCCGCTCGCTCCGAGGATCCGGCGCCCGACAAGCCCAAGAAGCGCGGATCCGACGGCGAGACCGGAACCCACGTCGACGTCACCGCCTAGCTCGAACGGCCCATCCAGGACACCAAGACCATGCGCTCCGTCATCAAGAAAGACCGCGTCCACCTGATCGAGGGACCGCCGACGACCGGCGCGACCTCGGAGGGCAAACACGCCGCGACTCACCGCGGCGAGCGCACGGCGCGCCTGGTGCGTGTCGACGGAACCGTGCACGCGATCGAGTTCCGTTGCTCGTGCGGCGAACTCTCCGTGCTCGAGCTCGAGTACGGACCCGAGTCGGAGATGAACTCATGAAGCACCTGTCCTTGCTGCTCCTCCTGGTCGCCGTTCCGGCCTGTTTCACGACGAGGCGTGCCGAAGTCCTGGAGGCCCCCGCGGCCGCCGACGCCGCGAGCGACCCCTCGGAGTGGTTCACGGTCAAGTCGCAGCAGCCGCCGCTGCACCCGCGCGACGAGGGCGCCTTCGATGCACCCGAGCCCGGTTTCGTGATCGAGGACGGGCCGTTCCCGCACGACTTCGAGGACGACGGGACGGGCGGCCGCATGTACCTGCTCGAGCTGTATCAGCAAGCCCTCGAACACTCGGAAGCCCTGGAGCGCGAGGTCGCCGGCCTGACGACGACCCTGGACGAGACGTACCGCGAGCTGGACGCGCTGCAGGACGAAGTCCGGCGCGCCAACGCACGCACCGAACAACTCGACGCGGACGTGAATCAGCTGAGCCAGGAGAACCTGGACCTTGGCGCTCGACTGGCGACGGCTCAGATTCGCCGTCTGGAAGCCGAGAAGATGCTGCTCGAAGCGAAGATCGAGTGGGCCGAGTTCCTGCGTCAAGACGAGCTCATGATCACCGGAGAGAACGCGACCCCTCCGCGGAAGCAGTGAACGTGCGCTACGCATTCCTCGTGTGCGCACTGGCGGTCGGCTGCCGGTCGACGCCGACGCTCAGCGTGCCGCTCCTCTCGCACGCCTCCATGGCGGAGGACTTCAACACCTACGAGCTCGAGCGCGTCGGGTTGATGCCGACGCTCGGGCGAACGGTCGACCCCAGTTCGGCCACCGCGCTGGAACAGGGCCTCTTGGCCGAAGTGAGTCGCGGGACGCCCCTGGAGCTCGTTCCGCTCACGGCGCACGACCTGGAGGAGATCCGCGGGAGCGATCCCCACCGCCGGGGCCGCTACGACGTGCGCACGATCCTCGAGGTGTCGCGGCGTTACAGGCTCGATGCCGTGATGTTCGCGACGATCCTGCAGCAGAAGCAGTACCCGCCGATGATGCTGGGGGTGCAGGTCGACGTCGTCGCCGCGGAGACCGGGTTGGTGATCTGGTCGGGTACCGTGCACCTGGACGCGAACGACTTCGAGGTGCAGAGGGGCCTGGAGGCCTATTTCGGCCGCGAGAACGGGGAAGAGGCGAAGGCCAACAACTGGGACCTGGCGCTCTTGTCACCCACGCGCTTCGCGCACTTCGCGGCGTACCAGATCGCCCGCGTGCTCTGAGCGAGCCCCGGTCGGGCGCTCGATCTCCGGCGTGCTGTCTCTCGAACGGGAGACGGATACTGGCCGAATTCGTTACTTTTCCCCGCAATTCGGGGCCATCGGTACAATCCCCGGCCGCCCGCTCCGGGCGCTCGTCACCGATGGAGTCACACCATGTTTCTGCTCACCTGGGCCCCCCTTCTCTTCCTTCAGACGCCTCAGGACAACTGGGTCTGCGAAGCTGACCTGATCTTCCAGGGCAAGCCGGCGCAGCACCTCGGATGGTCGTTGTCGGCCGAGGGCAACTGGAACCGCAGCGAGACCGATCAAGCGGCCGATATCCTCGCCGGCAGCTTCGGGGTCATCGACGAAGCCGAGCTGTTCGATCACGTGGGAAGGGTCGAGCTCTACCTGAGCCCCTATCCCTGGGCGGAGGGCAGCACCTCCTGCCCGCCGCACCAGGGAGCGACGGGCGTGCGCATCAGTAGCGCGAAACCCGCGGGCGATCGGTTCGGGCAAACCGTGAGCTACATCGGCGACGTCGACGGCGACGACCGCGACGATTTCGTCGTCGCCGCCGTGCGCGGTCCCTACCTCGAGGGTGCCGACGAGCCGTGGCCGGAGAACGGGTCGCTGTACGTCTTCCTCAGCAGCGACGAGGGCACCGGCTTCCACCCCGACCTGGTGTCGGCCGGCACGACGGAGGCGTCGGCATCCGACGCGAGCTTGATCGTGATCAACTCCGGCGAGGGACGCGTCGGCGATCGGCTCGGGACGGCACTGGCGGCCGTCGGCGATCGGAACGGGGACGGGACTCCGGACTTCGTCGCGGGCGCTCCCGGAAGCTATCGCTCGGAGCCGAACTACCCGGGCCGCGTCTACGTCCTCTCGGGTGCCGCGATCCTCGCCGCGTTCGAGGCCGGGCAGAACGTCGTGGACGTTCACGAGGTCTCCGACGAAGTGTTTCAAGGCGACGCGAAGGACGGCGTCCCGGACCGCTTCGGCTACTCCGTCGCGGCCCTGGGCGATGCCGGCGGAGCGCCCGGCGAGACCGACTTCGCCGTGGGCGCCCCGCAGTTCACGCTCACGCCGACCGGCTTGGCTCACAAGGGCGGCCACGGCTACGTGACCGTCTTCGACGCCCAGGTGCGCGTCGGGCGCCGATTCGACGGACAGCGGCCGAACGATCGGTTCGGTTTCTCCGTTGGCCAGGGAGCGAACGTCGGCGGCAAGGACGCGATCAACGAGCTGATCGTCGGCGCCCCGCTCTGGGACCTGGAGCAGCCGGACGGCAGTCTCGTGCCCGACATCGGGCGCGTCTACGTCTACGACGCGCGCACGTCCCGCTCGGTCCTCCCGAAGGGCGTCCTGCTGCGGGGCCTCCAGCCCGGCGAGCGCTTCGGTCACTTCGTCTCCGGCATCCGCGACGTGGGCGGGAGCCCGCTCGGCGACCTCGTCGTCGGTTCGCACCGCGCCAACATCGCGCAGACCCAGTTCCTGCCCGGTGCCTTCCCGTGTCAGTGCGACGGCACGAGTACCAACCCCGACGACCTCAAGCTGGGTGGTGGCAGCGCGGGCAGCGTGCGGATCTTCACCCGCCTGACGGCCGTCCACTCGCAGCGCTTCCTGGGCGAGAGCCAGCGAGACTCGACCGGGATCCCGACGGTGGTGGCCCAGGGCATCGGGCCCAACGGCGAGGACGCCATGGTGATCGGTGGACCGCGCTGGCCCGACGTCACGGAGATCGACGGGGTCGAGGTGAAGGAGAGCGGGCGCGTCTACATCTTCCTGATCGACCGCTGACCGACGAGTCGGCCCCGGTCAGCCGCCGGCCAGATCGGCGCAGCGCGGCGTCGGCTCCTCACGTGGAGCCGTTGCCGCCTTGCCCGCGGGCATGCGATCCGCCGTGCCTACTCGCCGCCCAGGAGCCGGTGAGCCGCCTGCAGCATTCGCTGGGGGCTGTTCAGCTCACCTGACTGATAGAGCCGCTTGAGCTTCTGAAGGTCGCTCGGCTCCAGGCCCGCTTGCTCGGCCTTGTGCAGAATGGCCGTGCGCGGGGAGATGTCGACCTGATCGGTACGCGACTCGGGTTGCGTCCGCTCGGGGCGACTCAGGCTCTGGTTGAAGGCGCGAACTCGAGAGCGCGTGCGGTCCAGGGCCTTGGCCATGGCGTCGCTCGTGTCCCTCGCAGGTCGGCTGGAAGAGGTGCTGTGTTTGTTGATGTCCATATGGGGGACTCCCTAAGGAAGTTCCTTCCACGCTCTTTATCGGCAGCTTGAGTGCGCGGTTTAGGCGTTTTCCTTAGAATCCTCCGGCCTGTCCCCAGCGCTTGGCACGCGTGGTTTTCCGCATTCCTAAGTCTATTGTGATCAGCAATTTGAGACGACCCGCCGGTGTGCTCCTTCTGGCGCTCGGGACCCTCTCGGCCTCGATCGCAGCGCGTCCTCCTCAGGCCGATGGGCCGAGGCCTTCCGAGCCGTTCGGACGGGGGGGGAGTGAAATCCATTACCAGATCGAGGCTCGCCTCGACGACGAGACCAAGCAGCTCACGGGCCGCGAGGTGATTCGCTGGACCAACAAGAGCGGGCAGGCCGCCGACGACCTGTGGTTCCACCTCTACCTCAACGCCTTCTCGAACAACCACTCGACCCACCTGTCCGAGGCGCAGGGGAAGCTCAAGGGCAAGAAGATCGAGACGGGCTGGGGTTGGACTCGGGTGCAGTCCATCGGACTCGTCGACGAGAACGGCGGCCAGCTCCACGACCTGTTCCCCACCTTCGAGTACCGGCAGCCGGATGACGGGAACGAGGACGACCGGACCGTCTTCAGCGTGGACCTGCCGCAGTCGGTCGCGGACGGCGAGACGATTCGCATCGAGGTGCGCTGGGAGTGCCAGCTTCCGCGCGTGCGACGCCGGACGGGCTACAAGGACGACTTCCTGCTCGTGGCCCAGTGGTTCCCGAAGCTCGGTGTGCTCGAGTCCGGGCGTGGATGGAACGCGCACCAGTTCCACATGAACTCGGAGTTCTACTCCGACTACGGGACCTACGAGGTCACGCTCGACTTGCCGGAGCGCTATCGCGGCAAGGTCTTCGGTTCGGGCGTGAAAGCGAACTCGGTCCTGAAGGACGACCGCGTGGAGGAGAGCTTCGTGGCGCCCTCGCGCATCGACCAGCGCCGGCCCGACGCCTGGGGCAAGTTGCCGGTCGTGCACGACTTCACCTGGACGGCGGACCCGGCCTACACGGAGAAGTCGTACCGCTTCTCGTTCGAGGACTGGGCCTCGCGCTTCCCCGACGAGGTGGCGGCCGCCGAGCGCGCGTTCGGGCCGGACGAGAAGGTCCAGCTCCGCGACGTCCTGATCACCGTGCTCATCCACCCCGAACGTATCGACCAGGCCGAGCGTCACCGCAAGGCCACCGAGGCCGCGCTCTTCTTCTACGGGCTCTGGTTCGGCGAGTACCCCTATGAGCACATCACGGTCGTCGACCCCGCGTGGGGTGCGTCGGCAGCCGGGGGCATGGAGTACCCGACGCTCTTCACGTGCGGAACGGCGCTCCACACGACCGAGGACATGCACCGGCCGGAGAGCGTGACCGTACACGAAGCGGGCCACCAGTTCTGGTTCGGGCTCGTGGGCAACAACGAGTTCGAGGCGGCCTGGATGGACGAGGGCTTCAACTCGTTCACGGACTCGGAAGTCATGGCGCGCGTCTTCGGGCCGCGTCGCAGCACGACCAGCTACGGCGGACTCTTCGCTCACGGCACCCCGCGCATCTCGAAGCTCGGCTCGGCCAAGCTGTACCGCGTGCTCACGGGCCGCGAGATCCCGCTGCCCTTCGTCGAGAACCTCACGCCTCTGCCGGAGTTCGGCAAGGACGACGACCCGAACGCCATGGGCTTCCTCGACTGGTGGCGCGACCAGCCGCAGCTCACCTTCTCGCCGGAATACACGGACACGCGCTGGGCCGACCGCTCGGGCTACCTGCGCAACCCCGCCACCGACGTGATGGACACGCCCTCGTGGGGCTACGTCGACCGGGCGAGCTACAGCACCAACAGCTACCCGCGTCCGGCGGTCGCCCTGCGCACCCTGCGCGGCCTCGTCGGCGACGAACCGTTCATGCGCGGCATGCGGAGCTACGCCAAGGAGTGGCGCTACGGGCATCCCTACCCCGAGGACTTCTTCGCGAGCTTCGAGGTGGGCGCGGGCTGGAAGGAGGACCTCTCCTGGTTCTTCGAGGAGCTCTTCCAGGGCACGGGCACCGTGGACTGGAGCGTCTCGGTCGATCAGAAGCGCCGCGCCAGCCCGGCCGGCTTCTTCCAGAGCGGGCAGGGCGAGTTCCTGGAAGTCGAGATGCCCGAGTCCGAGCGAGGCGATGACGACGGCGAAGATGACGAGGACGACGCCCGCGCCTGGGTCGTCGACATCGTGCTCCGCCGCGAGGGTCAGCTGCGCCTGCCGTTGGCCGTGCGCATGACCTTCGACGACGGCGAAGTCCGCGAGTTCACGTGGAGTCGCGCGCAGCAAGGCGAGAAGCCCTGGTTGCGGCACAAGTTCGAGAGCTCGCGCAAGGTCGTCTCGGTCGTCCTCGACCCGGACAACGACTACTGGATCGACACGGACCTCTCCAACAACCGCTGGTACGACGAGAAGGACGAAGTGGCGCCGCTGCGCTGGGGCGAGCGCGTGTTCAGCCGGATGACGCACATGTTGCACTGGTACGCGGGGCTGGGAGGCTGACATGAGCAAGGCCAAGAAGAAGGGCGGCATCGTCTTCCTCCGCGCCCTCCGGTCCGCGGCCACGCGCCCGCCGGTGTGGCTGACGTGCTGGGGGCTCGTGATGCTCCTGGCGCTCGTCGCCGCGTCGCCGTGGTTCAGCTACTTCGAGAAGGCGATCTCCCGGCACTACGAGCCCGGCAGCCTCACGGCCTACCTCACCGAGCCCTTTCGCCAGGACCACGGCGACATGGGTCGGCTGTCCGCGCGGACCGGGGAGACGGGAGCGGTGCTCGCGCTGCTCGCCATGCTCGCGGGTTGCTTCTGTGCCGGCGGTTGGCTGCAGGTCTATCTCGAGCGCACGGAGGGGCACTCCCTGCGCCGCTTCTTCTTCGGGGGGGCGCGCTTCTTCTGGCGCTTCTTCCGCGTGCTCCTGATGACGCTCGTCCTGCTCGGAGT
>Ga0070726_10002670_pt1 | contig 15832 bp, 11 predicted proteins | sample tdAd471_FD_67275 | JGI IMG/M metagenome (GOLD analysis project Ga0070726, IMG submission 67275) | Marine sediment microbial communities from the Atlantic coast under amendment with organic carbon and nitrate - tdAd47.1 | ecosystem: Environmental > Aquatic > Marine > Coastal > Sediment | place... | reverse complement strand
GATGGCAGCTGTACCTTCAGCGTTACCCTGCAAACCCCTGTAGGCGCGACGACCGGTGATTATGACAGCTACACCTCGGCCCTGACGGCGACGCGCTCCGATATCGGCGCGACCACTGCGTCCGCGGCGATGGACACGCTGAGCATCAATGGCGAATCCCCGGCTCCGGTTGTTCCCGGTGTGACCATCGTGGCAGATACCGGCAGCATTGGTGACGGCGAAGTTTTCACCGCGACCTTCCGTTTCACCGAAGCCGTCACCGGTTTCGAGCTGGTTGATATCAGCGTGACCAACGGTTCGGCCGCGAATTTCCAGACCGTCTCCGATCTGGAATATACGGCGGACATTACGGCCGGTACGCCGGGCACGCTCGATATTGACGTGTCGGCAGGTGTCGCAATCGACAGTGACAGCAATGGCAATACTGCGGCGACGACGTTCAGTCGTACGGTGATCACAGGCGTCCCGGACATCAATGTCCGGGGTAATGGCGTCAATATCGGCTACAACTCGTTGACCCCGTCGGCTTCGAACCATACCTATTTCGGCAGCGCGGATATCGCTGTCGGCTCCGTGACGCGCAGCTTCCTCATCCAGAACTTCGGCTCGGGTACGCTGACCATCGCCTCTACACCGGTGTCGGGCACCAATTCCGGCGATTTCGTTGTGACCAGCGCGGCCGCCGGAACGGTTGCACCCGGCAGTTCAACGACCATCGAGGTAACGTTCGATCCGTCTGCCCTGGGGGGGCGCTCCGCGACCTTGACCATCAACACGGATGATCCTGACGAAGCTGCATTTGCTTTCGCCATCGGAGGCGCTGGCGAAGCGGCTCCGGAGATCAATCTCCAGAATGCGGCGCAGACCGTCTCCATTCTGACCGGCGATGCGACGCCGACCGTTGCCAAGGGCACGGATTTCGGGACGGTGGACATTGATGGGGGCAGCGCAAGCTCAACCTTCGTGATCCAGAATGTCGGTACCGCGGACCTGGCGCTTGATGTCACGCCGGTGACGCTCAGCGACGGAACCGATTTCACCGTCACCACGCAGCCGACTGGCCCGATTGCCGCCAGCGGTACCGCCTCTTTCGTCATCACCTATGATCCGACATCGGCCGCAACCTCGACCATCGAAGTCTCGATCGGCAGCAGTGATACCGACGAGGATCCATACACTTTCTTCATCACCGGTACGGGTGACGACAACGAGGCACCAAGCGGCCACTCGGTCGCCTTCGACGCCTCCAGCTATGGCGCGACGAGTAGTACGGCGGCGTCCTTCACGATCGATGATCCGGAAGTCGGTGCCGATTTCGAATGGGAAATTACCTCCAGCGGTGGCGGCACGCCCGTCTCCGGTTCGGGGACCATCCCGGTTCCCTCCGCCGGTTCGCCGAGCGAATACCAGATTTCCGGTCTCGACCTGTCCGGTTTGAACGACGGCACGCTGACGGTCACCGTGACCCTGACCGACCCGTCGGGCAATGCGGCCAGCGACGTGACCGACACGGCAACGCTGGACAGCGTCGGTCCGACGCCGGCCCTGTCGACCGTCTCGAGCGACCCGGTCTCCGGCGCCTTCACTCTGGATGTCGATTTCGGAGAGTCCGTAACCGGTTTTGCTGTGGGCGATCTGTCCGTGACCAATGGCTCGGCCTCCGGTTTCAGCGATGGTGGCGGTGGGGCTTTCTCCGCGACCATCACGCCGTCCGGCGACGGCGATGTCACGGTTGATGTCGCGGCCGCTGCAGCGACTGACGCGTTTGGCAATGACACCGGCGCGGCCACGCAATTCTCCATCACCAATGACGAGACGGCGCCGACCGTGACGATTTCGACGCTTTCAACCGATCCGGTCTCCGGCGCTTTCACCATTGCCATCGACTTTTCCGAAGACGTGACCGGATTTGTGGTGGGCGATATCACGGTGGGCAACGGCTCCGCCGGGACGTTCTCCGGTTCGGGGGACAGCTATTCCGCCGAAATCACTCCCTCCGCAGACGGTTCGGTGACGGTCGATGTGGCTGCTGATGTCGCATCGGATGATGCCGGCAATGGCAATACGGCAGCGACGCAATTCTCGATCGAGAATGACGAAACCGCGCCGACAGTGACCCTCTCGACTGTATCGAGCGATCCGGTTTCGGGAGCCTTCACGCTCTCTATCGACTTCTCCGAGGATGTGACCGGGTTCGTGGTGGGAGACTTGACGGTGGGTAATGGTTCCGCCGGGTCCTTCGCGGGCTCCGGTGATGCCTATACGGTTACGATTACGCCGTCTGCCGATGGCACGGTGACGGTCGATCTGGCGGCTGGCGTTGCCCAGGATGATGCGGGCAATGACAATACGGCGGCGACGCAATTCTCGATCGAGAATGATGAAACCCCGCCGGGTGTGTCGATCTCCTCGACCTCCCCGGACCCGGTCTCCGGGGCGTTCACGGTCTCGTTCAGCTTCACCGAAGACGTGACGGGATTCGCCGTTGGTGACATCACGGTCGGCAATGGCTCGGCCGGTGGTTTCTCCGGCTCCGGCGACGCCTATTCCGCCACCATCACCCCAGCCGCCGACGGAACGGTGACCGTCGATGTCGCGGCTGGCGTTGCCCAGGATGATGCGGGCAATGACAACACGGCAGCGACGCAATTCTCGATCGAGAATGACGAGACCCCGCCGTCCGTTGCGCTCTCCACCACCTCATCTGATCCCGTCTCCGGCGCCTTCACGGTTGCCATCGACTTCTCCGAAGATGTGACGGGTTTCGTGCTCGGCGATATCTCGGTTGGCAATGGCTCCGCGGGGACGTTTGCCGGGACCGGCGACGCTTATACCGTTGTCATCACGCCGACCACTGACGGCACTGTGACCGTCGATGTCGCGGCTGGCGTTGCCCAGGATGATGCGGGCAATGACAACACGGCAGCGACGCAACTCACTCGCGAAGCGGATTTGACCGCTCCGGAAGTCGACAGCGTTGTCGCCTCTGATACCGCTATTTCCGTTGCGGATGTGAGCAGCGCCTTCACCCTGACGGTGACCTTCACCGAGGCTGTGGACAGCAGCGCGAATCCGACTCTGGGCTTCAGTGATGACCTGTCCGGAACGCTCAGCTTCCAGTCCGGCGCCTATTCAGCGGGCGATACCGTCTACACGGCGACCTACACGATCCTCGACGGAGGCACCCGGTTCACGGATGTCGATGTGGATGTGTCCGGTGTCACCGACCTGGCCGGCAATGCGCTGGGAACGGATACCGAAGCGGATATCTTCTCGGTGGACCAGCGGCGCGGTGGCATCACCGTCTCCGCCGCCATCACCGGTACGACGGATGGCGATTTCGACTTCTCCGGTGATCTCGGTGCCTTCATCGTCAGCACGACGAGCCAGACCGGTTCCGAGAGCTTCACGGGGCTTGCGGAAGGCCTCTATTCCGTGGTTCTCGCCGCGGAGGACGACTTCACGCTGGACAGTATCAGCTGTTCCGGCGGTAGCGCTGCGACAGATGTTCTGACCGGTACGGCGGATATCACCCTGCTGCCGGGTGAGGCGATCAGTTGTGAGTTCGGCATCCTTGCCGATCCGGAAATCGATGAGACGACCGTGCCGACCGTGACGCTCGACTTCCCGTCGGCCATTGATGACCCGACGACGCTGACGACGGAGTTCACCCTCGACAATACAGGCGGTACGCCGTTCAACTTCACCGCGGCGACGGACGTGACCTGGCTGGAAATCGATCCGACCGCCGGTGCGATCCCGGCCTCCGGTTCCCTGACCTTCACCCTGACCTTCACCAATGAGGTCCTGACGCTGGCTCCGGGCACCTACAACGCCAACATCACGATCACGGAAGTGGCGCCGGCCCCACAGCGGGGTGGCTTGTCCAAGGCGAATACGCTCCAGACGCTCGTTATTCCGGTGACCATCACGCTGGAGCCGCGCGAGGGCACGCTGACCATCGTGGCCACGACCTATCCGGATGTCGCGGGGGATGCGACCTTCACCTACTCATCCGGCGATCTGGCCGAGGCCGATGGCCTCTCCCTGACCACGTCCAGCGGCACAGCGAGCTCCGATGCCTTCACCATCCTGCGCGGCAATTACACGGTCGTGCAGGCGGTGCCGGAAGGCTGGGTCACGCACGATATCTCCTGTACGGGCGATACCGATAATGGCTCCAGCTTCGACACGACGACCGGTACGCTGAATATCGATCTCGATCCGGAAGAGGTGATGGTGTGTACCTTCGCCAACCGCCGGGATGAGGCCTATGTCCGCGAGATCACCCTGTCGGCGATCCGCAGCTTCATGGCCGCCCGCGCCGACCAGATCCTCACCCATTCGCCGCGCCTGTCGCGCCGGATGAGCGGGGGCGCAACCGGCACGCCGAACAGCTTCTCTGCTGATTTCCGCGATGGTCGGTTCCAGGCCAATCTGTCGACCAGTCTGAGTGCCATCCGCGAGGCCTCCCGCGACGACCGCATGCCGCCGTCTGCAGAGGAGCAGCTGGGTATCGACCAGTCCGCTTTCGGGTCCGGGACGATGGATATCTGGTTCCAGGCCAGCTACAGCTCGGTCTCGGACGACCGGGCCGGTCTCGATGCGAACACGGATTTCGGCATCTACTATCTTGGCTTCGACATGATGGCGAACGAGAACCTTCTTGTGGGGGCGCTGCTTCAGTTCGACACGGCGGAAACCGTGACGGGCCCGCTGCGCAGCCAGGTTGAAGGCGATGGCTGGATGGTCGGCCCCTACATGGTGGCCCGTCTGCAGGAGAATCTCTATCTCGACGCCCGTGCGGCCTGGGGTCAGTCTGATAACCAGGTGAACCCGCTGGGTCTCTACTGGGATGATTTCGAGACCGACCGCTGGCTGATCGAGGCCAATCTGGCGGGCGATATCATGCACGGTCCTTGGCGCTTCACGCCGGAGCTGGGAATCGCCTACTTCAACGAGGAGCAGGCTGCCTATACGGACAGCCTCGGATTCGCGATCCCGTCCCAGGAGATCACGATCGGCCGGGTCAGCTTCGGTCCGGAAGTGGCCTACCGCGTTGAGCGTCACCAGGGCGGCTTCTTCGAACCCTATGTCCGCTTCAACGTGATCTGGGACTACGATGATGCCGACGTCTACAATGTGACCGGTGCGCTGCAATCGCTCGGCGATTTCCGCGCCGATGCCCGGATGGGTGTCCAGGCCGAGTTCGCCAATGGCGGCCAGCTCGGCGCCGAGATCACCATGCAGGGCGTGGGCGAGAGCGACTTCGAGGCCAATAGCGCCATGGTTCGCGTCCGCCTGCCGCTGAGCATGCAGTAGGGCGACTGAGCTCGTCCGGCCGGGTGCCCTGATGGAGCCCGGCCGGACAGACCTCAGCTCCCGGGTCGCCGGACCCCGAGTCTACCGATCAACGGAATTCCGGCGTGATGTGGCCGCCTCGGCCAGGTGTATAGGCGGGGTATTTTGTCTGGTCGCTCCTGCCGGGCTGGCGTAAACTTCAGTTATGACGACGCTTTCAAGCCGTATCGAGCGCTTCAGGGCCGCCGGGGAACTCTCCGGCGCTGATGTCGCGCACGCGCTTGAGCTGGTCGAGCGCACCGGCGAACCCGTGGACCAGATCCTGTCCCAGCTGGGTCTGATGTCCGAAGCCGCGCTGGCCTCGACCCTGTCGGGCGAGAGCGACGTGCCGCTGGCGGAAGACGGCTGGATATCGGCCGGCACCACTGAGGCGCTCGAAACGCTGCAGACAGGGCTCAACCCGGAATTCCTTCGGCGGGAGCGCATATTGCCGCTGTCACTTGAGGGCGAAACCCTGCGCGTCGCCCTCGTCGATCCGTTGCATCAGACAGCGCTCGATGGCGTGGCCTTCGCCACCCGCCGTTCGCTGGCGCCCTGCGTCGTCACGATTTCCCAGTTCAACCGCCTGTTCCAGGACCGGTTCAGCCCGGCCCAGGCTGAAGAGGACGAGCTGTCCGGCACCGATGTCTCTGCCGACGCGGAACGTCTCAAGGACCTGGCCAGTGCGGCCCCGACCATCCGCCTGGTCAATCTCCTGATCAGCAATGCGGTCGAGGCACGCGCCTCTGATATCCACATCGAGCCGGGGGCCCGCGATGCCGAGGTCCGCTATCGCGTGGATGGTGTGCTGCGCAGCGAGCGCAGTGTCGCCTCCGCCCAGGCGCTGGCGCTGGTGTCACGGATCAAGGTGCTCGCGGAGCTGGATATTGCCGAGCGTCGCCGTCCCCAGGATGGTCGTCTGTCCCTCCCGGTGGGCGGGCGGTCGATTGACCTGCGGGTCTCCATTGTCCCCGGCCAGTATGGGGAAGGCGTGGTGATCCGTCTGCTCGACCCGGATTCCAGCCTGCACGATCTCGAACAGCTGGGCTATTCCAGCCAGGTGGCCGATGTCGCGCGGCGAGCGCTGACCAAGCCGCACGGGCTGATCCTTGTCACCGGTCCGACCGGCAGCGGCAAGACGACATCACTCTATGCCTTTCTGCGCCAGCTGGCCGATGGCGAACGCAAGATCCTCACCATCGAGGACCCGATTGAGTATCGCCTGTCCGGCATCGCCCAGTCCCAGACCAATCCGGCCATTGGGGTGACCTTCGCGAGCGCCTTGCGCTCCTTCCTTCGCCACGACCCGGATGTCGTCATGGTCGGCGAGATCCGCGATGTGGAAACGGCCCAGACCGCAGTGCAGGCCGCGATGACGGGCCATCTCGTCCTGTCGACCGTGCACACGAATGATGCGCCATCCGCCATCCTGCGCCTGATCGACATGGGCGTGGAAGACTATCTCCTGGCCTCAACCCTGGTGGCAGTCTTCGGTCAGCGCCTGGTCCGTCGCCACTGTCCCGAGTGTGCGGGCGCAGGGTGTCCGTCCTGTGGCGACACCGGGTATCGCGGCCGGATCGCCCTGGCCGAGGCCTTCGAGGTGACCGAACCGATGCGCGCAGCGATCCGCGGCGCTCGCCAGGACGAGGACCTCCGCGCCGCGCTGGAGGCCCAGGGTTTCGTGCCGATGGCCGAGGACGGTCGCGCCAAGCTTGAAGCGGGTCTGACCTCACCCGATGATGTGTTGCGGGCGCTCGGGCAGGGGCGTGAGGGGTGAGCATGGCCGAAGCCGGGGAAACACGCCTCTGGCGCTATGTCGCCGAAACCGGCGATGGCCGGGTCGTTCGGGGTGAGCTGAGCGGAGCGAGCGAGCAGGACGTGCTGCGCCAGATGCGCCAACTCGGTGTGACCCCGGTTGATCTGGCGCCGGCCGGTCCGCGCTTTTTTGGCCTTTTAAGCGAGCGCGCGACGCTGAACCGCAATGAGCAGGAACTCTTCGTGCGCGGTCTGGCGGATCTTCTGTCCGCGGGGATCAGTATCAGCGAAGCCATTGGGAATCTCGCCCGGGGGGAGCGTCGGCGCGTGTTGCGACGGTTTCTTGAGCGCGTGCATGCGCGTGTGCAGTCCGGTGACAGTCTCAGCGCCGCGCTTGCCGGAGATCCGGCGCAGTCCTCGCGGTTGCTCGCCGGACTGGTCCGGGCGGGGGAGGAGACCGGCGCCCTGGCGGCCGTATTGGAGCGCTATGCGGGCGAGCTGGAAGCAGAGAACGAAATGCGCCGGACGCTGGCCGGGCATCTCGTTTATCCCGTGGCGCTGCTCTGCCTGATGGCGCTGACCCTCGTTTTTCTCGCCTACATCGTCCTGCCCCAGTTCGAAGGGATTTTCGACGCCTCCGGTTCGCCGCCGCCACCCGAGACGGCCTTCGTCCTGGCGGTCGGCGCTTTTCTTCGGGCCTACGCGATCTGGATCCCGCCTGGCGTGGTTTTGATCCTGATGGGGCTACAGGGGCTGCTGCGTCTTTATGGCGAACAGATCGAGCTCTGGCTGGTGCGTGTACCGATGATCGGGCGGCTGCGGCAGCAATCCCTGACCGCTCACTATTTCAGCGCGCTCGGCTTCCTGCTCGGGGCCGGAGCGCCGCTGGCGCGCGCCGAAGGCGTTGCCCGCGCGACCGTCGAGAATGCGGCCGCCCGCTCGGTGCTTGATCGCGCAGGGGAGGCCCTGCGTTCGGGGCAGTCGCTCTCGGATGTTCTGGAGCGCACTCACCTGTTCGCGGACGACGCGCTGCGTCTGGTCGTGCTGGGCGAGAAAAGTGGTGAGCTGGCCGCAATGTTAAGCCGCGCCGGTCAGCTGGCCCGCCGCAGCCGTGACCAGGCCTACAAGCGCCTGCTGGACCTGATTTCGCCGGTGCTGATCGCTGTGCTCGGCGGTGCGGTTGGCGGGGTGATTGCGGCAGTGATGAGCGGCGTGCTCAGTCTGAATGATGCTATATACTAGGCTTCGCGTGAGAGCCGGGGGGATGAGATGACGGAACGGAAACTGCGCCGCGATGCGGGCATGACCTTGTTCGAATTGCTGGTCGTGCTGGTAATCCTTGCGCTCCTGGCGACGATCGTGGCGCCGCGTGTCATCGGCTATCTCGGCCGGTCCCGTGGCGATGTGGCGACGGCCCAGATGGCCTCGATCGCGACCTCACTCGAGCTTTTCTACATCGATATGGGCCGCTATCCGGACAGCGAGGAGGGTTTGACCATTCTGGTCGAGGCGCCGGCGGAGGAGCCGGCCTGGCGCGGTCCCTATTTCAGCGACGCCTCTGGTCTGACCGACCCCTGGGGCCGGACCTATCGCTATGAACTCGCGCAGAGCGGAGACCGTTTCATCCTGTCCACGCTGGGGCGGGACGGAGAGGTGGGCGGCGAGTCGGAAGATGCCGATATTGTCCGAAACTGACCGGCGGACGGGGGGCTTCACCCTGTTCGAAATGCTCGTCACCCTGGTCATCCTGGCCGTGGCGACGACGCTGGTCGGGATCAGCCTGGCCAATCGCTCTGCGGACTGGACGCTCGACCGGGCGGTGGAGCAGTCCGTCGATGATCTGCATCGTGCGCGCGTTCATGCCCGCACCCGAGGCGAGCCGGTGGTGATCGACATTCTCGCAGACGGCTATCGGATCGACCGCCTCGGTGTCGAACGGCACTGGGCCGACGGTGTCGAAGCTGACTGGCGTGTCGTGGAGGCGGCCCGCAGCCGGCGCCCGGCGCAGATTGTCCTGCCGCCCGAACGTCTCGCCGTGCCGCGCGTGGAGCTGCGTCTGACCAATCCTGCGGGCACGGTCCGCGTCGATCTGGAACCCCTGACCGGACAGGTGAGTCATGTCGCGGAATAGCGAAGACGGCTATGCCCTGACGGAAGTTCTGGTCGCCGGCGCGATTGCGGCGGCGACAATTGCCGCCTCGCTCCAAGGTATGGCCATGGCGCTCAATAGTGGCCGGCGGGCGGCGGACGCCCAGGCGCGGATCATCGACGCCCAGAATATCGAGGCCCGCCTCCGGGCCGGGACGGACCTGGCCGGCATCCTCGAGGACTATCCCGGCTGGCGGCTGGACATCGCGCCCGCTGATCGCCCGGTCGAACCTCGAACGGCCAGCGTGCTCACTCGCGCAGCGATCACCGCTCCGGGTGATGCTGTACCCCTGCTGCAGATCGTCTACATGGAAGCCGGACCGGGACAGCCGGACGGCGGAGGCCAGCCATGACCCCGCGGCAGTCCGGCTTCACCCTGACCGAGGCGCTCGTCGCGCTGGTTGTCATGGCCATCCTGTCGGTAGCGCTGCTCGGCGCCGTTCGCAGTGCTGTGATGGCGCAGGCGGGAGTGACGCGAGGTGTCGGCAATACGGAAGCGCGGGCACTCCTGAACGAAACACTGCGTGACGTGTTGCGCTATTCCTATCGCGGGCCAGGCACGGATCACCGCTTTTCCGGGGACCAGTACGGGTTTCGTGTCCTCACCCAGCCGCCCGGTCGCCTCGCGCCGATGATCGCTTCGGTTACATTGGGCGATGATGGCGTCTCGCTCTCTCTTGCGGATCTTGCGACCGGGCAAGGGGACCGGGTCGCCGTGCTGACAGGGGCGGAGCAGGTGCGTCTGCGCTATTTTTCGCCCGGCGATGATGGTGGGGAATACTGGTTCGAGACCTGGGGTGAGGATTTCCCGCCTGCACTCGTCCGGGTGGATTTTCTCGACGAGAACGGCGATGACTGGCGGATCGAAGTCCTGGTAGGTGGAATGGGTGATTTCGATTGCCCCTTTGACCGGACACATGGTGTCTGTCTGGACACGCGGAGTGCCGATGACTGAGCTGCGTCTGGATCCTGTGCTGAGCGCTGTCAGCGCCCCCCTGTCCCGGGGGCTAGGCTTCTTGCGCGCGCACCTGCCGGCCGGGCTGGTTCGGTTTGGACGTCGCGATCCGGAAACAGTTCTCTCAGTGGATGCAGAAGGCGGGCTGAGCCCGTCTGGCAGCGTCGATACATCCTGGCTCGGACATACCTCGCGAAGGACGGGTCCGAGCGAGGCCGCGAGTCGGTTGCTCGTCCTCCCGGAGGCGATGCAGTTTCGGCGGACGGTGAGCTTGTCGCGTCAGGTCGTGGCCCGGGGGCGCCGCTCGGTCGGGCTCCGGGTCGCTGATCTAAGTCCCTTGCCGCCGGCCGACACCGTGTTCGCCTACGAGATCCTGGGCGAAACATCCGACGGGCGTTGCGAGGTCAAGATTGCCATTGCCCGTCGCCGCGATATCGATGCGCTCCTCTCCTCGATGGACGGGGGCGACCGCTGGCGCGTCGTCGGATCGCTGGATGAAAGTGGCCGGACGCGCTTCCAGTTTGATGCGGGCCGCCCTTGGGATGGCGCGCTCGGTGTGCTGCGTCGCGGGGCGATTATCTATGTCGCGGCCTTGCTGGCGATCTTCGCCTGGGCCGGACATGTGGAGCGACAGGCCAGCGCGGCCCGGACGCACCAGTCCGAACTGATTGCGCAAATCCGCGACGTCCGTGGACAGGCCGAGGCGCTCGATACCCTTCTGGCGTCCGGGGATCAGGCGCGCTTGCCGGTGCTCATCGAGGCGGCCGCGACGGCCTCCGAACAGGAGACTCGACTGGCGAGCTTGCAGCGTGTGCTGTTTCGCGCACCGGGCGCGGTGGAGCTGACAGGGCAGACGGCGGGAGAAAGTGCCGAGACCGTGACAGTCCGGGTGCCTGCGGAGGCTGAGGAATGAGCGGTTGGCAGGCAAAGCTCGTGGCAGGGGCGACCCTTGCCGGACTGGTTCTGGCTCTGGCCTGGCCGGTCTGGAGCGGTCTCGCAGCCCTTCAGGACAACTGGAATCGCGGCGCGATCGCGCGGGCGGATATTGACCGACTGGAGCTCGCCCTGACGGCGGTTCAAGCCCGGCGCGATGCGGCGTTGACGGCACGGGGCTGGACAGAGCGGGCCCTGGATGTGCGCCGTTCCGCGACCGACGCTGGGGCGCACCATGTGCGTGTCGTCGAAACTGTACTGGCGGCCCTGGACGAGGCCGGGATCACCCGTCTCTCAACCGCCCCGACGGAGGATGTCCCGCTCAGTGCGCTGGCCGGGGTTCTGGAAACCCGACTGGATTTTGTCGCCGAGCCTGAAAACGTGCTTCCTGTGCTCGCTGCGCCGACCTTCGGCGAGGCTGAGGTCTCCTATTTCGAAGCCTTGACGCTTGGCGATGGCAGCCTTCGGATCTCGATGACCCTGTCGACTTCCTATCTGACGGGGGCTGACGATGGCGTTTAGTGCGGGTGACAAGCAGGCCGGAATGATCGCGGGTGTGCTTCTGCTCGCCGCGGCTGCAGCCTATGGCGATCTCTGGACGGGGCAGACCGCGACGCGGGATGCCCTTGGGCCGGTCGCGGCAGACGGATCGCTGGACGCGGATCGTCTCGCCCGCTTTGCGGACCGTTTCGCGCCCGCGCAGCGGCAGGCGCGTCCGGACACCATCGAGCAAAGCACATTCGCGCTGGACTACAGCATTATCGGCGTGGTCGAGAGCGAGACCCGCCAGCTTTTCCTGCTGAGCGGCCCGCAGGGCGTCATTCGTATCGCGCCGGGCGACGCAGTTGACGGCTATACGCTGTCACATGTCGAAGGGGAGCGGGCGGTCTTCCTGCGTGGCGACGAGGATATCCGGCTGCGACTGCCCGCAGAATGAACAAATCTCCACTGGAGATACGGTGTCCGAACCGCTAGTCTCAAGCAGAATTTGTGAGGGGGTAGACGTGTTTAGCAAACAGGCACTGCGTGCAGGGCTGGCGGCCTTGTTCGTGTTGACGCTCTCGGCGTGCGCAACCTCACTCCCGCTTGGCGGCTTTGCCGCAGACCGTTCGGAGGCGACCACCCCGGTGGTTGAAACGGCGGCGCCTGCCCCGGCACCGCAACCGGCCGCCCCTCAAGCGGAACCGGTCAGCCCGGATAGGGACAGCGCCTCTCTGACCCGGACCCAGCAGGATCGTCTCGTCTATTTCGAGGAGGCCCGCGCCTCCCAGCGCTTCGGACAACGCGGCGCGAGCGATCTCGATTCACGCACCATGCGCCTGGCTTTCGTGGACGCGCCGATTGTTGATGCTGTCCGGGCGATCATCGAGGAAACGCTCGGTCAGCCGGTCATGGTCGCCGCCGGCGTCAGCGGCCGGATCACACTGACTTCCGCCGAGCCGACCTCGGCGCGGACAGCCTTGATGGCGCTCGAGACCGTGCTGTCGGAATCGGGCTATGCTCTCGTCGAGCGTGAGACCGGCTATCTTCTGACGGTGGCGGGCGATACGCGCCCCAACCTTACCGGCACGACGGGCCAGATCGGTCTGGGCGGTCGCGTGGTCCCAGTGGAACACACCGATCCATCCTCCATTCTGACCCTGATAGATCCCTTCCTGTCCTCGCGCATCGAAGCGGTGCCGCAGGATGAGGCGGGCGTACTGGTTCTTGCAGGGCCCGCGTCGGAGGTAACCGCTGCGGAAGAGGCCATCCGCACGTTTGACCGTCCCTTCCTGACCGACCGCGTCTTCGGCATGTTCGAGCTGCAGTTCGTCAATGCCCAGGAAGCCAAGACCGAGGTTGATGCCATTCTCTCGGGTATGGGGATTTCCCAAACTGCGGTGCGCACCATCGCCCTGCCGCGCCCGAATATCCTGTTCGTCGCGTCCCGTGATCGCGAGCGCTTCAACCAGGTGCGCGATCTGATCGAGCGGTTTGACACGCCGTCCGGCGGCGACCAGCGGCGTCTTCGTTACTACACGGCCCGCAATGCTCCGGCGACAGCGCTCGCCTCCCAGATCACGTCAGCCTTCGCGGGTGGAGCGGCTGGAGATGGCGGCAGTTTCGAGAATTCGCTTGCCAGTGATCGTCATGGTGATGACAGCGCGCTGTCGGATGAACCGGAGGGGCGGCTCACCATTATCCCGGATCAACTCAATAACGCACTGATCATCCGTGCCACCGACCAGGAGTATCGCGAGATCCTGGACCTGTTGAACCGGATGGATGTCATGCCGCCGCAAGTCCTGATCGAGGCAACGATTGCCGAAGTCCGCCTGATCGATGGTCTGAATTTCGGTGTGCGCTGGTTCTTCGAGTCCATGTCCGGCGACGGTACGTCCAATGTCGGATTCACGGACGATCCGGACGGTACGGCGAATGCGACCTTCCCGGGCTTCAACTATGCTTTCACCGGAACCGATCTGACGGCGACCCTGAGTGCACTGAACTCTATTACTGACGTCACCGTGCTCTCCGCGCCGTCGATCATGGTGCAGAATAACCAGACGGCGAACCTCCAGGTCGGCGATGAAGTTCCTATCGTGACGCAGACAGCGACGTCCGTGGCAGATTCCAACGCCCCGCTGGTCTCAAGCGTCGAACTGCGCGAAACCGGCGTGATTCTGGAAGTGACGCCGCGGATCAATGCGAGTGGCGTGGTGGTCCTGGAGGTGAATCAGGAAGTCTCGAGCGTACGTCCGACGACGACGTCCGGCATTGATTCGCCGACAATCCAGAAGCTCCAGTTCACCAGCACAGTGGCGGTGCGCAGCGAGAATACGATTGCGCTGGGCGGCCTGATCCGCGAGACGCAATCCGACAATGAATCGGGCATTCCGTTCCTGAGCACCATTCCCGGGCTGGGCAATGTTTTCAAGGATCGCCAGATTTCCTCGGAGCGTTCCGAGCTCGTCATTTTCCTGACACCGCGGATCATCAATACAGATCAAGATGCAACGGACGCGATGCGTCGTCTCAGCCGCGAACTGGAAGCGCTCGAAGAACGCCAGCCTGACTTGTTCGAGTGATGCTCTCCCGCCCCCAATCCGCGGATGACCGGGGCAGCGCGCTCCTCTACGTCCTCTGGGTCTCGATCCTGCTCGCCGTACTGCTGGCAGGCGCGACCGGGTTGGCTCAGCGGCAAGCCCGACTGGCCGGGGCGCAGGGTGTGCTCGCACGCACGGATGCGGATCTGCGTTCGGCACTGGAGCTGGTCGCCTATGACATCGCCCTGACCGGCCGGACCGGATTGAGCGACTTGCCGCGTGTGATGACCCTGCCGGACGGCGTTGTCGAGGTAAGCCTTGCCAGTACCCATGCCCGGATGGACATCAACATGGCGTCGGTTGACGACTGGGAGGCCCTGCTGATCCGGGCGGGGCGGACGCCTGCGGATGCCCGCCGTCTGGCCGAACGGATTCTGGACTGGCGCGACAATGACGAACAGGCCCGGCCACAGGGCATGGAGGCAGCGGATTATCCTGAGAGCTGGCGTCGTCGTCCGGCCAATCGCGGCTTCGTTTCGGTCGAGGAGTTGCGGGCGGTTTCGGGTGTATCGGATTCGCTTTGGGGTTGTATTGCGCCGGTCTTGACCGTATTCGGCGGGACTCCGGATGGTGACGATGTGCTGGATGTGACCGGGCAGGATAATGAGCTGACCGGGGTGCGTGTGTCGCTCCGGGCGCAACGGCGGACGGAGACTGGCCTTGCGCAAGCCATGACCGGTACGGTTCTGTACGGGTTTGACGGGCGTGCGGCCTATGAGTGGGTCAGCTTTGGGGAAGAGGGCCTGTCGGGTCTGGGATGTGGAGCGTGAAATGGCAATGAGCGACACCTCGGCGCGACCGCGCCTGAACCTCAAACTGATCCTGGCGATCGGGCTGGTTGTCCTGCTGGCCTATAATTTCTGGACCGGGTCCCGCTATCCGTCGCTGGACGAAAAGGCGATGATGAGCGGCGCGATTACGCTTGAGGATCCGCTGAGTTTCGAAGCCGTGATCCCGGTTCATCCGGACATGCCCTTCCTGCAACGCTGGATCTATTCCGCGGTCAACTGGATCGATACGAACAAGAAGGGCATGACGTTCGGCCTCCTGATGGGCGCCGCCTTCCTGACGCTGCTTGGCTATATGCGGCGACGAAGTTTCTCCGGCCCCTTCGCCAATTCGCTCTATGGCCTGTTTCTCGGCGCGCCTCTGGGCGTGTGCGTGAATTGTGCTGCACCGATTGCCAAAGGCCTCTACCAGGGCGGATCGCGCGCCGAGACGACCCTGTCCGCGATGATCGCCTCGCCGACACTCAACATTGTTGTGCTGACGATGGCGTTCTCGCTCCTGCCGTTCTACATCGCCATAGCCAAGATCACGCTCAGCCTGCTGATCATCCTGATCGGTGTGCCGATCCTGTGTCGTTTCATTCCTCAGGACAAACTCCTCCACTCGGTCGACACTGTCGAGCAGGCACCGGTGAGCCCGGCTGCAGAAGACAGCCTGATGCCGGAACCGGACGCGACATCTCTCCTGGGTGAGGCGCGCGGTTTTGTCATGGATTATGGCCGGAACCTCTGGTTCATCCTGCGCACGACCGTCCCGCTCATGCTGCTGGCTGGCGTGCTGGGGTCGCTGGTCGCCAATATGATCCCGCCCGATGCGCTGTCCGGCG
>Ga0070726_10002668_pt1 | contig 15833 bp, 11 predicted proteins | sample tdAd471_FD_67275 | JGI IMG/M metagenome (GOLD analysis project Ga0070726, IMG submission 67275) | Marine sediment microbial communities from the Atlantic coast under amendment with organic carbon and nitrate - tdAd47.1 | ecosystem: Environmental > Aquatic > Marine > Coastal > Sediment | place... | reverse complement strand
TTCTTCACAGCTGAACTCCTTGTAGTAAGTCCGCTCTTCTTCCACCAGATCATCATAAGGGCCTTCGTATAGCCGCAGAGATTCTACTCGAATATATGGATTGGCGTCTTCAAGCACGGGCGTGCCTGCGTCTTCGATGTAAAAGTACTTAGAAGCGACTTTCTCTCCTTCAATATAGGCTTCCCAGTAGTAAGTACCCTTTTTCCAAAAGGCCCCTTCTGTTTTATTACCCCATCCCTCTCGGATGTAGACGATATTATCGTATTTGCTTACTTTCCGGCGAAGGGGCAATAAGCACAGTTCTTTTTTGCCCTTCTTTAGGGTAAAACAGCGCAGCTCCACCTCAATTTCCCAATCCTCAATGTCGAATTGCTTATTATAAAAGGAGAGTTCCGCATAAATATAGGTCGCCTCATACCTGTCAAATACCTGTCGATACTTTTTCTTATTATCAGCCAGCCACTCGGTAGATGAGTATACTTTTAACTCCTTAAACTTGAATTTTTTGGCGTCCGCTTGAGGGAACTCAACTGCCATAGATGTCCTCCTTAACTATAATTTTGAAAAATCTTCCTTCAACCTCCATTCTAAATCAACTTCTCTACTAAATATACGAAGCAGGATGCAATTTGGTACATTTTTTTGAAAAAGATACCATACTTAGTTGTTTTTGTAACAGTAATGCAGGCTGAACACAGGAAGTGAACCATTCTTTAGTTTTTTCTTGTATTTTAAGGCCGTTTTTGACCTAATGATAAAAACCTGACATTTCGCCATAATATTATACCATTGAATAGGCCGATGTAGCAGGGTTCAAAAAAGTCAAGCAGAGGATTAAAATTAGGAGTTGGCAGGCCCATCCACTCCAGTTCTGCCCCTACGGTGAGCCCAATTTGGTCGTATAATATGATCGTTTTTTAGGTTTCAGAATATTGCTTAAGCGACGCATTCATGGCCAACATAAGTATACAACTCCCTACCCTAATTCAAGATGTGATGGTAGACGGTATGCCACAATACTATCTACGGCCACTCTTTGCCCCCTATCCCTTTGTCACTCATCGGCGGTATAACTTAGCCATTACGCAATACCAAAAAGAGGTTAAACTATCCTTCAAAGGACTGAGCCTCAACCGGGAGTCTATGGATCGCGTCCTTTGGTTTCTATTCTCTCCTATTATCAAATACCAAAAACTACCGATCGCCTTTACGATCGGCGGGCAATTTATCCAAGGTGATCTTAGCATGATTCGCTTTGAACTCAAGGGGTTTACTTTTATTGGGTTTCCAGCGATCAATAACTATTTGTTCATGCTGGATAAGGTGGGTTTGGCAGCCACTGAATACAATTCGGAAGCAACTAGTCGAGTAAAGAAACTCCTCAAATTACTTAAGCAAGAACAGGGCAAAGACTTCGATCCAAATCAATACTATGCGGGGAAAAAAGAATTCATCACCAAGATTCCGGTCAATATTCGCGTCGGACAAAGTCCGTTTAAATTTGATCGACGGCAGGATGATTGGTTTTTCTCCAAACTGAATCACCACGAAGAATTTGATGGAGGAACGGAAATAGAAAAAATCGGGCAAGAGTTAAATGCTCGTTTCCCTAGTGAATTGAGTCGAGCCTACTTCCAAGAAGAGCTGGTCGATCATTTGTTTACCATTCTTTTTCGGAAGACGAATACTTCCTTGGCAATTGTAGGGCCTCTTGGTGTAGGTAAGTCAACCGCCATCCAAGAAACGTTGTATCGGTACCTGAGTGATTACTATGAAAAGCGAAAAGGACGCACCCAACGACTTTGGTTGATCGATCCCAACCGGGTGATTTCAGGTATGATGTATGTAGGCATGTGGCAAAAAAGGTTGGAGGCCATCATCCAATACATTCGGCAACCGGAAGAAAAATCTAAGCGGTCGGATAAGTTGATTGTCGCTAATCCGGTAGCACTCCTCCGCATTGGGCGGTCAGCCAACAATAATATGACCCTCGCCGACGTCTTCAAACCTTACCTGGAGAAAAGGGAGCTACAAATGATCATTTTGGCTAGCCCAGAAGAGTGGAAAGTACTGCAAGAGCAAGATCGGCGCTTTAGCGATTTGTTTCAACTCATTCGCGTACAAGAGCCGGATACGGAAACGGCCACCAAAATCATCCTACAGCAACGAAAACACCTTGAATTTGAGAATGGCGTTTCCATTACGATCAAAGCCATTCATCAACTCTTAGATATCCAGCGGAACTACCTCAAGAATAAACCCTTACCCGGTAGTGTCATGGATTTATTAAAGCAAATTGCTGCCAAATATCGCTACGGTCAGGTCGACGCCCAAGAGGTGCGAGAAGAATTCAATGCGTATAGTGGACTGAGAGAAGAGATATTTGATACAGGTACGATTATCGAAGCCAATGAGATCGATCAAATATTTGCCCGTGAATTGGTGGGGCAACCCAAGGCCGTAAAAGCACTAGCCGATGTGGTGCATTTACTCAAGGCCAAACTGAATAATAGTAGTGAACCAATCTGTTCCTTACTCTTTGTGGGCCCTACTGGTGTGGGAAAAACACATGCGGCAAAAGTATTGGCGCAATACCTGACGGGTAATGAGCAGCACCTGATTCGCTTCGATATGAATGAGTTCATCGATGAGGGAGCCGCAGAGCGTTTAATTGGAAATTATGCTAATCCGGAAGGCCAACTCACCAGCAAAATCAGGTATCGCCCCTTTGGCATTTTATTATTGGATGAAATTGAGAAAGCCCACCCCAAGGTACACGACTTGCTATTACAAGTGCTGGATGCAGGTCGATTGACTGACAGCTTGGGCCGGACGGTCGACTTTAGCAATATTATTATCATCATGACTTCCAACCTAGGAGCGGAGGAAGTCAATCGACAATTGGGGTTTGGAGCCAAAGATCAACAAGATGAATCGATCATTCTACGATCAGTAGAAGCCCACTTCAGACCTGAGTTTGTGAATCGAATCAAGAAGATCGTATTTTTTAACCCCTTGCAACAAGAGCATATCCTGGGCATTGCCCAACTTCAAATTAGAGAATTGTTGCAGCGAGATGGATTCGTCCGACGTACCACCATTCTCAATATTTCGCAAAAGGCCTTGGAATGGGTCGCTCATCGTGGCTTTCATGCCCGTATGGGAGGCCGTGCGCTGAAACGGCAAATTGAAAGAGACTTGACTTCATTGTCTGCCGAACAATTGATTTCAGCTTATCACAACAATCCTATTCTTTTTGATATCGATTTGAAGGAAGAACATCTTCATCCGCAGATCAACACCTTGGAATTTGTTAATTCCATGGAGGAAGGTTGGCTACCTCCCCTGCCTAAGGCGGGTGAAGGTGTGCGATTTTATGGTAAGTTGTTGGCCAAGATTGAGAAATTAGAAAAAGACATTAATGATTTAGAAAAATACCTGCCTCCTCGCCAAGAAAACATGATTATCATCGGAGAGGGTACTTTGGATTGGCAGTACTATGGCTTCAAGGCTAAAGTGAGTGAAACCAAAGAGCTGATCCAAACGATTATGCTAGGTTTTAGCGACAAGTACTATATAGAAAGCCCAGCCAATCCACTCCGCCTAAAACCTGCCGTCAAACCAAGAAAAGACTGGTCTAAAGGCGTGCGGGAGAATTTCAAGGATCGATTGTTTCAAAAAGAGGCCCTGCAAGAGATTAGTGAGGCGTATCAGTACGCAACGGCGCAGTTTGATAATCTAAAATCAGAATTCGTAAACAATTTCCTCAAGGTAGCTTACTTGTTGATTAGTGGAAAAGGATTTCTGCGGCGAGAAACCGAACAAATCAGCCTTCGTTTTGAATCTTGTATTACGGGATTGGGCGAAGCCGAGACGGTTTCTTTATGTAGGCTATATGCCGACCTACTAAGCCTCTTAGATGTACATTATGAGTTAAGCGCAGATAAGAAAAGTATCCATGCGGAGGGCTATTCCTTGATGGATATTTTACGGGCCGAAGAGGGTATCCAACTGTATTATGTAGCGCATCAAAATCCTTTGCCTATTCGAATGTGGCTAGAAAAAGACCAAAGACCCATATCAGGTAAGGCCAGTTATAAAGTAATCCGTATTTTTGACGGTTCCAACACAATGACCGACCTTCGTTCTGGTTTTTCTAATGCCGTTAATATTACTGCAGCAGAATTCAAACTGTTGGTGTACGCGGGATTTCCCGAGGAGCTACGACAAACATTTTTGTAATTTATGAATCAACTGGAAACTTTTCGCGGTATAAAGACTTTCATCTTCGATGTAGATGGTGTCATGACTAATAGCCAATTGATCGTTTTTGAAGATGGCAAACTCGTGCGAAAGATGAGCATCAGAGATGGATTTGCGCTGAAAATGGCCGTCAAGGCAGGCTATCGGGTGGCTGTGATTACGGGCGGGAAATCCGAAGGGGTCAAAAGTCGGCTACAAGCCTTGGGTATTCGGGATATTTATTCGGGGGTAGATGATAAACTAGAGGCCTATGAAGATTATGTCTATACCTTTGAATTAGATGAGGACAAAATTCTCTATATGGGAGATGACGTTCCTGATTATCAGGTGATGCGCAGGGTTGGCTTTCCCACCTGCCCTAAAGATGCAGCGATGGAGATTATTCAGTTGTCTCAGTATATATCACCCTATGAAGGTGGAGCTGGATGTGTGAGGGATGTAATCGAAAAAGTATTAAAGTTGAATGGCGAATGGCCCATTAAATCGGGCTATGAGGATGAGGAAGAATAGACTTTATACCGGAGGACACTAGCTAGACCTAAAAGTTATTAGACTTGAGAGAGGAAATAATAGGAGTAAGTTTGGATCAACTAAAACCACCCAAGCTATTACTCCGTGTAGACATTCACTAAACCTTAGTAAAAGGAGCTACATGCCGCTATTGCAATTGATACGCTGGCCGAATCTACTCATTGTGGCATTAACCCAAGTATTGATTTTCAATCGAGTGTTAAGCCCCAGTTTTGGACAGTATAACATCCATAATTCACTCAGTTCGGATCACTTTTTCCTGTTGGTGATGGTTACGCTTTTGCTCACCGCAGGAGGATATATTATCAACGATATTTATGATCGGGAAGTCGATAAGATTGATAAACCTGAAAAAGTAATTATCGGTAAGTCTATTGACTTGGCCACGGGTTATTGGCTCTATTTTGTGGTACACCTCATTGGCTTTTTACTTTCCCTTTATTTGGCATTCACTGTTGAAAAGCCCGGCTATGTGGGTTTGTTTCCGCTTGCTAGCACCGGCCTCTATCTTTATTCTCGTTGGCTCAAACGCTTACCCTTGATTGGAAACTTGCTCATTGCTGTATATTGTAGTGGAGTAGCAGGTATTGTTTGGTTTGCCGAACGGGAAGCCTTTAGTGAACTAGCTATCTCTTCTTACACGCATCAAAAAGTAACTGCGGTACTCTTGACTTATCTATTGTTTGCCTTTTTAACTACACTCTTTCGAGAGATCATAAAAGATATGGAAGATCGAGAGGGGGATGCCAGTGGTCAATTCAAAACTGCACCTGTTCAATGGGGTATCGCCATTAGTCGGCAAATTGTATTTGGTGTTGGTCTGCTGCTGCTGGGTTGCTTAGTGGGTGCAGCCTGGTTTTTCTGGCAATACTTAGCCGATTCCTTCTCTGGCACAGTCCTTTTCTTGCTCGCATTGCCGATGTGTTTTCTATTGTGGAAACTCTATAAAGCACAAAGCAAGCAACATTTCCATCAACTTAGTCAGTGGTCCAAATTATTGATGCTAAGTGGCCTCCTCATCTTATTACTCATCGAGATCTAAGCCTTTTATGTTACAAAAGAAGTTAATTCTAGCCTCGAAATCACCCCGAAGGAAACAGCTATTAGAAATGGCGGGTATTCCTTTCGACATCAAGACCAAAGAAGTAGACGAAGACTATCCTGCTGATATGCCTGTGCTGGATGTAGCTCCGCATCTAGCCCAGAAGAAGGCACGAGCCTGCCGAGATTTCATTCAAACGGATGAGATACTCCTGGCGGCGGATAGCGTTGTGATCCAGGGAGATACGATTTATGGAAAACCTACGGATGCCGCTGATGCGAGACGCATTATCGGTGAATTATCCGGAAAGATGCACCTGGTCATTACCGGAGTATGTTTACTTTCAGCCGAAAAAGAAAAGGTATTCGCCGGGAAGGCCAAGGTATATTTTGAGGAAATATCGGCAGCAGAGATCGCTTATTACGTAGAGAAGTACGAACCTTTCGACAAGGCCGGTGCTTATGCCATACAAGAATGGATAGGTCTTTGTAAAATCAATCGAATAGAGGGTACCTACTCCAACATTATGGGATTGCCTATGGAATTGGTCTATAAAGAGTTGATGGCTTTTTGAGACGGGTGCTTATACTACTATATCTTGTACGCCAACCGGGTTTAAAAGTTTAGGGTGGAAGGTTTATGCCAAGAAATTAAGCCCATAAACCCGTCCTGCTTATCTACTGAGATCCCAAACCCAGCGGCCGTGGGTATCAAAGTAGCCTACTTTATCCCCTTGTTCAACCCGGAACAAGCCTTTACCCGCATAGCTAATAAATTCGTAGTCGGGCTCCACAATGAGTTCTCCTTTCAAGTTGATCAGGCCCGTAAAGCCTTCAATCCTGACCTTTGCATACCCATTTTCAAAATGATCAATGCGATCGTATTTAGGGGGAATAATTTCTATGCCTTTTCGATTGATAATTCCCCAGCGTTCATTGATTTGCACCACAGCCACACCGTGTTGAAACTCCCTGGCTTTCTGGTAGTATCCGTTATACAGATCCGATTTTTCAGTGATATAGTAAAACCGTAATTTATTATCGCGTACCAATCCCCGTCCTTCCCGAAACCGCAACAAACGGTCAACACCAGGTTCCAAAATCACTTTACCAGATAGGTCGATGAGGCCCGCATTTCGCATGCCTCGATAGACGACGGCTCGATTCCCTTCAAAATCCTGACAGCGAGAAAACTCAAAGGGAATGGTGACGTCTCCACTGTAGGAAATATAACCACATTGGCCGTCCTTGTAGGCGGCAGCCAAGCCAAAATTAAAATCTGATACCTTGCTGTACTCGCAAGGAATAACCAACTTGCCTCGAGAATCGATAAAACCATAGCTGGCTCGATGCTTCACCCGAGCTAGTCCCTCACTAAAGTCTGAAATTTGCAGATAATCGGTATGCGTAATTTTTTGCCCCTTCATGTTGATCATGCCATAACGAATGCGCTGATTCCCAAACCGAACCTTAGCCACTCCAAATGGATTAAAACGCTTAATTTCAGTATAACGACTAGGGCGTAGAATATAGCTCCCGGTTTTATCAATTAAGCCGTATTTTCCATCTTTCACTACCCTGGCTACCCCTTGCTGAAAATCAAAGGCTTTATCAAAGGTAGCTGGCACAATAAATACCTCCTCCTGGTTAATGTAGCCTACTTTATTCTTCGAATACACCCAGGCCAAGCTATCCTTGAAGGAACCCGCTCGACGATATTTAAACTCAATCACCACATCTCCTTGTCGATCTACAAACCCCCATTTATTGCCTAGTTTGGCCGCAGCTCGCCCATCGCTGAAGTTCTGGACCTCCTGAAAGCGACAAGGAATAACTTCTATGCCATCAGCATTGACAAAGCCCCAGAGGTCATTGCGTTTAACGGCCAACCTACCTTCCGAAAACTGTCCCAACTCATCGTAAGTAGCATTAACCTTTAGCTGCCCCAGCGTATCAATCAAGCCATATTTGGGTTCCTCTACATATACTTTAATAATCTTGTTATCTGTATTTTCTAGAAACTGAACACCATCATACTCGCAGGCGACCAGTTCTTTCCCCGTCCGCTCCATCAGTCCCCATTTTTGGTCGCATTGCACGATTCCCACTTGATTGACCATATCATGGGCAAAGGTATATTGTGGAGCCACCACCACACGGGCACTGGTATCGATATAACCCCATTCACACTCATGACAAACCATTACGGCTTCTTGCCGAAACAATTGATCATACTTGGTGTAATCCACCATCGCTGAACTGACCAAGAGATCAGACAAAAAGCTATTGAGTTTTTCTAAGCCATAATCCTGCTTCATACTACCCGACATCCGGCCCTTGCGACTCATTCTTGCCACGCCCTCCCTAAATGGGCCAAGGAAGGCATAGTCATCGGCTACCACTCGCCCCGTCAAATCAAATAAACCGAATTTGCCATCAGAGGACAGAAAACGGGCCAAGGGTTGGCCCTCTCGAAAATCGTCGAACTCGAAGTTCCAGAACTTCATATCGGAGATCAAGAGCCCGACCTCATTCTTAACCAGGCCATAGACCATGTCAAAGCGGTAGGTAGTCCGTTCAAATTCGTAACGCAAGTCCTTTTTAATACCCACCACCGTAAAGCCTAAGTCGCGTTCTACTTTAATGTAGTGAAACTTGGGTTCGATCTGAATCTCCCCATCGGCCAATCTACGCAAGCCCCAACGATCTACTTCCGGAGAGTAGAACCATTCGAATTGCTCCAACAAGAAATCATTTGTATCTCCAATATTGGCCTTAATCTCTTTGGATTTACCTCTTATTTTTACGGTAAAATGATTCGTAAAATTACTATTCTCCACCAAGCGTCCCTCATCATCAAAGCGGAGTAAGGTCAATACCTCATCGGCAGCTTGATCGCCCTTCTTGGTGTAGGCTTTAGCTTGTTTATCCTCCAATTCTATCCGGTGATAAATTGGCGCCACTACTTCCTCTCCATGGTAATTAACCAGACCGAAAGCATTGCCCTTCTTAACCAGGCAAACCTTAGCACGGAGCGGAGCGATGTAATCATAGACCATGGGAATCACGGCTGCTCCCCCTTCCGAAACTACCCCCCATTTTCCACCTTGATTGACCCGATAAAAGCCGTTTCCATAGGTTTGAATTTCGTCAAATTGTATGGGCAATACTGATTTACCGCAAGGATCAATCAAGCCCAGTTGGCGTTTTTCCTTAACAATGAGCAGGCGATGAGTCAATGGATAAAAATCGTCATAGTAACCTTTAGTGATAATTCTTCGACAGGCGAGGGAGTACACAAAGGTTTTATTATCGGCAATCAATTTGATAAATCGCGGAGATAGTCGTTCAAAAGAATCAAAGCGTGCCGCAATTTGTTCCACGCCATCGGCATTCACGGCTCCCCATTGCGTGCCTTTCCGGAAGAAGATCAGGCTATCACTGAAGAAACGAACCTCGGTGGCTACGTTCGGAAGGACGAGTCGGCCTTTGGCATCGTATACCCCTAAATCATTAGACTTTCGGGTAACAAAATGATCTTTCTCTTGGGAAATATCATCAAAGTCGGCGGGCAATAGCACTTGACCGCTTCGACTGACAATCCCCCATTGGTTATCTTTTGTATAGGCGAGTAGTTGATCTGACCATATTTCGACTCGATCATAGCCCTTCTGTAATATCGTTTGCCCAGCTAGGTTAATCACCATCCATTCGCCCCTATCCATTACCGCGACCATAGTAGAATCTAGCACTTTTAGGTCATCGTATTTAGGCTTGACAATTTCGCGGCCCGACTCATTCAACAATCCTACTCGGCCTGCTTTCTGCATCACGGCGTAACCATAATGCTTAAATTCACCAATGGCATCATAATTGGCGTCCAGCACCATTTTGCCATTGGCATCTATTAACCCCCACTTTTTATTGATTTTCACAGGGAAATGGGTCTGCGCTTGCAGAAGACAACTTAAGCATACGAGATAAAATAGTGTGGCTATCAAGCGCATAGACAAAACCGGGAGTTGTATTCGATGCATACGGGTATTTAACGAAGAATTCTATAATAAATTATAGTAATCTAAGCTATAGAATGGGCTTAAAGTGTCCTTGATGACTCAGCTAAGTAGTGGCTAGATGAGTTATACATAAGCAATTTCTATATATTACTATAATGCTCCCCTTGAAATAAAGTTACAAAACAAAGTCCTTTTGTTCTTGATCAGGGCGCAAAATACACTTTAAGATGCGTCAGAATACCAATATGTCCAGGCATTTAAGATATGGTAGGTGTTTTTGATGTATTGGTTAGGGCTGAAGCGCGAAATTAGCTTCGATTTCCCATTTTTTCCCATTGTGCCGCAAAAGACTTAGATGTTCCACGGAAAAGGAACGCTGATAATTTTGGGTAGAAAAATGAGCCCAGGCTTCTGGAAACACTGCTGCTGTTAAATCACGGAAAGCGACCGTCATATGAGGATGAAATCCAAAGGGGCCCTTAGGCTGAATATTTAAGTGCTGGGAAAAATGCTGTTCGAGTTGCGCTTGGAGATCGCGAAGCAGTGTACTTTGCGTAACATCGACAAAAATAACACGAGGCGGAAAACTGGAAAAATTTAGTAAGTCGATGGATAAGTCTGCCGTTTGAAACTTGAAATGGCTTAGTGCAGTAGCTAATGGCAAGTACTGATCCTTTGGCCATCGAAAGGGTGGAATAAGGGTAATATGCGGAGGTGAATGTAAAGCGTGCTGACTCCCAAAGTGTTTAGCCGCATACGCCTTGAAAGCGGTCACTTCTTCCCTAATGGTTGTTGGAGGGACAAGGGCAACAAAGTAAAGCGCTGTTGATGGCTTCATTACACTTCTTCACCAAAGATTTCGGACTTATTGGGCCTTGGTTTTTGGCTGAAATGATAAATAACCAACCCAAAGCCACCAAATAGAAAGATCATTGAAAAATAGGCCACTTCAGAGGGGAAGCCTCCCTGTTCTAAGGCCCAACCAGCCACTAATCCCAGCCCCACAGCAGTGAAAAGAATGCCGTTTTTCAACACATTGCTTGAAGGGGTACTTTTAAGCTGTGCTTTGTAAGCCAATGGGTCTTTTCCCCGTTCTATCATGGCCATTCTTTCCCGGTGGCGAGATGTATAGTGCAAATAGATAAAGAAAACCAGAGAGCCAAAAGTCGAAATAATCGCAATGATCGGTATTACCTGTTCTAGCATTATTGTCAATTTTCTTTCTCAGACGAATCCTATCTGGAAGTGGTTACAAATTTCGGTTTTTTTTTGCAATTCATCCTACGATTAGGGCAAACGCATCAAAATGCTAACCCGCAATAGTGAGAAGTGAAGTTGTGAAATAGTGAGTTTTTAGCCGATATAGAGAGTAATTCGAAATGCAAAGCCTAAAATCGTGCTAGTTCTCAGTCAAGATGCCACCACTTCACTACTTCACCTCTTTACCAGTTTGGAGAATGGCTTTGATGCGTTTGCTCTGTCCTATGATTAAGGAAATGTCTAGCTAGATAGCGTCCTTTTACTAGTTTTCATAGGGGAAAGACTAGCTTTGTGCATCTGTATTTATAGGGAGTGCTTGTTTGAGGAAAGCACTAGGCGATTTTAGATTTTTTGTATTTTGTAACCTATCGAATTTAAGACACGTCATAGTTTTCGCAGATGCACCAAATGGAAGAGGACATTCATCTAGTCGGTCGGGTCTTGAAAGGAGATCAGGCAGCCTTTCGCCAATTGGTGGAACGGTATAAGGACTATGTATTTACCATTTGTATGCGGGTGCTCAATCAGCGGGAGGAAGCCGAAGAAGCAGCACAAGATGTTTTTATCAAAGTGTATAAAACATTAGGGAGTTTTGAGCAGAAAGCCAAGTTTAGTACCTGGCTCTACACCGTGGCCTACCGCACTGCGCTGGATAAGGTAAGAGTGAGAAAAAAAAGGAATGTCCCTTTAGACAGTGAAGAGAATCATTTACAAATATCGGACGATAAGCAAGCAACTGCCGAACAAATCATCAATACAGAAATGTTACAAGGGCAACTCCTAGTAGCCATTCGAAAGTTAAAACCGCAGGATGCGGTGGTCGTAACACTATTTTACTTGAAAGAAAAAAGCATAAAAGAGATTGTTGAGATAACGGGCTTGACACTCACCAATGTAAAGACTAAATTACATCGAACCAGAGAAAGCCTAAAACGTCATTTAGAAAAGCAATTAGGTAGTGAAATAAAAGATAATCTGCGATAATCATGGAGCAGGATGAGTTCATATGGAAATACTTAGACGGGCATTGTGATGCAGCAGAAAAGGCTGCATTTAAGCAACGGCTAGCCACTGACCCCAGCTTTAAGCAGGCTTTTGAGGAACGGCAGGTCCTTGATCAGGGTTTTCAATCTCTCACACTGGAGGAACCCTCTATGCGTTTCACGACCAATGTGATGGAAAACCTTCCCGTCCTTTACCAGCAGCTTCCTGCTCGCCAACTATTAGGCCCTGCATGGATTAGGGCCTTCTGGACTAGTCTCTCCTTTTTGATGGTGTCTGCCTTGGGCGTTGGCTTTTTTGGGCCCGATACTGCCGCCTCTTCTGGAACGTATAGTGATGAAATGATAGAAGGTTTGATTAATCTCCCACAATTACTTTTTCTCCCCTACAAATCAGCCGTCATTCTGCTGGCGATTAGTAGTTCAATCGTCATCTTGATGATGCTAGACAAACGCTTCAGCAAGGCCCAGAAAAACAAACAAACTAGCAGTTAACGGTTAAATAGCAGTCTTTCTCCCCTCTTAGATTCATTAAAGGCGCCTTCATGATAGGCCAAATGACCACTTACGATGGTTGAGCTTACCTGACCTTTAAACACTTCTCCCTCAAAAGGTGACCAGCCACATTTATAATGAATGTTACTCTTGTTGACTTCCCAGTTTTTTTCCAAATCTACAATCGCAATATCCGCCCAGTAACCTTCTCGCAAGAATCCACGCTGGTCCATCTCAAAACAAATAGAAGGAGCGTGACACATCTTTTCAACGATTTTCTCTAAACTTATTTTGCCTTGCTGGTGCAGTTTCAGCATCACATTGAGACTATGTTGCACCAAGGGTACACCCGAAGGCGCCTTAAAATAGGTTTGCTGCTTCTCGTCCCAAGTGTGTGGGGCATGGTCGGTAGCAATGATATCCAGGCGATTTTCCAATAATGCAGGAAGTAAGGCCGACTGATGAGCAACTGACTTAACCGCCGGATTGCACTTAATCTGTGTGCCCAAGGTCTCATACTGATCTGCGTTAAAGTAGAGGTGATGGACGCAAACTTCAGCCGTAATCCTTTTCTCCGCCAGCGGCGTATTAGGATCAAATAGGGCTAATTCATCCCGCGTGGAAATATGCAGGATGTGCAGTCGTGTATTGTATTGCTTGGCCAAATTAGTCGCCAAGGTGGAGGAAATCAAGCAACCTTCCACATTTCTAATCTCTGGGTGACAAGAAATGGGTACATTTTCACCGTACTTTTCACGGTACAATTCCATATTTCGGCGAATCGTGGCCTCATCTTCACAATGGGTGGCTATCAATAAGGGTACCTGTGAAAAGAGATTTTCCAGGGTCGTAGGCTCATCTACCAACATATTCCCCGTACTAGATCCCATGAAAATTTTGATTCCACAAACCTGGCGACCATCCGTCCGTAAAACCTCTTCAATATTATCATTAGTAGCTCCCATAAAGAAGCTGTAATTGGCCAAGGATTTCTGCGCAGCAGCCTGGTATTTCTCCTCCAACTTGGCTTGCGTTACCGCAGGAGGCTTAGTATTGGGCATCTCCATAAAGGAAGTAGTTCCACCCGCTACAGCAGCACGAGGCTCGGTGTACAAATCCGCTTTATGCATCAAACCTGGTTCTCGAAAGTGAACCTGATCGTCGATAATGCCGGGGATGATATGTTTACCTTCCGCGTTGATTTCTATATCCGCTGCTTGGCTCAGTTGAGGAGCAATTTGGCTAATTCTCCCGTTTTCAATTAATATATCTGCTGGGAAAATTTTCCCTTCGTTGATCACTTGACCGCCTTTAATAATGATGCTTTCCATATAGTTTATAATTGAGCCTCGAAAATAGGAAAAGGCATTGGCTTCGAAAAATCAAAGACAATAATTAGTTTTGCAGGCATCGAGGCGGATTAAAGCTCATCGGTTCCGATTTTGACGTAAACCAAGTAGTGAAAGCCATTTGACGGTTTTCGGAGCATCAAAAAAATATTTCATGCAGCAAGGACAGAAATTAGGCATCTTAGGAGGTGGACAATTAGGAAAAATGCTCGCATTGGCCGCAGGCCCCTGGCATTACCCCATATATATGCTCGATGAATCGACAGAATACCCAGCCGCCCCCTATGCAATGGGCTTTACCACCGGCAGTTTTAAAGATTATGAGGCAGTATTAGCCTTCGGCAGGCAAATGGATGTGGTGAGCATTGAGATAGAGCACGTTAATTCGGCAGCCCTGCATCAACTAGAGAAAGAAGGCATCAAAGTTCATCCCAATCCCAGGGCTCTAGATATCATCAAGGACAAGGGCTTGCAAAAGCAGTTTTATACGCAACACGATATTCCAACTTCTACGTATCAGCTATATGCCGATGAAAATGAGATAAAAAAAGCCATTGAGGCAGGGAAACTTTCCTTACCCTTTGTCCAAAAATCGCGCACAGCTGGCTATGATGGCCGAGGAGTCGCTTTAATCAAAACTACAGCAGACTTGAGCAAATTACTACCGGGGCCCGCTTTAGTGGAGGCGCTCGTTCCGATCGACAAAGAATTGTCAGTCGTAGCCGCTCGGAACGAGAAGGGAGAGATAGCTACCTTCCCCTTAGTAGAAATGGAATTCAATGAAGAAGCAAATTTGGTCGAATTCTTGTTGTGCCCAGCTCGCGTTTCAGATGCATTGGCAGCGGAAGCAGATCAGTTGGCAAGAAAAGTCATTGAGGCTTTTGACGTTTGTGGCCTACTAGCCGTCGAATTATTCTTGACACAGCAAGGTCAAATTCTCGTTAATGAAGTCGCACCACGCCCGCATAACAGCGGTCATCATACCATCGAGAGTTGCCTCACCTCACAGTTTGATCAGCATTTACGGGCCGTGCTGAATTTACCGCTAGGAAGCACGAACTTGACCTCTCCGGCAGTCATGCTCAATTTATTGGGAGAAGCGGGGTCTACTGGTCCAGCCCATTATGAGGGTTGGGAAGATTGTCTGGCCATGGAAGGCGTCTATATCCATTTATATGGGAAAGAAATTAGTAAGCCCTTCCGAAAAATGGGGCATATTACCATATTGGGAGAGACGCCGGAAGCAGCTATTGAGAAGGCGATGCAAGTCAAAAATCGCTTAAAAGTAAGCGGCCAATCATGAAGAAAGACCAATACAAAACTTTAGGTGGCCCGGCCTATGGCGAATTCAGAGATAGAGGGAGTAAGTTTTTTGCCTATGCTTTTCCAGCCTATACAGAAGAAGATTGGCAGGCTCAGCTGCTATCGGTCAAAAAGGAGCATTCGAAGGCCCGTCATCATTGCTATGCGTATCGGCTGGGACTGGATCAGAACAATTTCCGCGCCAACGATGATGGGGAGCCTAGTGGTACGGCTGGTCGACCTATTCTGGGTCAAATCGATAGTTTTGAATTGAGCAATGTAATGGTCATTGTCGTTCGCTATTTTGGGGGTACATTACTCGGCACTTCTGGCTTGATTAATGCCTACAAATTGAGCACAGCTGCCGCTTTAGAGGCAGGTACGATCATCCTAAAGACCGTAGAAGATATTTATACACTCTCCTTTCATTATGGCTTGATGAGCCAAGTGATGAATGCCGTAAAAAAACTAGAATTGGATATTGTAAAACAATCCTTCACGGAGTCAGGATTATTGGAGGTGGCTATTCGGCAAACGGAGGTAGAAGATACCCTGCTTAAACTAAAGGCCTATAT
>Ga0070726_10002667_pt1 | contig 15833 bp, 14 predicted proteins | sample tdAd471_FD_67275 | JGI IMG/M metagenome (GOLD analysis project Ga0070726, IMG submission 67275) | Marine sediment microbial communities from the Atlantic coast under amendment with organic carbon and nitrate - tdAd47.1 | ecosystem: Environmental > Aquatic > Marine > Coastal > Sediment | place... | reverse complement strand
AAGAAACTCGGATCGTAATGACGGATATCGTCGAACCGACAGGCGATCTATTGATGGAGCCTTCCCGGCCCGCGTCCTCTGCAGGACGCGGGCGCTGGGTTTTTGGGGCCTTGTTCGTTGCCGGGCTGGTCCTTCTTCCCGTGCTTTCGATTGTCTGGATCGCGTTCAACCCGGTCGAGAACATCTGGCCGCATCTGCTGTCGACCGTGTTGCCGCGTTATGTGAGCAATACGCTGACGCTGATGGTCGGCGTGGGCATCGGCACGACGGTCGGCGGCATCACCACGGCCTGGCTGGTCACGATGTGCCGGTTCCCGGGCAAGCGGTTCTTCGAATGGGCCTTGATCCTGCCATTGGCCATGCCGGCCTATGTGGTCGCCTATGTCTATACCGACCTGCTGGAATATGCCGGTCCCGTCCAATCCGCCCTGCGCGACCTGATGGGGTGGAAGCTGAAATCGGACTACTGGTTCCCGGCAATCCGCAGCCATGGCGGGGCCATCGTCGTGCTCTCCCTGGTGCTGTATCCCTATGTCTACATGATGGCGCGGGCCGCCTTCCTGCAGCAATCTGTCTGCGTGCTGGAGGCCGGGCGCGTGCTGGGCCGCAGCCCGTGGCGATGCTTCTGGACCATCGGTTTGCCGCTGGCGCGGCCGGCCGTCGTTGCCGGGGTCGCCCTGGCGATGATGGAAACCCTGAACGATTTCGGCACGATCGATTTCTTCGGCGTCCATACGCTGACGGCCGGCGTCTTCGATGTCTGGCTGAACATGGGCAATGCGGGCGGGGCGGCGCAAATCGCCCTGGTGATGCTGGTTTTCGTGATCGGGCTGCTTTGGATCGAACGTCAGTCGCGCCGTCGCCAGCGCTTCCATCAGACGACGAACCGGTATCAGGCCCTGCCGGGCTATGCATTGCGCCCGTTGTTCAAAGTCGGGGCGGTCGCCATGTGCGCGATGCCGATCCTGCTCGGCTTCCTCCTTCCGGCGCTCATCCTGCTCGAATATGCGTTCCTGAACTTCGAGGACTCCTTCTCGGTCAAGTATTTCGGCTATGCCCGGAACAGCCTGCTGCTGGCGGGAACCTCCGCATTCGTGGCGGTGATGGTCGGATTGTTCCTGGCCTATGCGATGCGCATCGGCAGCGGCAAGGTCTTGAACACCGCGGCACGGCTGGCCAGCGTGGGATATGCGGTACCCGGCGCGGTGCTTGCGGTCGGCGTTCTGGTTCCCTTCGCCCGGTTCGACAACGGGGTCGACGCCATCATGCGCAGCACGTTCGATGTCTCCACCGGATTGTTGCTCTCGGGGACGGTCTTCGCCCTGGTCTTCGCCTATGTGGTCCGCTTCCTGGCGGTCGGCATGGGCGGCGTGGAGGCGAGCCTTGCCAAGGTCACGAAGAACATGGACGACGCGGCGCGCACCTTGGGCCACGGTCCCTGGGCGACGCTTCGGCGCGTCCATCTGCCGATGATCCGCAGCGGCATTCTGGGCGGGGCGGTGCTGGTCTTCGTAGACACGATGAAGGAACTGCCGGCGACCTTGATCCTGCGGCCCTTCAACTTCGATACCCTGGCGACCTTCGTCTACCAGTATGCGAGCGACGAGCGCCTGGCCGAAAGCGCGCTGGGGGCGTTGACCATCGTCGCCGCCGGAATCGTGCCGGTGCTGATGTTGAGCCGGGCAATCGGCAATGCCCGCCCGGGGCATGCATCGGGCGGGAAATAGGCGGCCTTATCGTCCGTCATCGTCCAGCGGGAAGACCTCCGCGCTTTCGGGAATGTCGTAGTAGTCCCCTTTGAAATCGGCGAAGACATGCCGGTCCATGCGCAGTCCGTGGCTGTGGTCGAGCGATCCGGCCCCGACCGCGACCCGGCCGCTTCCGATCTGACGCCAGAACAGGTTCGATCCGCAGCGGTTGCAGAACCCTCGTTCCGCCAGTTCCGACGAGCGGAACCAGACCAAGGCTCCCGCCCGGTCTTCTATCTGAAGGTCGGCTTCGGCGACATCCGTCGATGCCGCATAGTGTCCGCTGGTTCGACGGCATTGCCCGCAGTGGCAGCCGATCACCGGATCGAGCGGGCCGGCGATGCGATAGGTGATCGCGCCGCAGAGGCATCCGCCGGTCGCTGGATTGTCTATCATGGTCCCTCCCCGGGCGGCTGCAAGAAAACGGCCCCGGCGGACTTCACCACCGGGGCCGCATTCTGTCCAGGACCGCAGCGCTTGGCGCGGGTCAGATGGTGCTATGCCGCCTGTTGCACGGTGCCGAGGCGAAATTTGCGCTCCGCCAACCGGTCGGCGGCGGTGTGGGTGGCAAGGCCCTCGTTTTCGGCCAAGGCGTAGATTTCGAGCAGGACGTCGCCGATTCCGGCGACATGGGCGAAGGCCCGGTCGTGATCGTAGTCGGCGCCTTCATGATAGATATGGATGACGCCGCCGGCGTTGATCACATAGTCCGGCGCATAAAGGATCCCCCGCTGCGCCAGATGATCGCCGTCGTCGGCGGTGGCGAGCTGGTTGTTGGCGGAACCGGCGACGATGGAGGCCTTCAGGCGCGGAACCGTCATCTCGTTCAGCGTCGCGCCCAGGGCGCAGGGCGCATAGACATCCACATCTGCGTCGTAGATCTCGTCCAGGGCAACGGCGGTCGCGCCCAATTCCCTCTCGGCGCGCTCGATGGCCGCCCTGTCGATATCGGTGACGACCAGTTCCGCCCCGGCGATCCGCAACTGGTTGGCGAGGTCGTAGCCGACATGGCCCAATCCCTGGACGGCGACCCGGATGCCGTTCAAGTCGTCCTTGCCGAGCTTATGTTTGACGGAAGCCGCGATGCCGGCGAAGACGCCGTAGGCGGTCGCCGGGGAGGGATCGCCGCCTTCCCCTTTCACGCCTTTGACATGGGCCGTGCCGCGGCGGATTTCCGTCATGTCGTCCGGGTTGGTGCCGACGTCCTCGGCGATCGTATAGGTGCCGTTCAAGCGGTCGACCATGCGGCCCATGGCGCGCATCATCGCGGGCGTCTTTTCGGTCTTCGCATCGCCGATGATCACGGATTTGCCGCCGCCATAGGGCAGGTTGGCCAGGGCGTTCTTGTAGGTCATGCCCTTCGAGAGGCGGAGGACGTCGGTCAACGCGTCTTCCTCGCTGGCATAGTCCCACATTCGGCAGCCGCCCAGCGCCGGACCGCGATTCGTGTTGTGGACGGCGATGATGGCTTTCAGACCGGTCGCTTCGTCATGGCAGAACACAACCTGTTCGTGGTTGTCGAAATGGGCGGAACTGAAAAGAGGCATCGGATCGCTCCTTCCTGGGTGGATCGCAAATGTTGATCGCGAAAGCCCGGTTCAAGGGCTTTTCGGGTCCACGCCGGATGTCGAAGGATGGCGCGAACCGTTGAAATATTATTTCAACAATATAATCCGAATTTTGATCCCTCCCAATCATCTAAATGAGAGTGAAAGAAAAAAGACGCAATGTTTTCAGTTTGTTAAATGCTATGGAAAGGAAAGTTCGTTTGACGCAGACTGCACGCAGTGAAGTTGCGGTATTGCGGTGCACTTGCTGCAATGCACAACGTTAAGGAGTTTGGCAAATGGACGGAAACGGCAATCGACCGCGGGTGATCATCGACTGCGATCCGGGGATCGACGACGCCATCGCCTTGATGGTCGCATCCGCGCCGACGGCAGGGTTTGACCTGGTCGCCGTGACGGCGGTGGCGGGCAACTTGCCGCTTGAGGATACTTTCCGGAATGCGCGCGCGTTGATGGCCTTCCTGGACCGGCACGACATGCCGGTGCATGCCGGGGCCGACCGGCCGCTTTGCCGCGCCCCGGTTCCGGCCATCCATCACATCCACGGTTCGAATGGCTTGGGCGGGTACGACCTGCCGGATCATACGGCGCCTGCTGCGGCGGAATCGGCGGTCCAGCATATCCTGGCGGCCTGCGCGAAGGGCCCCATCACCCTATGTCCGATCGGTCCCTTGACCACGCTGGCCCGGTTGCTGTCGGAGGCGCCCGAGGTTGTGTCCGCCATTGACCGCATCGTTCTGATGGGTGGCGCCGCGTTCGTCCCAGGCAATGTCTCACAGACGGCCGAGTTCAACATCTGGGCGGATCCCCATGCGGCGGCCGTCGTGTTCGACGCGCCCGTCGAAAAGGTCATGATCGGATTGGATGTCACGACCCGGGTCGGGGCCGACCCGGCATGGATCGAGGAATTGGGACAGACCGGGCACCGTTGGGGCCATGCGGCGGCGGAGATGCTCCGCGGCTACAACAGCGGCTCCATGGCGCTCCACGATCCCTGCGTGCCGGTCTATCTGGACCGTCCGGACCTGTTCGTCGGCACGCGCTGCCGCGTGACGGTCGGCACGGAGGACGGCGCAGATTTCGGTAGAACCGTCGCCACGCCGGATCCGTCCGGCGATACGGTCGTCCTTACCGGGGTCGACGCCGACGCCGTCCGTGCCCATGTCGCGCGCGCCATTCTGGCGCCCGGCGTTTAAGCCCGGGTCTAGAGGCCGAGCTTCTTTTCGACGAAGGAAAGCCGGTCCTGACCCCAGAACGGCTCGCCGTCCACCTGATACCAGGGCATGCCGAAGACGCCGTCTTCCATCGCATCCTCGGTATATTTCTCAAGCTTGGCGGCGACCTCGTCGCTTTTCGATTTCTCGAGCAGGGCGGCCCCGTCCAATCCGATCGACGATGTGATCGCCGCCACGGTGTCCTCATCCGCCAGATTCTTCTCCTCGGCCCAGCAACCGCGCATCAGCGCCAGGGAAAGCGGGCCGATATCCAGACCCGACAGGGTGGCGGCGATCGCGACCAAAGCGGAGCATCGGTCCGGCACCGGATGGAACTTCGGCTGCAGGTTCAGGTGGACGCCGGATTCGTCCCGCCAGCGGCGAAGTTCGACAAGGCGGTAGTTGCGCCGCTGGACAGGCCGTTTCGCAAGGGGTAACCCACCGCTTGCGGCGAAGATCTTGCCTGTGTCGATCGGCTTGAAATTCAATGTGGCGCCCGACCGTTTCGCAGCGTCTATGATGCGTTGATGGCCCATATAGGTCCACGGTGAGAGGTGCGAATAGTAATAGTCGATTGTCCCAGCCAAAATGTTCCCCCGTCCATGCTTCAACTTTTTGAGGCCGTCGCTTGCCCTTTAAGCGAGTATGGGGGTCTTATGAGAAGGCTGACAAGCGATTGTTATTACATAATAAGTAAACGCAAGAATGTTGATTGGCTAATATTGGTATGGCAGGCGCAGTAACTTTCGAACGTCAGAACCACGCAGTTGCGGGCATCGCCTATATGCTGTGCGGTATGTTGATACTGACCGGCATGGATGTCGTGGTGAAGGTCGTGGTTCAGGCGGACTTCCATCCCGTGCAGGTGCTCTTCGTGCGCGGATGGGTCATCCTGGCGATCATGTTCGCGGCACTCCCGATGTTCGGTGGGCTGCGGGCCCTGGTTCCCGGCCGGCCTTACGCACTGGTGGTGCGGGGCATCATCGGTTTCCTTGCGCCGTTCAGTTTCTTCACCGCCCTGAAGACGGTTCCGTTGGCGGATGCGACGGTCGTGTTCTTCGCCGCGCCCTTGCTGATGACGGGCCTGTCGCCCTTGGTGCTGAAGGAAAGGGTCGGGCCCTATCGCTGGGCTGCCGTGATCGTCGGATTCCTGGGCGTCGTGATCGCTGTGAACCCGTCGGCGGCCGGCATGAATCCGATGCTCTTCATGGTATTCCTCGCGTTGATCGCCTATTCCGCCTTGGCCCTGATGGGGCGCTGGCTGGGGGATACGGAAACGACCTTCCGGCTGGTCTTTTATTTCAACCTGGGCATTCTCGTGGTGTCGTCCGTCTTCGTCGCCTTTGTCTGGAAGCCGATTTCCATGGAAGTCTTCGGAGCGTTGGTGGCCATATCCCTGATGGCGCTGGTCGGTCACGTGCTGCTCACCAAGGCATTCGTGCTGGCGCCTTTGTCGATTGTCTCACCCTTCGAATACAGCGCTCTGCTCTGGGCCGCGATCCTGGGTTACCTCGTTTTCGGGGATGTCCCGCCGGTCACGGTCTGGATCGGCGGGGCGATCATCGCCGCCAGCGGAATGTTCGTCCTGTACCGGGAATCCCGCTTGGCCAGACGGCCGAAGACGGAACCGCCTCCGACATGAGTTCGGGGCAGGCCTGGATCGCCGCCGGCTAACCCCGCGCCCGCAATTCCCGCCGCATGATCTTTCCGGTCGTCGTCATCGGCAGTTCGTCGATGAATTCGATATGCCGCGGGTATTCATGCGCCGCCAGCCGGTTCTTGACGAAGGACTGAATGTCGGACGCCAAAGCGTCGGACGCTTCCACGCCGTCCCGCAAAACGATGAAGGCCTTGATCGCTTCCGTGCGGACGGGGTCCGGAATGCCGACGACGGCGGCCATCGCCACGGCATCGTGTTTCAGCAGGCAGTCTTCGACCTCACCGGGGCCGATCCGGTATCCGGCCGAGGTAATGACGTCGTCGCTGCGCCCGCCATACCAGATATATCCGTCCTCGTCCTGGGAGCCGGTATCTCCGGTGTTCAGCCAGTCGCCGATGAATTTCGCCCGGGTCGCTTCCGGATTGTTCCAGTATTCCAGGAACATCACGGGATCCGGCCGCCGCACGGCGATATGGCCGACCTCGCCCGCCGGCAACGGATTGCCGTCGTCGTCGATGATGGCGACATGATGGCCGGGGATCGGGCGGCCCATGGAGCCGGGCCGGATCGGGTCGATATCGGCATTGTTGCCGACGACCAGATTGCATTCGGTCTGGCCGTAGAATTCATTGATCGTCAGGCCGAAGGTGCTGCGCCCCCAATCCAGCAGCGGCGCGCCGAGGCTTTCGCCGCCCGATGCGATGGTGCGCACGTTCAAGGTCCAGCGTTCGGCCGGGGAGGGGACCTGCCGCATCAGCTTCAATGCGGTGGGCGGAAAGAAGATGTTCCGCACCCCATGCGTCTCGATGATCGCGAAGGTCTCTTCCGGATCGAACTTCGCCGCGCGATAGGTCAGGACCGGCACGCCGTGATGCAGCGAGGGCAGCAGGACGTCGATCAAGCCGCCGATCCAGGCCCAATCCGCCGGCGTCCAATACAGGTCGCCGGGTTGGGGAAAGAACGCGTGGGGATATTCGACGCCCGGCAGATGCCCCAACAGGACACGGTGCGCATGCAGGGCGCCCTTCGGCGGCCCCGTGGTGCCGGACGTAAAAATGATCAGGGCCGGGTCGTCGGCCGCCGTGTCGACCGGCGTGAAGGCGTCGGACGCCTTCTCCATCGCGGCGGCATAGTCCGTCGCGCCGTCGGCCGGACCGTCGATGCACAGGACAAGCTTCAGGGAGGGCAAGCGGTCGCGGATCGCCGCGATCTTCGGCAGGCTGGCCCTGTCGGTCACCAGGGCCGACGCGGCGCAGGCTTGCAGCCGGTATTCCAGCGCGTCCTCGCCGAAAAGCGTGAACAGCGGGGTTGCGATCAAACCTGACTTGTAGGCCGCGATATGGGCGATGGCGGTTTCCGGCGATTGCGGCAGAAGGATGCCGATGCGGTCCCCGCGCAGCAGCCCATGCGCCGCCAGCACGTTCGCCAGCTTGTTCGAAAGGCGTTTCAGGTCGCCGAAACTGTAGATCAGCGTATCCTGGCCGTCCCGTTTATGGATCAGGGCGGGATTGCCGGCCGGATGCTTGTCGCAGACATCGACGCCGATATTGTACCGGTCCGGGATGGACCAGCGGAAGTCGCGATACAGGGATGAATAGGACTCGGACGGCGTCAGCATGGCGGCGTTATCGTTAGCCTGTGCCGGCCGTGTCGTCCAGTCGGTTGGACAGCAGCAAAGGCCTTGCACCGAGGCGGGGCGGAACACTTAGAGGGATGCGCGGTCCGATCCGGGAAGGGCGCTGGTATGGCCGTTGGCTTGCAGATAGTTCTGCAGCGCCTCGGGATCGACGACCGTCGCCGCAAGCATTCCCAACAGATAAAGAACCACCGCCTGGTCCCAGCGCGTCAAGTAGGGGACGAAGGGTTTCTGCCGGTGCAAGATCGCCGAAATCGCGACCCCGAAGGAGGCGATGATCAGGAAGTTCGAAACGGCCGCCGCCTGCAAGGGTTCCGGGGATACGGTCGCCAGGATCACGCAGATCCCCAGAATCAAGACCATGTTGCCCAGCACGCGGCGACTGTCGCCGTCCGGGGCACGACCGGGCTTGCGCAATTTATTGCCGTCTCCGTAGGGGCCGGTGGCCATTGAAAAACTTCTCCGCGTTTACAGGTTTGGCGATAGGGCGGCCGGGGGAAATCCAGGCCGTGACCCGTTTCCTCGACTCGATATCGCGTTCCTCAGTTCGCCTTTTGCCTCGGACGGTATATGCCGTCCTTCATGCCTTCGAAATATTCGGCAATGCCCGGGTGATTCACGGGCACGTCCGGGTCTTCCGGTTCCAGGTTCTGTTCCGACACATAGGCGATATAAGGCGTCCGGTCGTGGTTTTCGGCGAACAGGTGGTAGAACGGCTGATCTCTCCGCGGACGCATTTCCGCCGGAATACTCTCATACCATTCCTCGGTATTCGCGAATTCGGGGTCGACATCGTAAATGACGCCCCTGAAGCCGAAGCGCTTATGTCGGACGACCTGCCCGATCGGAAATTTTGCGTGGATATCAAGCATCCTGTTTCGATCCATCCATCCAAACCAGATTACATCTCTCTATGTAAGTGAGCGATCGCGCATAACAAGATATCGCGTTTTGCCGCCGTCGGAAAGCGTACCCCGCCACGGCGGGCCCGGCGGGCCCGGCGACCGGCGGGGATGCCGTCCGGAGGGATGCCGCCTGGGGGCGCTCGTCGCGGCTTGCGATTGATCACACCCTCTGCTTCCGGTAGAAACGCGCCGGACCCGGCCATGCGCGGGCCCTTCATCACATCCCTTTCACTTGGCGGCGGCGGATTATGGCTTCTTATCAGTATGTATTCGGTATGCGCGGATTGTCGAAGAGCTATCCGGGTGGAAAACAGGTCCTGAAGGACATCCATCTGCAGTTCCTTCCCGGCGCCAAGATCGGGGTTCTGGGCTATAACGGCGCGGGCAAGTCGACCCTGCTGCGGATCATGGCCGGGATCGATACGGAATATACCGGCGAGGCCTGGTCGGCGGATGGCGTGAAAATCGGCTATCTGGAACAGGAACCGAAACTGGACGAGAGCAAGACCGTCGCGGAAAACGCCATGGACGGCATGCGCGAGCTGAAAGCCGTCGTCGACCGGTTCAACGAAGTCTCCATGAAGCTCGGTGAAGTCACCGACGATGACGAGATGATGGCCCTGATCGGCGAACAGTCGGAGTTGCAGGAAAAGATCGACGCCGCCGATGCCTGGGACCTGGACCGCATGGTCGAAATCGCGATGGACGCGCTGCGCTGCCCGCCGGGCGACAGCCCCGTGGAGAAACTGTCGGGCGGTGAACGCCGCCGCGTGGCGCTCTGCAAGCTGCTGCTGTCGAAGCCGGACATGCTGCTGCTCGACGAACCGACCAACCATCTGGACGCGGAATCCGTTGCCTGGCTCCAGCGTTTCCTGGCCGACTATCCGGGCACCGTCGTGATGGTCACCCACGATCGCTACTTCCTGGACAATGTGACGGGCTGGATCCTCGAACTCGACCGCGGGCGGGGCATTCCCTACGAAGGCAACTATTCGTCCTGGCTGGATCAGAAGCAGAAGCGCCTCGAACAGGAAGGGCGCGAGGAAGCGGCCCGCATGCGGAGCATCGCCCAGGAACGGGAGTGGATCCAGGCCAGTCCGCGCGCCCGTCAGGCCAAGTCCAAGGCCCGTATCAAGGCGTATGAGGAACTGCTGCAGCAGGCCGGCGACAGCTCGGTGGAAACGGCGCAGATCGTCATTCCGGCCGGCCCGCGTCTGGGCGATCTGGTGATCGAGGCGGAACATGTCCGCAAGGCGTTCGGAAACAAACTGCTGATCGACGACCTCAGCTTCAAGCTGCCGCCGGGCGGCATCGTCGGCATCATCGGTCCGAACGGCGCCGGTAAGACGACCATGTTCCGGATGATCACCGGCAACGAAAAACCGGATTCCGGCTCCCTGCGCCTGGGCGATACGGTGAAGCTCGGCTATGTGGACCAGTCCCGCGACTCCTTGGACGGCAAGAAGACCGTCTGGGAGGAAATCTCGGACGGCGAAGACATGGTCGAACTGGGCAAGCGCAAGATGCCCAGCCGCGCCTATGTCGGGGCCTTCAATTTCAAGGGCGCGGACCAGCAGAAAAAAGTCGGCATCCTGTCGGGCGGGGAACGGAACCGCGTGCATTTGGCCAAGATGCTGAAATCCGGCGCCAATGTGCTGCTGCTCGACGAACCGACCAATGATTTGGATGTCGATACGCTGCGCGCCTTGGAAGAAGCGCTGCTCAACTTTGCCGGATGCGCCTTGGTCATCTCGCACGATCGCTGGTTCCTGGATCGTATCGCCACCCATATCCTTGCCTTCGAAGGCGACAGCCAGGTGGTGTGGTTCGAAGGAAACTATCAGGACTACGAAGACGACCGCCATGCCCGCCTGGGTACCGATGCCGACCAGCCCCACCGCATCAAGTATCGCCGGCTCGACGCCTAGGGAAGCCGTTCCGGCCCGGTTCGTCCGGGCCGGTTCTCTCCGCCGGTCCGGCGCCGGCTTTTTCACATGTTCGGCATGACGGCGCCCGCTGCGTTGACAGCAAACGGCCCGCCATCCTACCGCTTGGCCTGTGCTTAAACGCCGGCGGGCCTTGGTTGGGACCGCGGGGTGATGTTGAGGGGTGTATTGGATGTCCGAGGGCGCGGTTCCCCGTTTGCTGATCGTCAGTGACGAGCCGGAAGCATTTATTTCCCCCTGCGAGACCCGGTTGCGGGATGTGGATTACGCGGTCTGCTCGGCGCCGGACGCCATCGCCGCGGCGCTCGACGAAGTCGCCCCTTCCGTCGTCTTCGTCGCCCCCGGCGCGGATATGCCGAAGGAGGCCTTGCGGCAGGTCGTCGATTTCCCCTCTGTCCGCTGGGTGTCGAATGCGGGAGCGGGGGTCGAGCATCTGACGCCCTGGGATCAGGCCCGGGTCTCGGTAACCAACGCGGCCGGCGTCCTGAGCGAGTTCCTCGCCGAATACACGATCACGGCGCTGCAGATGGCCAATGTCGGTTTTCCAAGGCTGATGGCGCAGCAGCGGCGGTCCGAATGGATCCAGCATGCCTGGACGCCGATTGCCGGAAAGACGATTTCGATCATCGGTCTCGGCAATGTGGGCCGCGCCGTCGCCCGCCGCGCGAAGGCCTTGGGCATGCATGTGATCGGGGTGCGTGCGCGCAAGGTCGAAACGCCCTGTGTCGATCTGCTCTTGCCGTTGAACCGGCTGTGCAACGCCATGGCGCGCGCCGATTTCGTCTCCGTCCATGCGGCGGAAACGCCTGAAACCCGCGGCCTGATCGGACAGGCGGCTTTCGCCTGCATGGGGCGGGGCACGGTACTGTTGAATGCCTCCCGCGGGCCGTTGGTGGATGAGGCCGCTTTGCTGGAAGCGCTCGAAAACGGCAAGGTATCCTGCGCGATCCTAGACGTTTTCGACCGGGAACCCCTGCCGGCGGGACATCCGTTCTGGAGCCATGAAAAGGTCGTCATGTCCCCGCATATGGCCGATTACGTGCCGGATTGGCAGGGCAGGATGTTCGGCGCCTTCCTGGACAATTACGGGCGATATCGGCGCGGCGAGCCGCTGGTGAATGTCGTCGACCCGGCGCGGGGATATTGAGGGAAAGTCCTAAGACGCCGCGGCCTTCTGCAGGGCGCGGCGGATGATCGTGAAGACCGTCAGCAATCCGAACAGGCCGGCCAAAACGAAAAGCAGCGCATCGTTGCCGTAGAAATCCATCGAGGGGCCGGAAATCGCCGGTCCGATCATGCCGCCGCCGCCCCAGGCCAGGGCGGAGCACGCCATCGCCGCGGCCAGTTTCGGGCCCTTGAACCGGCGGCCCAGGGTAATCAGCGTCAGCGTATAGGCGCCGAAGGTCGTGCCGCCGAGAATTCCCAGGACGACGAAGGCGTTCCACGTATCCAATCCAAGCGTGGGGACGATCAGGCAGAGGCCGGCGGAGACGATGGCGCAGCCGAACAGAATCCAGTTCGCGTTCAGCATGTCGCTCAATTTGCCGACGAAGGGCTGGGCGATCACCGACCCGAAGGCGAGGGAGGCGACGAGCAGCGCGGCCAGATCGCCGGAATAGCCGCGTTCCAGCACATAGACCGGAAACAGGCTCATCGCCGTCGCCTCGAAGAATCCCATGGCGAGGACGGAGAACATCATCACGGGCGCGATGGTGATCATGGCGAAGATGGATCCGCCTTCCCCGCTGGAGGCGCCGGCGTCCCAGCGTTTCAAGGGCAGGACGATGAGGCCGCTGATCGCGATGACGGCGGCGCAGAGCAGGAACGGGACCGGGGGCTGGAAGCCGATGAAGGGTATGCAGGTCGGCCCCAAGGCGAAGGTCGCGGAAATCACAGAGGCATAGATGCCGATCACGGTGCCGCGCCGCTTCTCTTCCAGCAACTCGTTCAGCCAGGCTTCGGTGCCGATGAAGATGCCGTTGACGCAAACGGCCAGGAAGAAACGCGCGACGCACCAGACGTAGAAATCGTCGATCCAGATCATCGACAGGATGATCGCGCAGCCCAGTGCCGCGCTGATGGCGATCATGGCGCGATAGGTGATGCTGCGGGACAGGCGCGGAATCGAGAAGGCCGATATCAACAGGCCCAGGCCCGACATCGACCCGTTGATGCCGATTTCGGATTCGCTGAAGCCTTGCGACTCCAGGACGAGGGCGATGACCGGATAGGTCATCCCCATGCTGAACGAAAACCCGCTGACGGCCAGGATGACCATGGTCAGCGCGGCCGTCCGCGATTGGGCGAAGTTTTGCGCGCCGTACCGCTCCATGCCTCCCCCTTCCGTGCCCTATGCAGGCCCGCCGTAATGCAAGGCATGAGCGGGTAGCACGGCGGATTGCCGGGGACCACCCGAATCTTGTCCAGCGCAAACCCTGTTCGGACTAGGGTGAGCGGTATGAACCCGACGTTCGGGGCGGCTTATCGAGGATGGTCAGGCGAACAGCCCGGCTGCGACATAGTGGGTGCGGACCCAATCGAGATGGGCCGCCATCGCCTTGGCCGCGGCGTCCCCGTCCCGGTTGCTGATCGCCTGCATGACGGCTTCATGCTGGCACATGACGGCGGCATCGTCGTCCGGTTCGCCGAACAGTTCATCGCGGTTGTAGCGCAGCATTTCGAACAGAGTGCCGCGGATGACGCCGATCAGATGGCGATAGACAGTGCTGCCCGACGCCTTCGCGACGGCCAGATGAAAATCCATGTCGACCTGCGCCCGGTTGCCGGTTTCAGTCCGCATGCGGTCCACCTGCAACTCGATCTGGGCGATGTCGTCGGCACTCGCCCGGTCGGCGGCGCGGCGCGCGGCCCAGGATTCCAGCAAGGACCGAAGTTCCAGCAAATCGGCCAGACTGCCGCGGTCGATCTGCGCCAGTGCGGTCAGGGCCGGATCGGAACCGGTCGGCGGTTCCGCGACCCGCGTCCCGCCGCCGCGCACGGCGGTCAACAGGCCTTGGGCTTTCAGTTGCTGCAAGCCGGCGCGCACGGATACGCGGCTCACTCCCAGCATTTCCGCCAATCGGCGTTCTGCTGGAAGGCGGTCGCCGGGGGCGAAATCGCCGGTTGCGATAAGGCGCAGGACTTCTGCGGCAACCCTATCCCCCAGATTCTCGTGGGCGATCGGGTGAAGGTGCGGCGCTGCCATTGAGGAGTGCGTTTCCCACTTATGATTTTGGTCTGATGGTATCACCAACCCAGGGAAAGCCAAGTTCCGTTGCAGGCGGGCTTGGTGAGCCCAAGCGTTCGGGAGGGTAAGGCGGCTCTGAAACGGGAGGCGCCGGGTTTCTAGGCGGCCCGGTTTCCGCGGGTAAGCAGCCACACGCGGGCGACATCCACCGTGCTGACGCCGACGAGCTCCGCGGTCCGCTCCAGGCTGACGCCGTCGCGCAGCAGGCCGGCGATCAACCGGAATTCATCGGTTTTTCCGGGAATGTAGCGGCGGGGGCGGTTGCCGGAGAGGCGCCGCGCGCGGGTGTCGGTATCCGGTTCGTTCAGGCCGCGGCGTTTCGCTTCCTCCTTCGCCATCATGAAGCGGTATTTTTCCGACGACTCATAGGCTTCCGTCATCCGGACCATATTGGCGGCCCAGCGCGCGGCTTCCCGTTGCTGCGCGGCCCTTTCGTCGGCGTTGATCCGGCCGTCGTCCTCTTCCAGGAAGGCTTCCTGCGCCGCCTCTTCCAGCGTCATCCCGCTGGCGGCGGCCAGGCGCGTGGCGGCTTCCTCGGCAGCCTTGCGTTCCCCCTCGATGGTGGCGGAGCGCATGACGCCGATGATCTTCCGAAGCTTCTCACGCTCCGCGTCGGTCAGGGGCTGGGCCATACTGCTTTCCGGTTGCTAATGCTGGGAAATATCATATCTAGTACCGAAGCCGCAGGGTAGCGCTCTGTGCATCACAGGGATAGACGACTCGGGAATTTCATGTGCCCTGAAGCACATGCTGTCGAGTCGGACGCGTTACTGACACCGTTCGATCCGCCAGCATTTCATATTACGAACCCGGATGGAAAGGCCGCAGGCATCATTGTTTGCGATCATGCCTCCAATAAGGTGCCCGGCCGGCTGAACGGCCTTGGGCTGACGCCCGCCTGCCTGAATTATCACATCTCCTACGACATCGGCGCGGCCGGCGTCGCGGAACGGCTGGCGCCGATTCTGGACATGCCGGCGATCTTCAGCGGGTATTCGCGGCTGGTCATCGACATGAACCGGCCGACGGACGATTTCACCAGCATCCGCGAAATCAGCGACGGCCGCGTGGTGCCGGGAAACCGGGGCCTGACCGACCGCGACCACCGCCAGCGGCAGGAAGAACTCTTCAAGCCCTATCACGATGCGGTCGAAGGCCAGATGGCCGGCAAACGCCGCCGCGCGGAGGAGCTCGGCCTGGAAGCGCCGGTCGTCATCTCGGTCCATTCCTGCACCGACGAGATGCGCGGCGTGAAACGCCCCTGGCATATCGGCGTGCTGTACAACCGCGACGAACGCATGGCCGAAGCGACGATCGCGGCCCTGGAGCAACAGAACCCGGACCTCACCATCGGCGACAACAAACCCTATTCCGGCATGGACGCCTACGGCTACACGATCGAACGCCACGCTTTGCCCGCCGGCCTGCCCAACGTCCTCTTCGAAGTGCGTCAGGACCTGATCGGGACGGAAGAGGGCCAGGCACACTACGCCGCCATCCTGGGCAAGGCCCTGACGGCCGTGTTGACGGACAAGGACGTCTTCACGTTTCATCGGACTTGACCGGCGGGCGGCCAAGCTACCCCACTACCGAATATTGACGGGGTCATCGCGGCGGTCTATCCGGGTTTCATGCGCACGGATGACAACAGCTTCACAATCGGGATCGAGGAGGAGTATCTCCTCGTCGACCCGGAAACCCGCCAACTGGCCGAGGACGGGGACGTCAGCCAGGGGGTGATCGATGCGGTGATCGCGGCCGTGGGGGAGGATGTCGGCTTCGCCACGCCGGAATTCCTGAAAGCCCAGGTGGAGGTCGGGACCGACGTCGCCGGCTCCGTCAAGGACGTGCGCAAGAAACTGGCGGCCTTGCGCCGCGCGGTTTCGACGGCGGCGAACGAGAAGGGCTT
>Ga0070726_10002666_pt1 | contig 15837 bp, 13 predicted proteins | sample tdAd471_FD_67275 | JGI IMG/M metagenome (GOLD analysis project Ga0070726, IMG submission 67275) | Marine sediment microbial communities from the Atlantic coast under amendment with organic carbon and nitrate - tdAd47.1 | ecosystem: Environmental > Aquatic > Marine > Coastal > Sediment | place... | reverse complement strand
CCTGGGACTTTTAAAGTGCGACGACAAATTCTGCAAATAGAAGAGGATATTTGGATTACCTTGGATTTTTTTGAAGATGAATTGAATCGTGAGGGGCAAATTGTATGGGGGCTGCATCCTGGTCTCAGGTCGATTTCAACGGCTAGAGAAAATAGTTTTCGGGTGGTCGGAGGGGGGACGTCATTGCATCTGGACGTATTTTTCCAAGGTTCTGATGGGATTAACCTCCGTAAAGTGCATGGGTCTCAAAATCCAATTGCTGGCTGGGTGGCATCAGGGCAAAAAGTTCTACCTTCCGATGCTTTTTTGGTTAGACAGCATTCCAACGGAGGTTGGGTGGCGACGGTTTCAATATTCGCTGATGACCAACATACTGGAGTGAATGATCTAATAAATGTGATATGGACGAACCCTGAAGAATGGAGTGCCGATATCAAAGTCAATGGCGAAACTTTGAAAGTTAGTCGTTCCGGCTTTCAGATATTTTTAGATGGGGCCCTATATAGAAACGGAACACTCGAAAAATCGCTTAACCCCGTAAGCCAGCTTTTGCAAAGCCAAAAAACGGTTGCAGAAGCTTATTTTGATGCAGAACTCAATCATGGGAAAAAGTTTTTTCCGTATATTCAATACCGAAAGAAAGTCACAGTTACGCTAATATTATTATTTTTTCTTAATAGCAGTGCCTTATTTCTTTTTAGGCGCAGAGCCATTTTTATTCGCACATCCTCCATTGTTTCATTTGGTTGCCTGTATTATTGGTTGCTGAATTACTATTTCACAACGTGATTAAGTAGGAAATCACAGAGAGTCAGGTTAGACGTTAATTGTTAGCTTTCTCTCGAGTGATAACCTAATAAGTAGTTAGGCAATAGCATCTGCAGAGCACCCCTAAGAGAAAAAATGAATAACAATAAAAACATATCAAAACAAGTAGCAGGCGGCGTCGCTTGGATGCTAATGCTCAGAATGAGTTTGCGTGTCTTAGGGTTAGTGAGCACGGTTGTTCTTGCACGTTTACTTACCCCAGAAGACTTTGGCATTGTCGCGATCGCGATGTCCTTCTTCGCGCTTCTATACCTGATCAAAGACTTTGGCTTTGATACCGCCATTATTCAAATGAAGAGTCCCGAAAAAGAACACTACGATACCGCCTGGACATTCAACCTGATATTCGGGTTGGGGCTTGCATTAGTTTTGTTAGGCTTTTCTGGTTTAATTGCTGACCTCTACGACACGCCTGAATTGGAACCGCTAATTTGGGCAATTGCCAGTTTATTTGTTATTGGCAGTATAGAAAGTGTCGGCACTTTGGATTTTCGCAAAAACCTAACCTTCGAGAAGGAATTCAAACTCAAGATACTGCCAAAATTGATTGGTGTACCCTGTACGCTGGCGCTGGCGTATTGGCTGAGAAATTATTGGGCGTTAACCATCGGTACAATCATCACTCAGTTGGTAGCACTCTGCATGGGATATTTAATGCATAGTTATCGCCCAAATTTTGCACTAACCGCAGCAAAAGAACTGTTCAATTTCTCCAAATGGTTAATGGCTAACAATCTGATTTATTTCCTGAATAATCGCTCGCCGGAGTTATTTGTCGGGAAAATTCTAAACCCACAAGCTGCCGGATTATTTACAGTCTCTAATGAAATTGCCATGATATCGACAACGGAATTCAGTGCTGCCGTTTCTCGTGCATCCTATCCTGGTTACGCCAAAGTGGCGGACAACGCTAACGACCTGAAGAATCTTTATCTTAATGTCATCAGCTCAACGGCCTTCCTTCTGTTCCCCTTAGGCATTGGTGTTGCGTCAGTTGCCGGACTAATTGTTCCAGTATTTTTAGGTGATCAATGGCTAGAGGCGATTCCTCTGATCAAGATTATTGCCATTGGTGGACTACTGATGGCGATTAACTCCAACGCTGGTTATGTTTTTATGGCGTTAGGTAACCCGCGACTATCTACCTTTTTGGGGTCGCTCAGAATACTAATATTTATTCCTACGCTAGTTTACTTGGTCAGCACACAGGGGCTGATCGGTGCTGCATGGGCTATACTTTTTACAACCGCTATTATGTTTTGTATTAGTAATTTGGTGATTATTCATCGGTTGCCCATAAAAATAGGAGATTTAATTAGGGCATTTTATCGCCCGTTTTTAAGTGCCATGTTTATGATGCTGGTGTTGTATCAATTGCCTGGCTTGGATGGCCAAGGCACCATTCAGCAGATCACCTGGCGGCTTGGAGAAGCCGTAGTCATAGGAGTGGGCATATATTTTATAACGGTTTTTTTATTGTGGTTGTTGGCGAAAAAGCCGGAAGGGCCGGAGTTTAAGTTGTATGAAATTGGAAAAAAGTACCTGATCCCGGGTAAAAGAGGGTGATGAGATTTGAATGAGCAATCACCATTGGCGCAGATTTTTCAGGAAAACAAAGACGCAAAATTTGTATTTGTGCAACCTGGTGGTAACTATGGAGATAGGCTTATTTACTTTGGCTTGGAAGTATTGGCAAGAAAGCTAAAGTTAAATTTCCAATCATTTTCCACGCAAGAATTTTTAGACAGGCAACCAGCAACAGACGAAATACTCTATATGCACGGTGGTGGCGGATTTAACCGCTGGTGTTCAGGCATATCGCTGAAAATACTGGACCATGCTCTTCATTCCAAGGCTAAGATGGTCATTCAAGGGCCGTGCACCATCGAGCAGGACACCGAGTATGTGCAGAATATTTTAGCTAAGGTGTTACGAAAACCAGATAAACCATTATTTTATTTTATGGCAAGGGAGTTGATGACTTTCAAACTATGTAATGAATATTTAGGAGATGTGGGCGCCAATATATCACTTGATCAAGACACCGCCTTTTGGGCTGACAGCAAATCGTTAGAGGCCTGTTCTGGGCCACCAAGAAGTATGTATCGTTTCTATGCATTACGTGAAGATAACGAAGTGTCGAGCGATAGGGTGCACGATTATGGCAAAGGAATAACCTTTGACCCAGCGTATTTTTGTAAAAGTTTTGAGCACTGGATTAAGGTTCACCTACATGCGAAGGAAATTATCACCACTAGAACACATTCTGCCATAGTTGGTGCACTGTTAAACAAACCGGTGATTATGTATCCAAGCCGTTACCATAAAAACAGAAGCATTTGGGAGCATAGTTTAAAGCAACGTGGGGTCATTTGGGGGCCGGGTGAGGATCGCCCCTATTTGAGAAGTCAGCCCAGTTTACGCTACCTGCCAGCAAAGGTTAGAAATAGTTACCGTGTTAATCAACTTGTGCGGTGGCTGCAAAGAGTGCCCTTGAGCTAACGATGAAGCCAACAGTTGAAATAATAATTGCAACTACTGGTGCTGCAGAGCGCAGTCATTCTTTACTTGAAGCAATCGAATCAGTACTGAGTCAAAAAGGCGTTCAGGCTACGCCAAGGGTTGTACTCAATGGCAAGATATATGACCACTCTGTACTTGAGGCGCTGAATGCACGAACAGATATCAAACTGCATTACGAGGAAGAGGGTAATTTGCCGAAAGCGATAGCGATCGGTCGCTCTTTAGTAGAATCTGAATTTTTTGGATTTTTAGATGATGACGATATCCTGTTAGAGAATGCGCTGGCGCGAAAGCTGGATAAGTTCCTCCAATACCCAGCAACAGATGTTGTCGCTGGCAACGGCTATTTTGATCAGTTTGGCAAAGGCGAATTGATGCGTAACTCCTTTGATGACTGCAGAGCAGACCCCCTGTCAGCCCTAATGGATCGTAACTGGTTGGCATCCTGTGGAGGGCTCTATAAAACTACGGCAATTGATCAGAGCTATTTTTTAGATCTACCCAAGTACTTTGAGTGGACTTGGGTTGCATTTAATTTAGCGCTCAATGGGAAACAAATTCAGTTTCTGGACGCTCCCACTTTTCATGTTAGGGACAGTGACGATTCGCTGTCTAAAGAAGAGGGAAATGTGGCCGCGCTTATTGCGTTTGTGAAGAAAATGTCTGAAACAGCGCTGAATCATCCCATTCAAAAAAAGCTTAAAATCCGGTTGGGTGCCGCCTATCACATGGCCTCACAGAAGGCATTAAGCAAGGGCTCGACAAAGGATGCATGGAATTATCATTTACGCAGTGTTAACGCCTTGAATAATCTAGGTTATTTAACTTTTACGCGACATTTGCTTTGGAGTTCCTGGAAAGCCAAGCGAGATCAAGGGTGACTCGCCATGAATAGAGTTGAAATCACCAGCGCTATAGTTAACCTAGGTAAGTTTTCGCGCCCTGTCTTTTTTGACTCAGATTACCCGATTCAGGCTAGCCGAGAGCTGCTGATCACCACCACACTGATTGCCAACATGAAAAATAGTGGGGGTGATTGCTATACCGGAATGCGGGTCGACCGAAAATTTAAAGACAATATAGGAGAAGCTCAAGCACTGTTACTAAGCTGGCGTAATAATTATCATACTGTTTCTCTCGAAGCTTTGGACGTTGTTGATAACAAAGCTCAAGCCAAACCTTATGTGGGCTGCTTTTTTAGCGGAGGCGTTGATTCTTTCTACACCTTGCTCGAACAACAACCGGAAATCACCCATTTAATCTGCGTACAGGGTTTTGATATTCCGATTGAAAACACTGTGTTGTTTGGTGTTGTTGAAAAAAACTTAAGTACCATCGCAAAGCAGATGGGAAAAGAGCTGATCATTATCAAAACAAATCTAAGGGATTACTTTGTTGCCAACGAGTTGGACTGGGGCAGCGAAGCCTTTGGCGCTGGTTTAGCGGCAGTAGGGCATTTGCTCGCTTATCAGTTTGAAAAGATATACATTCCCGCGTCATTGGATATGAATAATTTAATGCCCTGGGGGTCTCATCCAGATCTAGACCCGCTCTGGAGCAGCAGCGCTTTAGAATTTACCCATCACGGATGTATTCCACGGGTCGATAAAATAAAGCGCCTGATCGGTAATGACTTGGCGCTGAAATTTTTACGAGTTTGCTACCTGAATAAAAATAACGCCTACAATTGCTGTAAGTGTGAGAAATGTATTAGGACAATGCTTAGTCTGTATGCATACGGTGTGCTGGATCGGTGCGAGTCTTTTCCTCAAAAGCTAACGCGGCGTCGGGTGAAAAAACTCTGGATTACCTCTAAAGCGGCGAGCATATTTGTGCGGGAAAACATATCCTTGCTGGAAACGACCGGGCGTGATCCAGAGCTAAAGAAAGTACTGGAAGAGTTGCTAAAGAGGCCCAAGTGGAAGATTGATCTGTATCTTTATGTGCGAAGGAAGAAAAATAGGTTTTTGAGCGTGGTTAGTTATTTGGTTGCTAAGTTAAAAAATGTCATCAAAAATAATTTAACGCGGTTAGCTAAACTACCTTAGCGTACAAATTCGTACAAGTTTACTAATTCTATTTTTTTGTGCCAACAAATAAAAACCAGCCGCCACTTTTCTCAAAGGATGTTAAACCGCACACTTGAATGAGCATCCTTGGTTTATACCTGTACCAGATGAGGGCTTGTAATTTTTTTCTCCAGCTTATATCCGCGATGACAGGTTTTTTCACACGACTGATTTTTTCAATATCAAGCAGTTCTGAATAGCGATAAGTTACTTCGTCTTTATTCGTGAAAAAACGTTCATGATAGGTTGAGTCGAAATTGGGTACACTACAAATACAAGTTGTCCCTTTAGGCCATTTGGATATGACTTCAAGGTCATTGGGAATATGCTCCAGAACCTCTAGGCATACAATGCAATTATAATCTGTTGATGTGGTGTAGCTTTCATCATCAGTGGCGTCAGCACAGCTGACGTTGTCGGCATTATCTTTAAGCCTGCTTTTTGCTTTTTCGATGGCGACGCTACTAAAATCAAAACCGGAGTAATTAATATCTGGGTAATTTCCCAATATCATTTGAGCAAGTGCTCCATTTCCGCATCCTACTTCGAGGACGTTTTTTAGTTTTTTTTGCTTTATTACCTCACACACTTTTTTGAAGAGCGGGTAGTAACAACTATGATTATAGGGAAGCTCATATACATTTTCGTGGCCGCCTTGAGCGTACATGCTATCGTATGTATCACTTGTCTGCGCCTTTTTTATCTCGGGTTTCATTCCTTTATGACCTCTTTTAAGTGTGCTAATAACAGGTACGCTACAGAATAAGGGATGACTCATAAAGAGAAAAGAATAAATATTCACAAGTCAGGCTCGTCTTAAAATTTAATATGACTAGAGGGGAGAGAGCTCTGATATTTTGTGAAGCAGTAGTTTTTCATATTGGCTAACGCGTTGATCCCAACCGTTGCGTTTAGCATATTCTTTTCTCGCACGTGTGCGACCTAGATTATTTTCATTTAAAGCAATAATTAATAACTCTTCCCAGCTGTTGGGAGTATCTGCAAAATATATTAAATCACTACATTCTTTTTGTATAACAGGAAGGAGCGTTGAAACTACTGGGGCACCGGTGGCCAGATATTCGTTTAGTTTTAAAGGGTAACTATGAGTCGCCCAGCTATCTTCATCAGTCCTTAAGCAAAGTGTATGAATGTCCATAGATAATAAAAAATTAGGAATCTGAGATTTAGTAATCTCCCCGATAAAATGTACATTAGGCAACGCTTGAATATTACAAAATGCTGCATAATGAGAATCTTTTTTTATCTCACTTTCATTCAATGGGCCCATAAATACCCATTGCCAATCAGGTTTATTTTCAATGGCCTGCAGAATAGATTTAAAGTCAATTTTACGGTTGATGGCGCCTAGATACCCGATTCTGGGGTGAGGAATTTTTTGCAATAGGTCTGGTTCAGAGTATGTTGCACTTGCAGACTGAATGGCCTCTGAATCAGCTGCATTAAAAATAACTGTACTTTTATGGTCATGTCCCGTTGCAACAACATCAAGCAGGTATTGTGTAGATGCGGTGATTAAATCTGCTTTATTGAGCAGTTTCCCGAGGTGAGATTTAAACAGTGCCGAAACCTTGCCGATTTTATGATAAACATCATAGATATGTAACGCAGTATAGGTGGGATTGAGGGCTTCAACAAAAGGATAAAAGTCAGGGTCAAAACAGAGCACGATAAACTTATCATGTGCGTTTATATTCATTATTCGTTTTAGCTGGGAGCAGTGAATTTTGATAGCTATTTTATCAAGCATTGGCAGTCGATAACTTCTAGGAACACACAGACCAGGTAAATAGACTTGAATATTATCTTTCTTTTCAACTTGCGAGCTTAATCCTGATTCTTTCATATGGTGCTTCAACTCCCAAGTAAATGGCACGCCATTTGAGTAAATTATGGGCCATCCTCTTTGGCCCAAGCGAGACAGTATATGTTGACGATTCATCCATCGCGAATTCCAGTGGGTATGCGCTAAGGCGATTATGGGTAATTTTTTCATGACTAATTCAAACTCAATAATCTCAGAATAAAACGAGCGAAGGTCTTATCCCAAGGCGTAAATCTGGGCAAGCGAAATAGGTTGGTATCGGCTGAAGCCACACCCATTTCGGTCGTGACCGAGGCAACATATCCTGCGTTTTCAATAAATCGAATTTGTTCAGCACGAAAATCAGTCTGAGATTTTCCATTGGGGTATGAGAAAAGCGTTAACTGGGTTTGTAGCGTTGCCTCTAAAATTTGTTTGTTCTTTTCGATCTCTTCTTTGAGTGTTTCATCATCAATGCCGGATAAAATCGGATGGCTATGTGAATGCCCGCCAATACCCATGCCCTCCTGATAAAGAAGCTTAATCTGCTCTCGCTGCATCATTAGGTCGGGAAGGCCATCAACTCTTGCGGTGAGGGCGTCGGCAATCGCCTGTCTTTTATCCTGTTCCTGGTATTTGAGTTTTGGCAGAATTATTTCTATCGCCTTATTTTTTTCTTGGATGCTCTGAACCGGTAGCGATTTGAGTTCCAGCTCGTCAACGCTGATGGTTTTGTCCGGCCAACGTCGAATTGATTCAATAACCTGATCGTTCCACATCAGCCCACCGTCAAGCCAGGCGCTGGTGCAGAAGAAGGTCGCATGCAAACCGGCTTTTTTCAGTAGCGGCAGCGCAACGGTGGCATTATCCAGGTAACCATCATCAAAAGTGATGACGAGACTGCGTCGTTTTAGGGTGCCGGTTTTGAGTTGCTGAACAGCTTCGGCTAATGGGATAACGTTAAACACGCCGGATATCCATTCAAGATGTTTTTGAAATTGTTGTGCATCAATTTCCCAGGGGCGCAAGGGGTCGGGTTCCGGCATTACCCGGTGGTAAATCAGAATGTTTAGCTTGGGCTGAAATGCCTGTGCTAGATTGGCCGCTTGTCTAAATAGAAATTTTTGCATTTAGCCTCGGGCGATTATCCTCGGTAGGACGACTGATGTGTGCTGAGCCAAAGCTCCAGCATCATCATGATCCAGATTAACTCACCATAATAGCTGGCGTGTGTGCCTTCATGCATCTTTTGGGCTTTGTCGATAAAGGCTGGGTTAAAGTACTCTCTTGTTTTCAGTTTGCTTAAACTGTCGTGGGCGAGTTCTCTCAACGGTTGGTAATCCTTTAGCCAAACGCCAAAAGGGAGGCCAAAACCGTGCTTCGATTTTTTTAGCGTTTCCTGTGGCAGGAATTCCCGCATGGCGTATTTATAGAAGTAACGTAATTGCCCTTTTTTTAATTTCATGGCAGAAGGGACTGTGCATGAAAACGCGATCAGTTCATCCGTCAATAAAGGATAGGCAACTTCGACACCGGCCAGTTCACACATGCTGCTCACTTTGCGCAGGTCATTATCCGCCAGAGTAATTAACCAATCCAGGTAGAGCATTCGGTTTAGCTCGGAAGCATTCTGAGGGCGCGCATATTGCTGACGTTGAATCGTTAAGGGAATATTGGTATCCACTGTTTGCAGATAGTCGCGGTTGAACATTTCCAAAGGGTCGTGACGATGTAGGAAATTGTAGATTTGTAAGCGGTCTGGCAGTGGGATATTAGCTTGTTTGATATAGTTTTGCGCCTTGCTAGCTAGTGGTAAGCCTGAAGGTAGCGCATTGATGAGATGGTCGAACAACCCTCGGCGTATGATTTTAGGTAAGGCCTGGTAGTAACGATAATGACGTTGGCTGGCATAGCGTGTGTTACCCCCAAACAGTTCATCGCCGCCATCCCCCGCAAGCATTAATTGTACACCGTTTTCGGCGGCTATCTTGGCGCAGTAATAAACGGGCAGGGCGGAGGAGTTGCCAAAGGGCTCGTGATAGGCGGCTGCAATTTTTGGTACAGCACTAACAATGTCCTCCGGCGTGACGAAGTATTCGTGGTGCTGCGCCCCAAAATGTTTTGCCGTAAGCCTGGCGAAGGGGGTTTCGTCATATTCTTTCGCATTAAACCCGATGGAATAAGAATGAGTGCTTTGATTCTCCAACTGACTCATTACGCCAACGACCGTGGAGCTATCCAGCCCGCCACTTAGAAATGCCGCGTACTGGGCTTGATCGGTAAGAGAGCCTGATACCGAGTCCTTCAATATTTGATGCAGGTTAGTGCTGAGGGTATCAATGTTGGCATTTTGTGGCTCGTCGAATTGCGGCAACCAGTAAGGTTCTATACTGACCTGGCCATTTTCGTAGGTAAGGCATTGCCCCGGCGGCAATTTCTTAATATTCGAGTAAATAGAAAAGGGTGTTGGAATCATGTGATAGTACATGTAGCAATAAAGCGCGTCAGCTGATAATTCTGGAGTGTCTTGTTGTTGCTTTCTAATGTCCTCCAGGCAAGTACTGACTTGAATGTCACCAACGCTTGTTTGCGACCAATATAAGCGATACACACCAATTCGATCAGAGGCGGCGAGCAGGGTGTTTTTCTCGTTGTCACGAAGAATGATGGCGAAATGTCCGTGCAGACATTTTAGAAATTCAGTCCGGTTTTTCTGGTATAGGCTTAACAGTTGCTCGAACGCTACTGGCGAGTCCGCTGTTACGCTTTTACCATCAATTTCCCAGACAGGGCTGCCCGCATAGCTTAGTGTGAAACGGTTGTTTTGAAGAACTTGTGTACTAGCAGTCATAGGTGAACAACTTAGGCCGATCAGTAGAAGGGTAGTGTTTGATGATTATTAAAACGAGTACTGGGAATAAACAATGTCGGGGTGGTCGAAATTATTTAATGGGCCAGCGATTAGCTTCTTTGAGTTTTCTAGCCAGTTTGGTTTTTTTGAACCCCGCGCCATAAACGATTTTTGCTTGTTCTACGGCTTTATCGAGCTCTTTTAAATCGCAATATAGAATACCTAAAGCGTAATTTATATCTACGGGGGCGTTATTAATATTTAGAGCGCGTTTGTAAATATCTATAGCCATTTTGGGTTGATCTTTCTTAACCAGATAATTGGCATAAAGTTGCATGACGCGGTAGTCATCAGGTTTGAACGCCATTGCTCTTTGAAAATAGCACTCAATAGGGGCGTATTGGGCATTAACAGGGTGCGGTGTTTTGAGCTGATAGCGCATCATGGCGTAAAGTGCTCTGTGGTGGTTTGGGAAGGCTCTTAGGGTATAGTCGATATCCATTGCGATTGGTCCGGTCGTGCCTTTGCTTAGCGACTCAACCTCCTTTGAGAAATGGAATTGTGTAACTACGGGTAGTTTTTCCTTCCTATGGCCTGGGTTGGTGTAGTCCCAAGGGCCAAATCCACCGACTAAACCACTGCAAGTTAAACCTTTTAAATCAAATCCAACCCAGCCAGGGTCCTTTAATGGAGTATATTGATCAGCTAAAAGTGTATTCTTGTGTATGGCTAGCATGGCAAATAAAAATAATCCAAACATAATTTGTATATGAGGTGTTTTTTCTTTCATAAATCAAGCCACTATTTTTGGATTCTAAATTGAATATTTACCCATATTTGAAGTGCATTATGGTTGGAGGTACATAATAATCATCTTAATTCATTTCAAGTGTTACTTGTTCTGTATAGAGTATGAGCTAGTATAGTTGAACTTTTCTTTATCCGGAAAACTATTGCTCGTAGAGGGTAAAATTTTTAGAGGCTTTACATATGTTTTTGTCCTTAATTCCATATGGGGCTTCTTAAAGATTCATCACCACCGATTCGGAATATAGATAGTCGATATCCTCTGCCTCTAAGTCGTTACTCAGAAAGACCTTGTTAACGAAGCCTTCTCGTATCGCAGATAAGCGATAGTCTTTGCTTAGCAGGCGTGTTTCCACATGAGTGCTTAGTGCGGTATGTTGAAATAACCACCAGCTGCCGAGACTTCGAAATCGATTACTGAATACCAAGCTATCGCTAAGATAGATAACTTTGATGGCTGGGCAACCTTTAAATTTCTCGATTTTATAGATGACAAGACACTGCCGGTTATCGTTTTGTAGCAATAGGAAGTGTAGCCAAGAATACTTTTTGTGATCGTTATAAACGCGCAAGTTTTCGATGGTTAGATTTTTTGATAAATCATCAGGCTTGCCCAGAACCTGAGTAGCCGGTTGCCACCAAGGAAGGTTGGCCAGCACAGTAACGCGTTCATCTAGAGGTTTGAATTTTAGAAACTGCAATACGCTGCCGACGGTAGAGGTGGGAGAAAAATCTGTATAGTGATAACCGCCGGGCTGTGAAATCAAAGCCATGGCCAAGCGCATGCTTTGCATACGAAAAGCCTCTAAAACACACCAGCTAGTAATGTTACAGATTTTAACTTTTTTACCGCCAATTTCTCTGTCTGCATAGAGTGCGCCGATACCGCCGACTATTTCATGTTCTTCATTGACAAGAACATACCCATAATTTGGACGTTCTTCACACCAGCTTTCCGACAGAGCTTGCTGCCACGCAGATACGGATCTTTCTCTGTAAAGATTTTGATGTAAAAAAGAGCAAAACTTGGGTAATAGGTTTGAGTCAACCGGATGGATGGTGGGTGGTGCTTGCATCAATACTTCCTGTTTATAAAGGGTTGGCTATGGCTTTCGGATTTTGTGACGACAGTCACAAGCTAGGATCGACTGTTAGTTTTGGTAGAAAGTGTAGCCTTTATTTGTGAGGATCTCGTGCTAGTATAGTTTACTCAAATCAGGTTAACTAAGTTTTGTCATTAGTTTTGTTCTGGCTCAGGCTGGATTTATTATCCCAAATACGCCGACCCTGTAGTAACATTCAATCTTTTTTTTATTAGGGTCTATACTCAATAGAATTTTATTTATTTGAACAATTTTCAGACATTTTTTTAAGCAGGTTATATGAATTTACCCGGCTTTTGCCGTGATCAAAATGGCAAACCGATTATCGGCCTCGATGACGAAAGCATATACGCTTGGGGCGATTTGGTGCGTCGTACTGAATCGCTGATTCTTTCATTATTCAGCAAAGGGCTGCTTTCCGGTACTACTCATACCTGCTTAGGGCAGGAAATTTGTCAGATGTCGGTGGTGCGCGCTCTGAGTGATCCTGATGATGTCGTGCTGTCCAATCATCGCAATCATGGCCATTTTTTAACTTACTCTGGTGATGTACTTGGGTTAGTAACGGAAATAATGGGGCGATCCTCTGGTACTTGTTTTGGCTACGGCGGTAGTCAACACATCTCCTACCGTGGTTTTCACAGTAACGGTGTTCAGGCTGGGATGACGGGGATTGGTGTTGGCCTCGGGCTGGCGCGAAAATTTAATGGTTCTAATGCCTTGGTTGCGGTGATGATAGGCGATGGAACACTGGGCGAAGGTTTACTCTATGAGAGCATGAACCTGGCCTCAATTTGGCGAGCTCCGGTACTTTATGTGGTAGAGAATAACGGTATCGCACAGACGACGATGACTGAAAATACGATCGGCGGGAGTATTGCTGGTCGTGGCAAAGCCTTTGGGTTAGAGGTCTGGGAGTTAGACGATAGCGATCCCCAATTTTGTGACAGCGTGCAAAAAGTAGTAGATGAGTTACGCGCCGACCCTCGTCCGGGAATGCTGGTCATTAATACCATGAGGCTAGGCCCACATAGTAAAGGTGACGACCTGCGCAGCGAACAAGAGAAAAGCTATATTCAGAAAAGAGATCCTCTGTCTGTATTGGGTGAACGCCTAGAAGCTAAGCTGAAAGCGGAGATTGATGCTCGCAATGGTGGCTTTATTAAAGAACTTGAGCAGGCAGCAATTGCCACTCCTGAATCTCAGTTTGCTGGCATTCCTGCGCACAGTTTTAAAGCAGGAAACGAACCAGCTAGTTCGCAGTTGTCAGCAGAAGCAGAAAATGTACGAGCTTCAATCAATGCTGGCTTAGATTATCTTTTGGCACAAAATAAAAACTGTATCGTTTTAGGTGAAGATTTACATGAGCCATACGGCGGCGCTTTTAAAGTGACCGCCGGTTTATCCGAAAAGTATCAAGGTCGTGTTATCTCCACACCGATAAGCGAGGCGGGGATAACGGGGGCAGGAATAGGGTTGGCGTTGGCGGGTTTTAGGCCTATTGTGGAAATTATGTTTGCGGATTTCCTGACACTTTGTGCTGATCAGCTGTTTAACCACGCGGTAAAATTCCCCGCAATGTTTGAGGATGTGGAAGTCCCGCTCATCATTCGTACACCCTGTGGTGGGCGTCGTGGATATGGGCCCACTCATAGCCAGAGTCCTGAGAATATATTTACCTCTATTCCGGGGCTTACGGTTGTTTTTGGATCACATCGGCATAATGTCGGACAATTGCTGGTAGATCTCTCGCAAAACTGGCCGAACCCGGCGCTGTTCCTGGAGCATAAGCTGCTATATGGTGAAAAACAGTCAACCGGTGCCTATCAGGTATTAAAGGCTTCTGATCTGGATATGGCTGCCACGCTGTTCCCAACGCTAGTGGAAGGTTCTCAAACGCCAGATCTGACGGTAATTACCTATGGTGGAATGTTGCCAATCGTTGAAGAGGCCATACAATTTTTGCGGGAAACCGAGGAGTTGGAAGTAGAAGTTATGGTGCCATCGCTACTGGCACCATTACCTAGAAATACTCTGATGAAGCAATTGTTGAATCGACCAGCTATCGCGGTGGTTGAGGAGTCGCATCATGAATACGGTGTGGGTGCTGAATTACTCGCCATGTTGTTAGAAGCGGGTTATCAGGGGGAAGCGATCCGCGTAGGCACTGATCCTGTGCCAATACCTGCGGCCAGAAGCCTGGAACGTCAGGTGCTCCCGGACAAAGAACTGATTATTGCTAATTTACTCGAACTATTTTGAACCTATTTGATTTTTGGACATAAGAATGCCGACACCTTTATACACTCCGCGAGTTAATAATAACGATGATTATGTCAAACTCATCAATTTAGCTGCGAGCGAAGGCGATTACGTTAAAGCAGGTCAAGTGGTCGCAAGTGTCGAGACCGATAAAGCAATCGTTGATGTCGAGGTTGAGCAGGATGGTTATGTGCTTAAAGTATTGGCGGAGTTGGACGATGTAATTGCGGTTGGCAGTGTATTGCTTTGGGTCGGCGCCACGATGGATGAAACAGTTCCCGATTTAAAAGTCGAGCCAACTGTCGCCAGTCAGCATAACGGTGATTTTAAACAACCTACCGCTCGCGCCCGAATACTTTTGCGAAAATATGGCGTTGAAGCATCTCAAATACCTACAATGGGAGAGCGCTTAACCGCAGAAGATGTCATGGCTTGGGCGAGCAAACGGGAGCTTGCCGATCACTCTGGTGAAAACTTAAAGGTGGAGAAAAAGGTCGAACGCCGACCCATCGCAGAGGGAAAACCGGTTGAATTTACTTCCGAAGAGCATGGCATGCAGAATGCCGTTGCTTGGCAGCGTGATCATGCCGCAACAGGTTATATCGAGTTCGCCTATGACCCTAAGCCGCTGGATGATTGGGCTCTAGCTTTCCAGAATGAAAACAAACTGCTGTTCAATCCGCTTTTATCGCTGATGCTGTGGCGATTAGCGCAAATGGCAGAGGAGAATCCGAAATTAAATAGTACGATATATCAAGATAAGTTCTACCAGTATGACAGGGTAAACACGGGGTTTACCGTGCAGGCCGGAGAGACACTTTATGTGGCCGTACTAAGGGACGCTGGTAAGTTGGATGCATTGGAGTTCGTGAATCGAATGACGGACTTGCAACGCCGAGCGATGGTGAAAAAGTTGAAGCCGACAGAGTTGGAGGGCGCGACCATTTCGTTTTCCAGTATGGCGCGGTGGAATGTCACTCGACATGTGCCTATTTTGTCGCCGGCAACCTCCTTGATGGTAGCCCATGCTGCCACAATTAATGATCAAGCGGTCATCGGTGCTACTTATGACCATCGGGTATTGAGCGGATTTGATGTTGCCATGGTGTTACGCCAGCTTGTGTTGGCACCTGAAACTAAACAATGAGGAAATAATGGATAAAGCAGAGATTATCAGTGCAGTAAAAAAACAGGTGATAGTGATTGCGAAACAGCTGGGGATGGATGCGTCCGGTCTAAATGCCGACGACATCATTCCGGCAACCGGACTGCTTGATTCAGCGGGCTTAATGCAATTAATCGCCTGGTATGAAGATTTCTATCAGATTCCTTTGAGCCAAGAGGAAATTAATATCGATAATTTAGGAACGCTTGATGCAATGGCCAGTTTTGTTTTAAAAAGAAAGGGGCTTTGATCGTGGCAGTCTTAGATACGGTAAAGTTTATCTTAAAACATCAGCTCCAGCTGGGTGATAGAACGGATGACTTCGGTATGGATACGCCGCTGTTAGGAAGTCTCCCGGAATTTGACTCAATGGCGGTGGTGGGCGTACTGACAGCGATTGAAGA
>Ga0070726_10002665_pt1 | contig 15837 bp, 14 predicted proteins | sample tdAd471_FD_67275 | JGI IMG/M metagenome (GOLD analysis project Ga0070726, IMG submission 67275) | Marine sediment microbial communities from the Atlantic coast under amendment with organic carbon and nitrate - tdAd47.1 | ecosystem: Environmental > Aquatic > Marine > Coastal > Sediment | place... | reverse complement strand
GACGAAGGGTTTTGGTTTCATCGAGCCGTCCGATGGCGGCAACGATGCATTCGTGCACATTTCCGCTGTTGAGCGCGCCGGTCTGAGCACGCTTCGTGAAGGCCAAAAGGTCAATTACGAGCTGCAGCCGGGCAAAAACGGCAAGTCGTCCGCCGAGAACCTTTCGGTCGAAGACTAATATATCCGGCACCGCCTCCGGCTCTGCCGGGGGCGGTTCGCCGAACGAATTAAGCGCGCTTGTCGCGCTTTTTTTGTGTCCGCGGCACGGGCGGCATTGGCAAGCCCCCGACTGCGGGACTAAGTTTGCAGAAGCGAATTTCCGAAATTTCTGCGAGTGCAAACAATGACTACGATCAAAGACCTGCCGTATTGGTGGGAAGAAGCTGAACCGCAGCCTGCCGACAACGGCCCGCCGCCGGAAATCGCGGACGTGGTGATCGTCGGCGGCGGGTATGCCGGCATGGGGGCCGCGATCCCGCTGGCCCGTGCCGGACGCGACGTAGTGGTTCTGGAACGCGACCGCCCGGGCGACGGCGCATCCAGCCGTAACGGCGGCCTGACCAGCGGCAACATCCGTCATTCCTTTTCCAAGCTGGCCGCGAAGTTCGGCATGGAGCGGGCGAAAGCCTTTTATAGCGAGGGCGTCGCCGCCCGAAAGGATCTGTTCGATTTTATCGAGGCTGAAAAGCTGGAGTGCGATTTGCAGCTCACGGGTCGCTTCACCGGCGCCATGCGCCCGGAAATTCTCGACAACATGAAGCGCGAGGCCGAGCTTTTGCACCGCCATGTCGGAATCGAAGCGAAGATCGTCGAGCGCACCGATCAGCACGACGAGATCGGCTCCGATCTTTATCACGGCGGCATGGTGCGGACCGATATGGGCGGCCTGCATCCGGGAAAACTGCACCGCGAGTTTCGGCGCGTTGCCGAGGCATCGGGGGCGAAGGTTTTCGGCGGCACCGGCGTCAGCAATATCGAACGTGTCGGCGGCATCTTCGAAGTGACGACACCGCACGGCAAGATCAAAGCGAACCACGTTATCGTCTGCACCAATGGCTACACCGACAAGGGGCTGCCGTGGCTGCGCCGCCGTCTGGTGCCGGTGATTTCGGAGATGATCGCCACCGAGCCGCTGGGCCAGAACCTGATGAAGACGTTGATGCCGAAGCAGCAGATGCACGGCGAGACACGGCAACTGGGTCACTACTACCGGCCTTCGCCGGACGGTACGCGTATCCTTTTGGGCGGGCGTCGCTATGATGACGATGCCGCGAAAGCGCGCGAGCGCCTGCGCGGCGGTCTGCTGGAAATTTTCCCGGAGCTTTCGGAAACCCGGCTGTCGCACCACTGGTTCGGCTTCGTCGCCTTTCCGATGGACGAGCTGCCCAAACTGACGATCCACGACGGCGTCGTCTATGCGACCGGGTTCTGCGGCTCGGGCGTTGTCTGGGCCAGATGGATGGGCCAGAAAGCCGCCGCGGTTGTCATGGGCCAGGAAGACGGCGCGTCGGCTTTCGACAAACTGCCGTTCCGCGCGATCCCGCTCTACAACGGCAATCCGTGGTTTTTGCCGATCATGATGAACTGGTACAAGCTCAAGGACCGCATGACCGGCACCATGAAATAACCTAGCCCGCTGCGCTTTCCTCTTCAGGCATATCCATATCCGCCAGCTCCGCCAATGTCAGCGGCTTTAACGGCGGACGGATTCTGTAGGCGCCGATCTCGGCCGGCGTTTTACGATGCGCGGCGGCAAGAATTTCAATGACCGTTAAGCCGCACATGCGTCCCTGGCACGGCCCCATCCCGGCGCGATAAAACGCCTTTAGCTGGTTCGGTCCGGGGGCCCCCAATGCGGCTGCCTTGCGTACATCGCCCGCCGTCACTTCCTCGCAACGGCAGACAACGGTTGCATCGTCCGGCGGATTGAGAATTTCGGCAGGCGGCGCAAATAATGCATCCAGCATCGGGCGCACCGACTGATGGCGTTTCAGTTCGGACTGCCATGGCCGCGCCTTGAGCGCAAAATCGGCATCGCCGACGGCTTCCAGCGACAGCGCGATCTGCAACGCCGTCAGCCGCCCCGATGCTTCGGCCGCGCGCGCGCCGCTGATGCCCGCGCCGTCGCCGGCGATGAAGATATTTTCCAGTTCCGTCGCCCCGTTGACGCCGGTTTTCGGATACCAGTAATGCTGGCTGGCGTGCCACAGGTGCTCGAGCCGAAGCTGCCGCGTCGCCTGCGTATTCGGGACCACGCCCTGATGCAGCAAAACCGTCGACGCCGCCACGGTGCGCGTACGTCCGCCCTGCCTGAACGACACCCCTTCCGCCTTGTCCGTGCCGTTGATGCGGAGCGCGGAAATCCCCGACGCGATCTCGACACCCGCCGCCTTGATGCGGCGGCGCATGGCCATGCCTTTCTGCAGGTATTCGAAGCCGAACAACGCCTCGGGCAGCTTCGGCGCGGCGCGCAGGTAATCGCCGAACGTCGTCGTCTCGGCAATGACGGCGATATCCGCCCCGGCGCGGACAAGCTGATCGGCGATCAACAGCAACAGCGGGCCGCTGCCGCAAATCGCAATCGGTCCGGCAGGCACCATCCCGGCGCTTTTCATGAGGATTTGCGCCGCGCCCGCGGTCATCGTACCGGGCAGCGTCCAGCCCGGCACCGGCACGGGACGCTCCATGGCGCCGGTCGCCAGCAACACACGGCGCGCTTTGATCCGCTTTGCCTTTTCGCCGTCCGAACACCACACCGTGCCGTCGCGTTCGATTTGCCAGACCGTGTGTCCCTTCAAATGCCGTACACCCGAGGCGCGCAATCCGTCGACCAGTCCGAAACCGTATTTGTAATCCGGGCCGAGCACATCCAGATCGTGTGCGCGCTGCATCGCCACGCGTTCCACGTCGCGGTAAATCTGACCGCCGGGGCCGTCCTGTTCGTCGATGACGACGACTTTCAGGCCCAGGTTCGTCGCTTCATGCGCCGCCGCCATACCGGCCGGTCCGGCACCTATGACGACGATATCGTAATCGGGCGTGCTCATGCCCCGCCCCCCGGCGCGCCTTCGAGATCGCGGGCACCGTCCTGACGTGTCACGGACATGCCGTCGCGCACCCGGATCATGCAAGCTTGGCGATTGGGCACACCGTCGATCACCATCTGGCATTCGAAGCACACACCCATCAGGCAATAAGGTGCGCGCGGCGCGCCGGAAACGGGCGTCGTGCGTGTCGCGCCAGCGGTGTGCGCCAGCACGGCGGCGGCCACGCTTTCGCCGGCCCGTGCCTCGACCGTTTCGCCGTCGACCGTGATACGCACGACCTCGGCATTGCTATGCCGTCTTTTAAGCATCGAACCTCTCCACCCCGAAAGCCTGGAATTCATCGGGCGGCGGATCACCGGCGATCCAGTTCGCCGCCACTTTGGCATTAACCGCCGCCAGCGTCACCCCGCTGTGCGATGCGATGCCATAGATGCCCGGATGGCTTTGCGATTCTGCATAAACCGGGCACTTGTCGGGCGTCAGCACCCTGAGCGCTGCCCAGCTCCGCACAATATTCAGTCCGCGCAACGCCGGAATCGTCCGCGCCGCGCGTTCGGCGATCTTGGCGACGGTCGCGGTATCGACCTGATCGTTGTAGCCCGCTTCCTCGGCCGAGACCCCCAGCATGATCGAGCCTTCGGCAGTTTGGCGAAACGCACTCATCGGCATCGGTAAAATCTGTTTGGTGCGTTCGGTCACCAGAATGTGGCCGCGCTGCGGACGGATCGGAATGTCGAGGCCCAACGGCGGCCCCAGTTCCTTGAGACCGTGTCCGGCGGCGATGACGACTTTGCCGGCGCCGACGGTGCCGGCTTCGGTCATCACGTCGTACGCGGCACCGTTCTTTCGCACACCGGAGACCCGGTGCTGCGGCAGGTACGTGCCACCCAGCTGCTGAAAGCGTGTGTGCATGGCGCGCAAAAGAAACAGCGGATTCACATGGCCGTCGATCGGACTGTATGAGGCACCGACCACTTCGTCACTCAACGCAACGCCCGGCAACATTTCGTCGACCTGTTTGCGGTCGAGAAACTCGACTTCGTAGTCCTTGCCGCCGCCCTGTTGGTAAATCTGTCCGATAAAATGCTGGCGATGCGCCAGTTCTTCCTCGCCCAGCAACAGTTCAAGCCCACCCGGATTGGCATGGCCGATATCGACGCCGGTAAATTCCTTTAGCTCGGCGGCGAAGTCCGGATACAGCGATGCCGAACGCCGCGTCCAGTCGACGTAGCGGGGCATGCCGAAGCCCTTGCCCTGAAACCATACCAATCCAAAGTTGCCGCGCGCGACACGCAGCACGTCATCGCCCTCGTCGAGAATGCAGACCCGCAGCCCGCGCGCGAGCAGCCCCAGCGACAGCGCCGGGCCGATCATGCCGCCGCCGATCACCGCGACGTCAAATCCCCGCTTTGAATTTCCGCGTGCCGTTTGATCCGGCATCGTTCGGTCTCCTCCCCTTATGCGCTTCAAGAAAACCGCTCGTGGACCCGATAAGTCAAATCAGAAAAAGAAGCCATGCTATACGAAAATATTATATAGCAGCCAAGGCACTCGGCATCACGCGCTGCGCCGGGCCGTGATCGCTGAATCTTCGGCGTAGCTTGCCGCCAACGCGTCGATAAACATTTCGACACGGCGCGAAGACGGCCGGTGCGCCGGGACCAGCGCCCCGATCCGGAGCGGGAGCGACGGCTCGAAAGCCCGCATGACCAATTCCGGCCTGTTCGACGCCGGTACGTCCCATGTGCCGACGATGGCAATGCCCGCGCCTTCGGCGACCAGATTACAGGCGACCTCGGCGGTGCGGGTTTCGAATCGCATCCGCCGTGATATGCCCAGCTCGTCGAATATCCGGTCGACGCGGATACGGAACAGGGTGTCGTTCGAGAACGAAACGAACGTCTCCCCCTCCAGATCGCGCGCGTGAATGACTTCTTTTACGGCCAACGGATGGTTGGCGGAAACGACACAGACCGAGTTTCCCTCGCTTAGTTGGCGCACGCCGATACTCGGCATATCGACCGGCAACGTGGTGACACCGATATCGTACTGCTGCGCTGCGATGCATTCGACCACTTGGCGCCGCGGTCGCACCTCGACCTCGAAGGAGACATCGGGATTATCGCGGGCATATCCGGCAATTGCCCGGGTCAGCGGCTCGCCGGTCAAAGACGGCATGGCGACGACGCGGAGCACGCCGGACGAATCACGGCCCAATGCGCGTGCCGCGGTTTCGACCTGCGACAGACCGACGAACGACCGTTGCACTTCTGCATACAAGGCATTGCCTTCCTCGGTCGGCTGCAAACGTCCACGGGTACGGTTGAACAGCAGATAACCCAGATCGCGTTCCAGGTCGGCGATGAGCCGGCTGACAGCTGGTTGCGAGACATAAAGGGCTTCTGCCGCGCGGACCATGGTACCGGTCAGCATCACGGCTCGAAATGCTTCTATCTGCTTCAAATTCAGCGCCATCGCGGCTTTCTCCCGATATATCGCGGCCAGTGGCGAACCGTATCCGTACCGGCCTGCCGCAACCGTATAACATATATGAATAGCCTCTCGAGCAAAATGAATTTGACAACATAGTATTACCCTTTGAGAGTCAGGGATATGACACCGTGCGCACTGGATAAGCATGCGTGCGGGTGTCGGAAAACGGCGCAGGGGGCGAGAATTCAGCGGAATACCAACGTTTCTTCAAGCAATGCGCTTACATCGGCCGCACCTATCACATCTGATCGTGGAGCGGTGTCAAAAAATCATGCGGATTAATTCACAGGGAGAATGACGCACATGAAACACATTAAGCTTTTGACCGCGGCTGCGGTCGCAACCATCGCGCTGGGCAGCGTTGCCGAGGCCCAGGACATGAAATTCTGGCGGATCGGCACCGGCGGCGCCGGTGGCACCTACTACCCGATCGGTGGTCTGATCGCCAACGCCATCTCCAACCCGCCGGGTTCGCGCCCGTGCGACAAGGGCGGCAGCTGCGGCGTCGCCGGTCTCGTCGCCATCGCCGTTTCGACCAACGCCTCCGTCGCCAACGTCAACGCCATTGACGCGGGTCAGCTCGACGCCGGTCTTGCCGGTGCGCAGAGCGTGACGCAGGGTTACAACGGTGAAGGCAAGTTCGAAGGCAATGCCAAGAAGAACATCCGCATCATCGCCAACCTGTATCCGGAAGATATGCACCTGGTGACGCCGAAGGGCGAAATGCTCGGCAGCCTCACGGACCTGAACGGCAAGCGTGTCGGTGTTGCCGCCGCTGGTTCGGGGACGCAGGTTTCCGTGCGCATGACGCTCAAGGAATACGGCATCAAAGCCGAAGAACACGAGCTTGGCCTTGGTCAGAGCACGCAGCGTCTGGCCGATGGTCAGCTCGACGCGTTCTTCTATGCCGGCGGCACGCCGTTCGCCGCGCTGATCCAGCTCGGTTCCACCAAAGGCTTCGAACTTTACAAGTTCACCGCCGACGACCAGAAGCGGATCAACAAGATCATCCCGTACTATGTTGAATCCCTGATCCCGGCCGGCACCTACGAAAACATCACCTACGATGTGCCGACGGTCGCCGTGAACGGTCAGCTCATCACCGGCGCCAACCAGCCCGATGACCTGATCTACGACATCACGAAAGCACTGTGGAACAAGAATACCCGCAAGCTGCTCGACAAGGGTCACTCGAAAGGCAAAGCCATTCAGCTCGAAACCGCGCTGAAGGGTGTGCTGATCCCGGTCCACCCGGGTGCCGAGAAGTACTACAAAGAAGTCGGGCTGATTAAGTAATCAGCCAGGAGAAATGGCGGGGCATCCCAGGGTGCCCCGCCGCTTTCTTTGACGCTTTATTGACGGACCCTGCGTCCGTCCCTTTCAGCATTTGCAACAAGCGGGTGAATCATGGCCGAGTTCGATATCAAGAAAGCCGAGGAGCTGGAACGGAAATATGATTCCGGTCTCAATACCCGGGCGCTCGGCCCGGTTCTTATGAAATTTTCATTCGCTTTTTCAATTTTATTTGCGCTTTATCATTATCTGACCGCCGGCCTCGGCACGCCCATCGATTATTGGCACATGGGTTTCCATATGTCGGGCGTGATCCTGCTGGTTTTCATCGGCTTCCCCGCGTTCAGAAACGAGCTTTCCCAAAATATCCAGCCCAACACCTGGTACCGGTTTTCCAATGTGCCGATTTGGGACTGGGCGTTCATCGTCGTCGGCGTCGCGTGTTCGCTGTATATCGGCGTGACATGGTTCGCCATCGATATTTCGATCTTCGGCTATCATCTGAAGATGCCCGATCAGGTTCTGCGCCAGGGCAACCCGATGAATATCGACATCGTCTTCGGCACCTTGCTGATCATCGTTTTGCTGGAGGCCGTGCGCCGATCACTCGGCATCATCGTGCCGATCATCATCCTGATTTTCACCGGCTACGCGATTTTCGGGCAGTACATTCCGATCCAAATTCTGAGACACCCGGGCATCAGCTGGGCGCAATACATCAACAACATGTATTTCCCCGCCGAAGGTATTTACGGCGTGACGCTGTGGATCGTGTCTACGGTCGTCTTCCACTTCGTGCTGTTCGGCGTGCTCGCGCAACGTATGGGTCTCGGTCAGTTCTTCGTGGACGTCGCGACCGTGATCGCCGGTCGCTACACCGGCGGCCTGGCCAAGGTCAGCGTCGTGTCGTCGGCGTTCTTCGGCACCATTTCCGGATCGTCGATCGCCAACACGGTTTCCACCGGGTCGCTGACCATTCCCAACATGAAGCGCATGGGGTACCCCGGCCATCTGGCGGGCGGTGTCGAAGCGGCGGCCAGCGCCGGCGGACAGATCACCCCGCCGATCATGGGCGCGGCCGCGTTCGTCATGGCCGAGTTCCTCGAAGTTCCCTACACCACCATCGTCATCGCGGCCATCGCACCCGCGGCCATGCACTACATCGGCGTGCTGTGCATCGTTCACTTCCAGGCCAAGCGCCTGGGCCTCAAGGGGCTGCCGTCGGAAGAAATTCCCAAGCTGTGGGCGGTTCTCAAGAAAGGCTGGCCGACGGCGGTGCCGCTTGGCGTTCTGATCTACGTGCTGTTCAGCGGCTTCTCGCCGAACATGGCGGCGTTCTGGGGCATTACGTCTGCGCTGGCCATCGGCTTCCTGAACCCGATGCATCGCATCACCATTCGTGACGTCCTCGAAGGCTGCGCACTCGGCGTGAAGTACGCCCTCGCGGTCGGCGCTGTATGTGCCGCCATCGGCATTGTCGTCGGTGTCGTCAACTCGACGGGCCTCGGCTTCCGGCTCGGCTTTATGGTCACCAACTCGGCGCAGACCATTGCCGAAAACCTGTATCCGGTCCTCGGGCTTATTCCGTTCTCGGATTTCCAAATTCCCGGCATCACGCTCTTCGTCTCGCTGGTCATGATCGCCATCACCTGCATCCTGATGGGTGCAGGTCTGCCGACGACGGCGCTTTACATCATGCTGGCGACCGTCGCACAGCCGGCATTGGGCAAGCTCGGCGTACCGCCGCTGGCATCGCACCTGTTCGTGCTTTACTACGGCGTTATCTCCGAAATCACGCCGCCGGTCTGCGCATCGGCTTATGCCGCTGCCGGGATCGCCAACGCCAACCCATTCAGGACCGGCGTATCCGCGTTCACACTTGGAATCGGCAAGCTGATCGTCCCCATGGTGTTCGTATATTCCCCGGCAATGCTGATCGTGCTGCCGGAATACTATACGCTGAGCGCATTCCTCTCGACGACGCTGACCTGCGGGATCGGGGTCGTCCTGATGGCGATGTGTGTTTCGGCCTATTGCATGGCGCCAATGCCCGGACCGATCCGCGTGCTCGCGGCGCTGGCCGGGCTGTTCCTGATCGCCCCCGGTTACGAGAGCGATCTTTGGGCGCTGGTCTTCTTTACCCCTGTGGCGGTGCAGCAGTACCTTGGCTGGCGGGCGGCGCGGTCCGAGCAAACCAGTAACGCAACCGCGTAAGGACCTCAGACGATGTCCGGCGGCGAGCAACTTGGATATGCCGTGGTCGGCGCCGGGATCGTTGGCATCTGCTCGGCGCTGTCACTGCAGGAACGGGGCCTCCGCGTTACGCTGATCGATCCGAACGGCCCGGCCGAACAGGCATCATTCGGCAACGCCGGTGTCATATCCACATGGTCTTGCGTGCCACAATCCATGCCCGGATTGTGGAAAAACGTGCCGAAATGGCTGCTCGATCCCGAAGGCCCGATTGCGCTTCGCTGGTCATACTTGCCGAAATTCCTGCCATGGATGGTCCGCTTTTTTGCCGCCGGACGCGCGGACCGTATTCCCGCCATCGCCGACGCGCTTTTGCAGTTACACCGGCCGACCGTCGATCTGTATCGCCATCATCTGGCCGGCACAGGTCATGAGGATCTTGTTCGGGATTCCATGTACGTGTTCGTTTACCGCGCACCGAACATGCCCAATCTCGACAATCTGGAATGGCGGCTGCGTCTGGAACGGGGCGTCCCGCTCGAGAAAATCGACGCGGCCACGTTGCGCGATATCGAACCCGATATCGCCCCGGACTATACGTCCGCCGTCCTCATCAAGGGTCAGGGCCGTGCCTACGATCCGGGCGCCATCGGCAAGGTGCTAACGGAAAAATTCCTGCAGGGCGGCGGCACGCTTTTAAAAGCCCGCGTCACCGGTTTGAAACCGCTCGACGGCGGCAAGGTTGCGCTTGAAACCGATGTCGGCCCTAAGACCGCCGAAAAAGTGGTATTGGCTGCCGGTCCGTGGTCAGCGGAGCTTTTAAAGCCGCATGCTCTGCGCGTCCCGCTGGAAGCCGAGCGCGGGTACCACATCGTCTTCACCGATCCCGGCGTGACGTTGAACAATTCGATCATGGTCACCGATTCGAAGTTCGTCGCGTCGAGCATGAGCATGGGCATTCGCTGCGCCGGAACCGCGGAATTCGCAGGCCTCGATCATCCGCCCGATTACCGGCGTGCACACGTATTGGCGGGGCCGGCGAAGCGGTTGCTGCCGAACCTCAATACCGAAGCGCGCGAGGTCTGGATGGGTCAGCGGCCGTCGTTCCCCGACAACCTGCCCGCCATCGGAGAGGTTCCCGGCATCCCCGGCGTGATCGCCGCATTCGGGCACGGGCACACCGGTCTTACGGCAGCACCGGAAACGGGCCGCCTTGCCGCCATGCTGTGCGCCGGCGAACAACCCAATATCGATATTTCCGCTTATTCGTTGAAGCGCTTCGGCAACACCTGAGGCGACTACTTAAAATCGCTCTGAGCCAGACGCGGCAGAACCACGGTGGCCGTCGTTCCCATTCCCGGCGCCGTATCGAATTTCAGATCCCCGCCCAGACTTCTGACCAATGAATTCACCAAAGGCAACCCGATGCCGAGGTCGTTGCTCGCCGTCAGATCTTGCCCGCGATGCCGTTCGAAGGGACGCATCAGATACTTCAGGCTTTCCGGGTCCATACCGACACCGGTGTCGGCGACGGAGAACAGACATTTGTTATCATCCATCTCACGCAACTGAACCTGAACGTGCTGCCCGGCCGGGGTAAACTTGATCGCATTGGACAACAGATTGCTCATGATCGCCGTCACCGCTCGATCATCCGAAATCATGGAGTGCGGTGCGTGTCCGTCGTCGATGCGAAGATTGACCTCGCCTTTGCTGACCTGATCCGAAAAACCGTCGACCACGTCACGGAGCGCGCGGCGCGGATCGAAAGCCTTGGCGGACATCATCATTTCACTGTCCTCGGCGCGCGCCAGATCGATGATCCCGCTCATCAATTCCAGAACTTCGCGCGCACTCTGATTGATGTCGCCCGCGTAGATTTTGTATTTGTCCCAGGCTTCCCGGTCGTCGCCGAGGCCGGACGTCTCGATCATTTCCGAAAACCCGAGGATTGCCGTCAGCGGCACGCGCAACTGGTGCGACAGGCTCGAGATGAAACGGGTCTTGGCGTTGCTGGCCCGCTCGGCATCACGCAGCGCATGGCGTTGTGTTTCCCAATGATGGCGAATGGCTTCTTCGGCGTGCCATTTGTCGATGGCATTGACGACGGTTCGCCTGAGCCCGTTCGGCGCAACCGATTCCTTGATCAGATAGTCATTGGCGCCGGCCTTGAACGCACGCGCCGCCGTGTGCTCGTCACCCTGCCCGGACATGACAATAACCGGACACGGCGGATGCGATTTACCCTTACAGACTTCAGTCAGTGCATCGACGCCATCGATATCGGGCAAGTGGCAATCGATCAGCACGCAATCGATTTCACTGAATGTGAGATCCTGAAATTCACGCGCCGTCCCCAGTTCGACCAGATTTACCTCAAGGTCATTGGAATTCAACATGCGGCGAAGCATGCTGCGATCGGCGGGATTGTTATCGACAAGGGCAACGGTCAGTGTCATTGCGACACCTGCCCGCGCGACCACCCGCCGTCGCTCAATGCAACCAAGGCGCGTTCGAACTGCTGCCCACATGCCGCGATGTCGTCGGCATCGATGTGCTGTGTCCGTTCCTCGACCCAACAGTCGTACATCACTTGCGCCCGCGCACTAACCGCCGGCGTGTTCTCCGGGTTCAAATTCTTAAAAGCGGCCGTCAGACGGACAAGAGCCCGTCGGCTTTCATCATCACCGGGCCGATCCGGTGCAATGTTTTGACCGGTAGCTGCGCGCGCTGCCTTGTCCGCAAAATGATCGGCAGACGCCGTATTGCCCTCGGCATTCTTGCGCAATGCCAACTCGCCGTATTGCAGGTTCAATTGCTTGGAAAACGCGTGTTCGCCGTTGTCGAAGGCAACCTTTTGTGCAGCTTCCAAGTTCACACAGCCGCACAGAGTCACGGACAGTGACATGACCGGTGCCAAGGCAAAAAATAATTTATTTTTCAAGGCCTTGGCCTCCGTATAGACCTTGATACACATTGGCGTTTTGCCATGTATTTTCAACAAATCACGAGTCTGCATAGTCGCAAAAATTCACTATTTAGTCCAGTAATCTGTCCATAAGGGACAATTGTCAGATACCGATAAATGGTTGTGCGATTTTCCCCAGCATGCTCTGGAACTTGAGCCGCCCCGCCATCACGACGAGACAGACGCACCCACCGTCGTCGCCGGCCACCGGACTGTGCTCGACATCGCACCCGGCAATTTCGACGTCGCCCCGGGCGAACGCCGTGCCGGCGTCGGAAAACGCCCCGGAAACGACCATCGTGAATTCCTCGGCTGTGTGTCCGTGCATCATTGCCCTGCGCCCGCTGGCCATTTTTAACAGCCGCGCCTGCGACCCGCGATCGCGCCGCGCAATCACATATTGCTGCACGCCGGGACCGATGCGCTGCCAGCGGACACTGTCGAGATCACCGCCGAGGCGTTCGCGAAGCGGATCCGGCAATACGAAATTCGTAACCGTGGAACCCGGCAGCGGTTGTTTCGGCTCGTCGAAGTCTTGTTCGGTTCTTGCAAGGACGTGCGCCAAGGCATCGGGCGACATAGCGACCGGCGAAAGGTCGTTCAGCATCGCACCGCCGATGTCATCGGCAATCGCAGCCGCTTTCCGGCAGGTCGGGCAAAGTGTCAGATGTGACGCAACGATCAGTGACATCGCGTCATCCAGATCGCCCGCAGCGTAGGTGAGCAGAATTTCATCCGGGAAATGATGGCGGATTGTCATTGCAGGTCGTCTCCTACGGCTTCGCGGATTTTCGCAAAAGCCAGTCGCAGCCGCGACTTCACCGTTCCCAACGGCAGGTCGAGCCGCTCTGCAATGGCGCTGTGCGACAGGTCTTCAAAAAACGACAGGCGCACGACCTCGGACTGTTCGACACTCAATACCGTCATCGCCCTGCGCACCGCCTCCGCCCGCTGCAACCGGTCGACGCGGCGGTCCTGCGGTTCTTCGGGATCCGGTACAAGCGCTGGATCGTTCGGGTCGAGTTCCGGTCTGGATGCCTTGCGGTAGGCATCGATCCGCAGGTTCCGTGCAATTGTGAATATCCAGGTCGATGGTGCCGCCTTTGCGCGGTCGAATTTTTCCGCTTTCCGCCATACGGCAAGTAAGGTTTCTTGCGCCAGTTCATCGGCGAGCGCATCGTTGGCGCCGAGTTTCAACATATAGGATTTCACGCGCGGCGCGAAATAAGCGAACAGCACTTCAAATGCCTGCCGGTCCCTGGTCTCGGCAATACGCCGCATCAAAGCATCGGCGCCATCCGCGGTTTGCGCGGAAACGATATCGTCCGCCATCAACCGTGCACCGCGGCCACGAAGCTGCGTAAGGCCCACGGCCATAAGGCCGGCCAATACGTCGTCCCGGGCACGCCGGGCGTTCGCGGTTCCGAAAACATCATTCATACTAGGTAGTACGTGCCCTTTTCGGCAACGGATCATTTGCGCCCGGACACTTTACTCGCGGCGCCAGTCCAGCACCGTCACCGCAAAGCCGAGTTGCATCAACCTGGCCCGTGCCGCTTCAAACACCGGGCTGTTCACCGGTGCCGCCAGCAAATCCTGGTACCAGGGTTGCGGACCGCGGATTTCGACGGCACCGGTGACCGCGACAAGACGCAACGCCGCCCCTGATTGCGGGAAATCGGTGAATTCCAGAGTCCATGTACGGCCATTCACCTCACCGCTGCCACGCATGATTCGTGTCGGACGGATGCCGCTTCCAAGGCCAGAGGGCCAATAGCCGAGCCGACCGACCACCACATCTCCGGCGCCGCCGACAGCTCGGACCTGGACCATGCAAATCGCCCCCGGGCCTTCGTAAACCGGCGCCATTGGGCGCTCTTCGCGCCGTGCTGCGTCGTCACAGGCCGCAGCGCCGTCGGCGACGAAGATCGAACCGACGATGTCTACGGGTGCAGCCGGTTTCGATAGCCCGAGCCACGCCCTGAAAGCACCGGCGCGGACTTGCCCCAGGGTCTCCTCTCCGGCGTCGGCGAGACTGCTTTCGACGTCCAGCACGCGGCCTTGACCGATCACCGCGGACCAGCGCACAAAATCGCCACCCGCCCAGAACAGCAGGGCGGCAAGCAAAACCGCGCCGCTCAGAACCGCGAACAACGGGATACCCGGGCGCTCGGCAGGCGCGGCCGAGCCGGTGCCGGGCGTCGCCGCTTCAATCGTGGCCGGCACTTCCAGACCTGCCAAAGACAAGGCCCCGGCAACATCGACGACCTTCCGGACCGCGATGCCGCCGAGCTGTTCCGGCACGTCACCGCTGGCGTCCGGGACCACAATCACGGCTTTGTCCGTATCGATGTCCCGGGCGTCCAGAAACCGCGCCAATGCCGCCAGCTTCAAGTCCACATGTTCAACCGGGCGCACCGCCAGGTGGCTATCCACCTCGCCGGTCGCGAATACGGTCATGCCGGTGCTGCCTTGAAGGTGCGCGACGTGGGCGATATAGGCGGCAAGCTGCCATGACTGCCCCTCGTCGATCCGGGCCGAAACATCCATTCTGTAGGCGCCGTGCCCGCTTATCCGCTCGATCACCCCGGTGGGGCGGCGCACGAATGCATCATATGCCGGGCTGATCGGCAATATCTGCGTCAACCCGTCCAGACAGATGACCGACCGCACCGACGGGTCTTCTTCGACAATCCGCTGGATACGAGCCGGTCCTTCGGTCGTCAGCACATGAACGGCGGCACCGCTCACCGGAGATACACTTCCGTTTCCGGATCGGCGAGCGCGCGGGCGATATCCGCTTCGGCGTTCAAAAGCACCTGTGCGTGACCGCCGCTGAACGGCGGCAATGCAAGGCGCAGCCAAGCCTGACCGGCCCGCCCGGCAAACAAGTGCGTCGGTGGACGGGCGTCCGCATCTCTGAGTTCAACCCCCAAATACACCTCGTCCGCAGCGGCACGCGACGACGTCAGGCTCAAAACAGCCCGTTCCGTTTCGCGGCGCACGACACTGCCGCTCGCGGCAGCCGCCTGGCGCGGCATGTGCGCGAAAGCGCCGACCGTCAGCAAGCGGGCCAGATCCGCCTGCGCCGCATCGTCCGCCGCCAAACGCGCCGCGCACTCGGGGGAAAGAACAAAGTCGGGATCGTTTGCGTAGCGGTAAAGGTCGGCAAAGGAGATCCGTGCCGGTGTACCACCCGGCGTCAACAACGCGCGCGCCTGTGCGTCTGCATCCAGTGCCGCAAGCGCCAATTCCCGGATCGGATCGTCAGCCGGCATCGCTTTCCTCCGTCTCGTCACGCTCGTATAGAGCCTCGAACGCTGCCGCAAAAGCCGCCGAATCCCCGGCTTCGAACGCCGGCCAGTCGATACCGCGCAAATCCCGATCGAGCGTCCGCCGCACCGCGCGTATCAACCTCATCGCATCCTTCACCGCCAGCGCCATGATGTCGAGATCGGCATCGTCCAAACCGCCGCGAAACCCGGCGCGATTGACGCCGCGCCATGCCCGTCTGGCATCGGCCAGCAGCGCCGCAACTTCATCGCCTTTGGCGTCCGGCCCGGCCGCGTAAAATTGCTTGAGCGCCGCCACGGCCGCCAACGACACGACCGCGCCGCCGATATCATCGCCGCCATCCATCGGCGCCAACCGGCCCCAATCGATATCGGGCGCAAGTTCGAGTGCGAGGTCGAGCGCTTCCGGAAGCGCCGCCTGATGCAATGACCACAAGGACGCGAGCGCCAGCTTTTCGGTCGTCTCTATAACTTCGGCATACGTCTCGAGTCTTTCACGGTAGAACGGGTCCGCCGGAGACGGCAGGCTGCCGATGGGTGCGTCGCCGCG